>Ga0209702_10007322_pt1 | contig 13563 bp, 12 predicted proteins | sample FRY01_FD_187210 | JGI IMG/M metagenome (GOLD analysis project Ga0209702, IMG submission 187210) | Freshwater microbial communities from Lake Fryxell liftoff mats and glacier meltwater in Antarctica - FRY-01 (SPAdes) (version 2) | ecosystem: Environmental > Aquatic > Freshwater > Ice > Glacier... | reverse complement strand
AAGCACTACATATGTACCTTTTTGGGTTGATTTAGTTTCCCTTTTATCAAGAATTGCTACCCAAGGAGTTTCAGCCCAATTCCCTTGGCCATAAGAAGACTTTACCAAAATGTTTTGGTTGTTTTTAATAAAATCCAAGGATCCAATAGATTCTTTCAAACTCTTTAATAAAGAGCGAATTTCATGCTGTCCACCGAACGGAATGGTCGCTCTTGCATTAGGATATTTTTCTAGGATTTCTTTTATTATGGATCTCATGCCTACCTCAGTTGATTGGTGTTTTTAATTATCATTGCCATCTTGACACTTTTTAAGTTTGAACTCATTCAACAATGTATTTCATACCACTAAACCAATGTTGTTTTAGCTTTTTTTTGAAATTGCTGCCTTAACTTAACTGTACAAGATAACAGTTCACTAGTCTTATCCACTTTGTAGTCATTAATTACTGTGAGGACATGCGTGAGGGAAAATTGGGGGTCACAACGCTGAACTTTAAAAAGTTCTTTAGCGCGAGTATGGTGATCGGTTTGGCAATTTTTAGATTCAAATCATAAAAGTTTTGTCTGGAATGTGCCCAGCAAGCAACCTCACTACCCTCACCAAATTCAAGAATGGCGTTATATCCAGAAAAGGCCTGAGCCTAAAACATGCATTTATAGTCAGCTAATTGTAGTAACAATCAACTAAAAAATAGTACCGTTATAAATAGAAACCGATAAATATACAAGTTAATTGGCTTAATAAAAACAAGCTAAGTGGTTAACAGAAACAAAGTCCCCAATTAAGTACCCAAATTTAAATATTTTTAATTAATTGTTTAAAAACATATACTTAAATTAGTAATTAGGGACACCCTCTCCGCCAAGAAGCCCTTTTAGAGGTTTTTATTTTTATGGGGGTATTTGATCATGCCAAAAGTCGTTAAGCCACTTACAGCAATTGAAATTAAACGTCTGATGCTGCCCAAGTCTCATGCTGTGGGTACTGTGCAGAGCTTAAGGTCAAAAATTTCAGAGACTGGGGCTAAGTCTTGTATAAAAGCGGGGGCAGCAGTTTGATCCCACAGCAATGACTCTCCTCCGGGGCCGGCAGCCACATCAGTCGGAACCCAGGTGGAGTAGGACGAACACGCAGCACCTGGTGTCACGGGCATAGCGCCGTAATATTTTGACGTGCATTCCTGGCTGTTCACCAGCGCCCTCCTGAGTGCTCCCGGCAAGCCCGTTGTCACCAGGCCGCACCCGTTCACACCACCTTCAACCATTTCCTTTGAGGGCTCATAGGTTGCCGGTAGTTGTCAAAATTCCTAAAACCATACGACCTTCGGGACATCATTTCCTTCCCGAAAGATTTGCTACAATTGTGGTAAATCAATAACTCCTTGATTAGCAAACGTCTTTCCCGAGATTTTTATGACTACATCGATATCCATTCGCATCGAACAGACACTCTATGATCAGGCCCGTAACGAGGCCATATCCGAACATCGCACCATCTCTGGTCAAGTCGAATATTGGGCCAAGGTCGGTCGCACAGCACTAGATAACCCTGACCTGCCTGTAAGTTTTGTTGCCGAATCACTAGCAGCTCTGGCCGAACCGCGCGAAGAGGCATCTACGTTTATTCCCCGGTCTCGCCGAGCATGATCTACACCCTTAAGCAAACTCGCCGGTTTGCCCGGGCCTACAAGAAACTCCACGATAACGTTGCTGCTGATGTTGACGCGGCAACTGAGGTGGTCGCTGCCGACCCTGCAATCGGTGAGCGCAAGAAAGGCGATCTCGCCGATCTGCTGGTCTATAAGTTTCGCAGCCAGAACCAGTTGTATCTGCTAGGCTATGCAGTTGATGACGACGTCCGTCTAGTTTATCTGGAAGCGGTTGGACCCCACGAGAACTTTTACCACGACCTTAAACGCCCGTAACCTGGCGTTTCAGTACCGACAGAGGGCTCATCGTTGCTCCTATGTCCTCGAGCAGTCAAGTTGAAGTCCTTTTAGGGGCTTTTTTTTCGTCTCAACAAAACACATAAACCATTTATTTTATTGATAACTCAGGCTTATACCGCTTGCATTTTGACTCGATGTGCAACACGTGAAATGTTAATCTCAGGATTTTCCGTCGCAACATAATAAAGATAGACACGAAAACCAGCATCTTTAGCACGATGTAAAAAATTTACTTTATCAGGCGACGACATGACGGTTTCAAAAGTAAAATCAATGTTTTGATCAAGTAATTTGTTGCGAATTATGTCCGACAAAACCGATGCGAAATATGAATTGACCAACTCAGGTGCAAGGTATAAAAAACCACCCTTAAACTCAAGTTATGAAACGGCGGAAGTTAAACCGATATTCTTCAAAAATATAGACTTTCTGAAAAATTCCAATACTTCCTTCATCGTACCTTTACCCGACCCGTTGGAGCCAACAAACATACGTAATCTAGGCATACTTTCTACTTCCCAAAACTAATTTTTGAACCTGAAACAACGACTCTACCAGGCTTCACTGACCTTAGAATTGTTCGTGAACCATCGGGGTTTGATGTGACGAGTTCACCGTTAACGACTTCTAGTACATTGCTACCCGATTTTAATGCGTGGCCATAAGCACGTCGAAGTGCTTCTATAGCCAAGTCAGGAATATCACCTTCTTGAATATCTATTTTTTTGTTCCTGTTTGCATTGTTTTCTCCGATCTATTTATAAGCTTTCATCTTAACTAAATCGGTCAAGTCATTACTGACAAATTATATTCATAATAGATCTAAATCTGCTTCTAAGATGCGTTCGATTCCAAAAAAAAGTCTTGGTAGTCATCATCATTAACGTATACCAAGTCGTTCGGCCACCCTCAAAACCCTTTCGACCTTAAGCAAACACTCACCGCACCATCGCGAGTTGGGCTCACGCCCAAGCCAACCTGTCCTACCCGGGCAAGGTGTATCGCATTGGGGGAACCTACCGGCTGCTGGATGATGACTCAACCAACGTGAAAAATACAAAAACGACGGTAAATAATGAGGTGAATGGGTCAGATAAAACCAATCCAAATTCCAGCTCAGCAATAAAAAAGCTGTAAACGCCTACCCCACCGTACCCCACCCGGTCTTAGCGGTTGATGGTAGTTGTTAGCTGCGTTCAAGCAAACTGCAACTTTGCCAAACGTGCGTACAGCCCATTGAGCGCCATGAGTTCCACATGCTGACCCTGCTCTAGCACTTCGCCATGTTCCAACACGAGAATGCAATCGGCCTTAAGCACTGTCGCCAAACGGTGGGCAATGGTCAATGAGGTTCTACCTGGCAAAACGGTATCTAGGGCCATCTGCACTTCGCGCTCTGACTCGGCGTCTAAGGCACTTGTGGCCTCATCGAGCAACAAGATTGCAGGGTTCTTTAGAATAGCCCGTGCGATTGAAATGCGTTGCTTTTGGCCACCCGAAAGGCGAACACCTCGCTCGCCTAAGAAGCTGGCGTAACCTTGTGGTAGCTCAGAAATAAAGCCGTGGGCGTGCGCTGTTTTGGCAGCTGCGATCACTTCTTCTTCGGTAGCGTCAAGCCTGCCGTAACGAATATTTTCTATGGCGCTTGCTGCAAAAATAACAGGCTCTTGTGGAACAATACCGATGATGTTGCGCAAAGCATCGACTGGCCACTGCGTCATATCACGGCCAAAAATTTTGATTTGACCTTGGGTCGGCTCATAAAAACGCAGTAGCATGGAAAACAAGGTGCTTTTGCCTGCGCCTGAGGGGCCTACTAACGCATAGCGTGCGCCTTGCGGCACAGACAAGGCAAGGTGGTTCATCACTAAAGAATTAGGTCTTGAAGCGTACGCGAACGTCACGTTTTCAAAGGCAATCGCGGCAGTGGCTGGTTGATTTAAGAGTTGGTCGTTGTCTGCTTGTTTGATGCTTGGTGCAAAATTTAGGTCGTGGTTGATCTCAAGATCATGGTTGATCGCTGAGTCAGTACGTGTCAAAGCCGGCTCAGCCTGCATCAGTTCGACCAATCGCTCAGTTGCACCCGCCGCACGCTGCAGATCACCCCAGGTCTCTGACAATGCACCAATTGAGCCGGCAATGAACACGGCATACAACACAAACTGAGTCAGATCGCCTAACGACATGATACCTGCAGTCACCTGTCGTGCGCCCATCCAAAGCACAAACACAATTACGGCAAAAGCCATCAAGATGGTTGTTGCCGTTAAGATCGACCGCATGGTGATGCGCTTTTTAGCCTCGGTGAAAGCAATTTCGACGGCGCCCTCATAACGCTTGTTCTCATGTGGCTCACGCACAAAGGCCTGCACAGTCGTAATGGCATTTAAGATTTCGCCCGCCATGGCACTGGTGTCGGCCACTTTATCTTGGCTGGTGCGAGACATTTTGCGCACATATCGCCCTAAGGCCCAAAGGGGCAAAACAATGACCAATAACAGAGCGATCATCACACCCGCCAGCCAAGGGCTGATAATCAACATCATGGTGACCCCGCCAACCAACATCACCACACTTCGCAACGCAATCGAAATACTTGAACCCACAAGTGTTTGCACGAGGGTTGTGTCACTGGTTAACCGTGATAACACCTCACCCGTTTTTAAGGTTTCAAAATAGGCTGGGCTCTGGCGCAGCACGTTTGCAAAAACGCGTTGACGAATGTCGGCCACCACTCGCTCACCTAGCCACGACATTGTGTAGAAGCGGCCAGCCGTCATGACGGCCAATACGACCGCTAAAAGAAGTAAGTTAATAAATTGTTGGTTAATGGCCTGGCTCGAGAAGCCCGTATTAACTAGATTTCGAAAAGCCAGCGGTACCGCCAGCGTTGCCCCAGCTGCCAAGAGCAAAAACACCCCCGCTAAAAACCATTGAAGTTTATATCGAGAAAGCACCCGGTAATCTTGCAACCAGAGGGTTAGACTACTGAGTTTTGTTGCCATAATGGCTTATTTTAATTGAATGCGTGAATCGGCTGTTAGCTGTTTAATTGAAGACATGCTTGGCGTCACGGGGTAATCCCCCCATGTTTAACCGAGCTTAAAAGTAGCGTTAGTTAAGCAACCATGGCGAGTTGCTGCTTAGGGGTCATGCCACCCAGTGCCATATGTGGGCGTTCGTAATTATATTGATTCATCCATTGTGTTGCAAAAATTTGTACTTCTTCGATTGATTCCTATACGCGTTGCATTTGAATAGACTCAACTATTGAGCGTGCTTCTTCACGTAAACGATTAAGCGCATCTTCACCTCTAGATTCGCAAATACTTAAGAGTCTTTCTTCGACTGCTATTTTGCCGGCTGATTTATGAATTTGACCGCGACTCATACTTAAATTTTCAAGCATAATTCGTGATTGAGAGGGGAAGTAAAAATCACGCTCAGACATGGGTTGATGACCCGACAATTTACCGGGGCTCTTCACGAGTACGACTTTCAACCCGGGGAGTTGTACGGTTTTGCTATAGCTGTAATTTAAGTGAATGGTGTCATCAACGGGTATGCCCCCTTTAAAAGCGCTGCGATAGCCTATCACTGCGCCTGGATAAAGGGCGACCAACACACGCGTTCTGTGTAAAGTAATGATTGCAGGCCAGTCTGATAGCGGCGCACTGGTGAGTAAACCAGGCACAATTCGAGCAAGCTCGCCCATTTTCAGCCTTCTTTGAGCGGCTCGAATTTTGGCATCACTTAATTCGGCATACAGAATGATTGAATCCGCCGTATGTTTTTGTCGTAAAAAACACTTGATATATGTTATCGACAAATTACAAGTGTGCCAAAATTAAAGCTTGTATCGAAGATCACATCGGTGAACGTTCCAGTTTAAAAGTAACCGTTAAGCGTTAAGCTGCGTGGTATCTGTTATTCAGCCATGCCGGGGTACTCTCAATTATCATCACAAAATGGCACATTCATTAGTTTGGTTTAAACGAGATCTACGCATAAGCGATCACGCGCCCTTATGGCACGCGACACGCTTAGGGCCGGTGACGTGCATTTATATTATTGAGACACCGTGTGGTCGGCGCCTGATGCAGCGACTCAACATTATAAATTTGTGCAAGAAAGCTGGCTGATCTGAGAGATGATTTGGCTTCAATTGGCCTGCAACTGCATATATTGGTGGGTGAAACCACAGAGTGCCTGACTAGGCTTCAGGCTCAAAAGCATTTTGACTGCATTTGCTCACACCAAGAGGCGTTTGACTTTAAACAGCATCACGCCTCATTATTTGCACTTCGTTCTTGAAGTCGCCGACAATAAACCCAGTGCCCAGGTGGCTATGAACAAGACAACCCCAAGCACTTTTAACCAAAAAAACAGTGGCATCAAAAAGCAGGCTGCCACTGCCAAGAAAAGCAGTCGTTGCAGCAAAGATATTTTGACAGAGAAAAAATCAAGCCCCTGTATTGCAATGGCCAATGCGGCATAACCAACAACATAGCAGGCTGTTGCAGCAGTGATCTCTAGGGCTGTACCTTGCGAAAGTAGTTCCGGAACATACACAAAACTGAAAGGGATTAATACTAAGGTTGTGCCAAACTTTAACGCTGCAAAACCTGTTTTCATGGGGTCAGCTTTCGCAATAGCTGCGGCTGCAAAAGCCGAAACACAAACAGGCGGCGTAATATTTGACAAGCATGCCGCATAAAACACAACTAAGTGTGCATGGACCTCAGGAACCCCAAGTTGAATAAGTGCTGGCGCTGCAACCACAGCCAATATAATGTAAGACCCTGTGGTACTGCTTCCCATGCCAATGATGACAGAAATAAACGTGACCAGCATAACAGTAACAAATAAACTACCACCAGCAAACTCAACCAAAATAGCAGAAAATTTAAGGCCTAAGCCTGACAAAATGATGCCACCAATAATGACGCCCAAACTACCAATTGCAGCGCCTGCAGCGGCATTACTACTGGCGCCCATTACCATGCCTCTAAAGATGTCTTTTGCGGTCATAGCAGTTTTTTTGTGACGCCAAGATAAAACCGTTGTCGATACAATTCCCCAAAAGGCACCAAAATCTGGCGAGTAACCAATCATCAACAATGTGATGACGACTGCAAGTGGAATGACGTGGTGCCAACCATTACGCAAGACTTCGCCCAACTTGGGTATTTCAGCAACAGGCAAACCTTTTAAGCCCGTTCGCACAGCTTCTAAATCGACCATTAGTAATACAAAAAAGAAAAATAAAATCGCAGGAATGATGTTCATCGCTGCAATCACGAGATATTCAGTTTGCGTTAAAGTAGCCAAAATAAAAACGCCAGCACCCATTATGGGCGGCATAATTTGCCCACCTGTTGAAGCAATCGCCTCAATGCCTGCAGCATGATGTGGTTTAAAACCAATTCGCTTCATCATAGGAATCGTGAAGGTGCCAGAGGCCACAACGTTAGCAACTGATGAACCCGATATTGAACCAAACAACGCCGAGCTCAAGACTGCAATTTTGGCTGGACCACCCCGCCAACGGCCAGTGAGTGCGGTGGCAAAATCCATAAAAAACTGCCCTGCGCCACTACGCTCTAAAAAAGCACCGAAAATCATGAAGGGAAATACGAAGGTTGCAAATGTAGCAGTGATGACGCCAAACATTGCCTCTTGCGTTGAGAAGGTAAACTCAATGATGCGCTCTACTGACATGCCAGCATGGCTTAATTTTCCGGGCAAATAGGGCCCTAGGTACAACTGCAGTAGAAATGCCATGCAGATGATAGGAATAGCCCAGCCCAGAACACGGCGACTTGTTTCCAAAACTACAGCAATTGCACAGACACCCATGATCATGTCCCACTGGTTGGGATCGCTGACGCGATTCATTGCGTAGCTCATGTACTGGTCCATCCAATAGCCAATTGAAGCTACCGCTAGAAAAATAAACAGCCAGTCTACTAAAGATGGTCTGCTTGTATTCGTTTTTTTAAATGCTGGAAAATTTAGAAAGACCAGTACTGAAGTGAACATCAGGTAAAAACCGCGGTTTGTTTCAGACGAAACAATACCAAACCCAGATGTATATAGATACCAACCAGAAAAGATCGCAGCGATGATTCCGTAAAGTACCGCATAGCCACCACTCAGTGTGCGTTTAGCACTAGAGATAGGTGGAAACCAATTCGCAACAAAACCTGTCATCAAGCTTCTCAGCTAAAAAATGTAGATATAAAAAAATGGGCGGTTGTCTTAAATGACCCACCGCCCTTTTATGAACATTATTAAATATGTGCGAATTTATTTGTCTAATAAGCCATTTGCTGAATAATAAAGAGTTGCACCAGGGTGCATCGGAACGCCCAAGGCTTCAAAATTCTTCACGTCAGGAGACATTTGTGCCCATGCTTTGTGACCCGCTTTGAGGCGTACTTTGATCTCAGGCTGATACATCAAAGTCAGAATATCACTGACAGCTTTGTCAGATACTCGCTCATGTGCTACCCAGTAAACAGTCAAATAAGGCAGGTCAACTGCGGGCACACCTTTATAAGTGGTCGCGGGCATTGTTGCACTGTTGTAGAAGGGGTAAGTGGTCGTAATCAACTTCATTTCGTCTGTGCTGTAAGGCAAAATGATAGCGCCTTTCGTTTCAGCCAACTCTTTTACGGCTGCTGCAGGTGCAGATGACTGACAAAAAGCATCAATTTGACCGTTGCCAAGAGCTCGGCCCGCATCAGCAAATGTCATCAAGCTGGGCTTCACGTCGTTAAGCAAGCCCGTGGCCCGCAAAATATTTTGGCAATTAAAAACTGTACCTGACCCGGGTGGACCAAGGGCTACTTTTTTGCCTTTTAAGTCAGATAATTTGCTAATACCAGACCCAGGCAACGTTACAAAATAAGTCGGGCCTGAATAAGCTTTAGCCACGCCACGCAACATGGTTCCTTTAGCGCCATCTTTGAATGGGCCCTCAGGCTTTTGAGCCATGAATACGTGAGCACCGTAAACAATGCCCATGTCGAGTTCGCCCTTGATTAGCCGTTTTGCGTTCTCAGTTGAGCCACCTGTGGTGACTTGTGTCACGTTGTATTGTGGTAATTTTTCAGAAATGATTGTGCCTGCTGCACCAACCATGTAATACATGACACCACCTGGGTTAGACCCACCCCAAGAAATATTCTCAGCCGCTTGTGCCTGACCTAAACCCGCCATTGCACCCGTTGCTACAAACAGCGCAATCGCAGAACTGCTAACTATACGTGCAAGCTCCGTACGCATTTTTAGATATTTATTTTTCATTTTTATGTCTCCTTTTCTAACAATGAACTAAAAAATCATACGTGTAATGGACACGATCTATTTTCAAGATTTAACTATTTAAAAGTCTAACTATTTAAAGCCATCAAGATTTCTAATGCACCAAGATTCGTGATTTCCAACCGCATCAGCTCTTCAACTTCTAAACGCTTAGACGTTTTGAAACCTAGTCCTACACTCTCTTAACAAACGGCAATAATGTCGCTATCAAAATGGCCAACATCTAATTTGCTATAAAGGTTAAAAGTCACAAGCTTAATTTTATCGATAAAAGCTTATTTTATATGTAGTATTAAACTGTACATACAAAAAGTCAAGCTTTAATCCAGTTGTTACATGCGCTTGTATATTGATCGGCTGACGATTTCTTGCCACGCTACTTTCCCACCTTGTACGGCGGGGTTTGCCGAGCATTTCGATCAATGAGTACTCACCCAGTTTTCTACCTTCAAGTTGGGGCAGGCATGAAAGCCAGCTCAAAAGGAATGCGCACGGCTTGTGAATTGCCATTTCGGAAAAGTTGAGTATGTGTCATATTGCACCTTTATGGATGTACGCGTAAACCCATTAGCAAAACCTTTCACCAAATCACTTTAATTTTATTAGGGTTGTCCCGGAGTATTATCACGTGAACCATCATGATAGCTTGAAAGCCAAATATCACATTGATAAACAAACAAGCTTGTATTATCAGTAAATTAATTAGTCAATTTTTTGCGCATGAATTTAGAGCTATTCCATCTTTGACAGACGATTACACATAAACGTATTTCAATGAGAACGTATAAGTTTTGAACCGTTTTTCTAAATAATAAGTCGCTTAATTGAAGATCCTGGACCAATTGCGAAAAAGACCTGTGATACACAATGACTTAAGACCAAAGGACTTGTCAATGATGAGTAGAGATAAAATAAATGATCAAGGCTGTGCAGGAACTCAAAGTATTGAAAGAACTACAAAAATTATTAATGCTATTGCTGCAAGTAACGTGGAAGGTTCACGCTTAGTTGATATAGCAACTAAGCTTAATTTATCTCGTCCAACAGTTTTTAGAATTTTGAGTTGTCTGATTATTGAAGGATGGGTGATGCGACCCCCGAATTGCCACAAGTATTTTTTAGGACACGTTATTTTTGAGCTTGGACTAACTGCGTCACCTCAATTCAAATTAAGAGAACTTTGTCAGCCGTCTCTTGAAAGAATAGCACGCAAGACTAAACACGTTTCATTTCTGACTATTAGAAGCGGCGTTGATGCACTTTCAATTGCACGATCGAAGGGATTGAATTTTAAATTGCCAGCTCTTCAGATCGGCGTTCATAGGCCGCTAGGCATCGGCGCTGGAAGCTTAGCTTTGCTAATGCTGCTTAAGGATGATGAGATATCAGATATTGTAAAAAAAAATACGCTGCGTTTAAGAAGTTTCGCAGATATGAATATCAAGACCCTTCTAGATAGGGTCAAGCTTTGTCAGGCGCAAGGTTTTGCTTATCACGATGAGAGTCTTTTGACAGGTCATAGTGGAGCTGCTGTTCCACTTTATGATTCATCAGGAAATATTCTGGGCGCAATAAGCGTCACCGTACCAGCTCCAAGCATTCCACAAGAGGAGCTTGAAGATATAGTTTCTTTACTAAAAAAAGAGTCAAAAAAAATTGGATCACTGATAAAGGAAAATATTGAATATACAACTGAAAATAATAAATTTTTAATGCATTTATAATGTGTTTTTAAAAAAAATTTAGATCTTTTTCAGTGCCAAAGCGCATCAATAAAGGTATATCATTTAGTCCACATTATGGAATATTTCTTTAGCCATTACTATCACAGTTTTAGATTAAATCGTTGTAATCTAAAAGGGACCATTAAATGATGGCACCCACACTGGAGGTTTTATGAGCAAGCACAATAAACTTTATCCATTTTCAATAAATATTTTAACAAACACATTGGTTTTGGCTACAAGCGCACTTATATCAGTTACTTCTTTCGCTCAACAAGCTTCCCCATGCATTGGAGCCTCACTGCCACTCACAGGTGCCGCTGCGTTTGGTGGAGAAGCAATTGCAATGGGTGCCGAAATTGCAATTGCGGAAATTAATGCAAAGGGAGGGGTTCTTGGAAAAAAACTTTCATTGAAAGCATATGATGACGCAGGTCAGCCACCTAAAGGGGTCGACAATGTCAGGCGAATTGCACTATCAGATAATTGTATCGCGATGCTTGGTGGGTATCACAGCGGCGTACAACTAGCAATGCGAGATACCGTGGCACAAGTTGGTATTCCGTATGTTGGCACGACTGCTGGTGCAACAGCGATTATTGAGCAGGAAAACGGACAAAATAAATGGATGTTTAGGGTTTCAGCAAAAGACAAGTGGGTAGCTCAATTTCTTGTAGAACAAGCAGTTTCAAGATCAAAGAATAAAAAAGTTGCTCTTTTATACGAGAACACAGGCTGGGGTAATGGTGGCAAACCCGATGTTGAGGCTGCAATGAAAGCCAAAGGGTTAAATCTCGTTGCTCTTGAAACGTTTAACTGGAACGATGTAGATATGACGCCCCAGCTTTTAAGAGTTAAAAATGCTGGAGCTGATTCTGTAATCATCTGGGCACTTGATCGAGAAGGAAATCAGATTTTACGTGGCATGGATAAAATAAGCTATCGCCCAGATAATATCGTAGCAGCATGGGGGCTTGCCGGTAACCTTGGCGAAATAGCTGGAAAACTTGCAAATGGCGTTTTAGTCTTCCAGACTTATATCTGGACCGGAAAGCTTGATGCTAAAGGTGAAGATGTTTGGAAAAAACTTCAAGCAAAATACAACTTGAAAACACCACAAGATATCAAATTTGGTAGCGGCATTGCAAACTCATACGACGCGGTCTACATACTTGCTCAGGCTATCGAAAAAGCAGGTAGTTTCGATAGAACAAAAGTAAGAGATGCTTTTTATGAAATTAATTATGATGGTTTAGTTGCTAAATACCAACCTGCCTTTGAAAAAACGCAAGAACGTCATGATGCAATATTGCCAAAATATTATAAGATTTCAGCATGGCACGATGGGAAATTATTACCTCTCTCAGAAACCCCATATAAATAAATACTATTTTTGAGTATTCGTTGACTAAGTCTAAATACTAAAATTAAAAATGGCTTAGTCAACTTAAATATTAATTTGGAAGCATTAATGAGCTCAATAGTTCAATATTTTCTAAGTGGTATATCAATTGGGGCAATTTACTCTCTCATTGGCTTAGGCTTTAGCATTATGTGGTCTGCCAGTCGAGCGGTAAACTTTGCTTACGGCGATGTTGTTATGCTAGGTGCTGTGCTAACTGTAATATTTGTGGGGTATGGTATTCCGTTAATAATATCGATGCCTATCGCTGTATTTGTTTGTATAGTTTACGGTGTTCTGATTGAGCGGTTTGCGGTTGCACCATTTACTAAAGAAGTAACAGGAATCGGATGGATGCTATCAACAATTGGAATTGGAATAATGTTAGAAAGCTTCGTAACAATTAGCTTTGGTTCATTTGCAAAACCCCTAGTAACTCCTCTAATCGAAAAGCCAATAATTATTTTGGGTGCTGGTATTTACCCACAAGAATTATTAATACCAATATTTGCAGTAACTTTTTTGTTTTGTTTAGAACTATTTTATCAAAAAACCTTAATTGGAAGAGCAATAAAAGCAGTTGCTTACAATCAAATGGCAGCTGGCCTAATGGGAATAAACGTAAAGCTTATGACTGCTATTTCATTTGGTATTGCTGCTGCACTTGGTGGTGGTATAGGCATCTTAATTGCCCCAATAGTTCAAGCTTCTGCAACAATGGGGTTATTACTAGGTTTGAAAGGTTTTGCTATAGCAATTATAGCAGGTATTACAAATGCTCGAGGCGTCGTTATTATGGGATTAGTTTATGGAATAATGGAAAAATTTATTGAAGGCTTTATTAGTAGCTCTGCCCGAGAGGCAATTGGTTTCTCAGTAATTATTTTATTATTGTTCATTTTTCCGCAAGGAATATTTGGTAAGAAAGAGATGGTAAAAGTATGAACCAACGATTTTTTAACACCTATATTTTTTGGTTAACGATATGCTTGTTCTTAGCAATTATTCTTATCCCTAACATTATTAATAATGCATATCAACTTAGAGTACTAATGCTTTTATTGATCTATGAAGTGGACCCTGTCGTCAAGACAAAAGCCATTGTTTTTTAAGCTGTAACTTTTTCCTATCTGCAGCGGATCGGCGCTGCCCCGTTT
>Ga0209702_10007319_pt1 | contig 13566 bp, 12 predicted proteins | sample FRY01_FD_187210 | JGI IMG/M metagenome (GOLD analysis project Ga0209702, IMG submission 187210) | Freshwater microbial communities from Lake Fryxell liftoff mats and glacier meltwater in Antarctica - FRY-01 (SPAdes) (version 2) | ecosystem: Environmental > Aquatic > Freshwater > Ice > Glacier... | reverse complement strand
TTTCATAGAATATAATCATATCGAATTCGCATTAATTTAATATCTTGAATGTCCCTGCTTCTTGATTCAAATCAGAAGCTCTGGATTTGAAATGAAGCCAAATCTATCTCAATACTCAATACTAATTACTCAATACTAAAACTCAATCAGTTTTAACTAATAACTCCTATTTTTGCTCCATGCTCAGATACTTCAGTGCTGATTTTATTTTTCCTGTAAGCGGAGCTCCCATAAAAGACGGGATTGTTGCTCTAAAGCTTGATGGTGAGATTGCTGGGGTATATCCTGCAAAAACTGAAAAATCAATCAAAGAGCCTATTGAAAGGTGTAATGGCATCATTGTCCCCGGGTTTATTAATTCTCATTGTCACCTTGAGCTATCTCATATGCTGGGTAAAATACCAAGAGCTCAGGGATTAATTCCCTTTATCACATCAGTGATTTCACATCGCAAAGTAGATGATGATTTAGTTTCAGAAGCAATGGTGAAACATGACCGCTTAATGTTTAAAAACGGAATTGTGGCTGTGGGAGATATTTCTAATCATGGCCTTTCAAAAATTATCAAGCAAAAGAGCAGAATTTATTACCATACCTTTATTGAACTTTTGGGATTTGATCCCGGGAAGGCGGAAACGGTGTTTAACAAGGCTCTTGAATTGAAATCGGACTTTGCACCATTATCTGCCTCTATCGTACCTCACGCGCCATATTCGGTTTCTGAAAAACTTTTTGGCCTACTTCGTGATTATTCGGAAAGACATGAAAATTTATGCAGTATGCACAATCAGGAGAGCCAGGCCGAAACCGATTTTTTCATGAATAAAAGCGGGGGATTTCCTGATTTTTATAAGATGATCAATCTGGATATTAACTTTTTAAAGCCCCGGTATAAAAGTTCTATCCAGTCTATTTTGCCATTACTTTCTGCAAATCAAAAGACACTGCTGGTTCATAATACTTATACAAGCTCAGAGGATATTGCCAGTGTATATGCTTCCGGCAAGGGTATTAATTGGTGTTTTTGTCCAAATGCCAACCTGTATATCGAAGGTAGAATTCCGGATATCAATCACTTTCTTCAGGATGATCTTAAGATTACTATCGGGACTGACAGTCTGGCTTCAAACGATAAGCTTTGCGTTCTATCTGAGTTAAAGGCTATAAGTAAGTGTTTTTCTGAACTTCCATTGGCCAAAACAATTCGCTGGGCTACACTCAATGGTGCTGAATTTTTAGGCATTGATGATCGTTTTGGTTCAATTGAAGTGGGGAAATCTCCGGGATTAAACTTGATCGAAAATGTGAAGGGGGCTGAATTGACAGAATATTCAACAATTAAAAAGCTCATTTAGAACAATTTTAAAGACCTTGATTTAAGCTAAAGATTTAATTGAAATGAATACCATCAAGAAATTATTCAATATTGAATATCCTATCATTCAGGCTGGGATGGTTTGGTGTAGTGGCTGGCGTCTGGCTTCGGCGGTTTCCAATGCCGGCGGACTTGGTTTGATTGGTGCAGGTTCCATGTATCCGGAGGTATTGCGGGAGCATATTCAGAAATGCAGGCTTGCCACTTCTAAGCCTTTTGGAGTCAATTTGCCTTTATTATATCCTGATATTGAGAAGATTATGAAAATAATCGTCGACGAAAAAGTTAAGATCGTATTCAGTTCGGCTGGCAATCCATCACTTTGGACTCCCTTTTTAAAAGATAATAATATCAAGGTTGTACATGTAATTGCCAATAAGAAATTTGCATTAAAGGCTGAGGTGAGCGGGGTGGATGCGATTGTTGCCGAAGGTTTTGAAGCCGGAGGGCATAACGGGCGGGAGGAAACCACTACCTTATGTCTGGTTCAGGAAATCTGTGAGGCAGTATCGGTACCGGTTATAGCTGCTGGTGGTATTGGTAGCGGTAGGGCTATGCTCGCTGCATTTGCCCTTGGCGCAGAAGGGGTGCAGGTGGGTTCTCTGTTTGCAGCATCGCTTGAATCTTCTGCTCACATTAATTTCAAGGAAGCAATTGTTAAGGCAGAAGAAGGGGATACCAAACTGAGTATGAAATCACTGATGCCGGTCCGCCTGCTAAAAAATGATTTCTACAGATCAGTAGAACAGGCAGAGTCTGAAGGTGCTAGTCGGGCAAAATTGATGGAATTATTGGGTAGAGGCCGCGCGAAACTGGGAATGTTTGAAGGAGATATGTATCAAGGGGAGCTTGAAATTGGGCAGGTTGCTTCCTATATTCATGAAATAAAGCCGGCCGCACAGATTCTGAATGAGATATGGGAGGAATTTATTAAGGAAAAGGAACGCATTGCAAACTTGAATTTGTAGGAGAATAATTTATGAAACATCTAGATATTAGTATCATTGGTAAGGTTCAAGGCGTATTTTTTAGGTCAACAAGTAAGGCTGTTGCTGATCAGCTTGGTATCAAAGGGACTGCCCGTAATCTTCCGGACGGTAGCGTTTTTATAGAAGCGGAAGGCGATGATTTTTCTTTAGAACTATTTCTTGAATTCTGTCATAAGGGTTCAGATAGGGCAGTTGTCGAAAATGTATCAGTAAGCGAAGCTGAATTAAAAAACTATGTTAATTTTGAAGTAGTTAAAAGATAATTTATAACATCTAATCTTATCTCTCATTGTCAGCAATTAAAAAATTTGCCGGTCAGACTGCTATTTACGGGATAAGTACTGTAATTACCCGCTTCCTTAATTTTTTTCTAACTCCTATTTATGTAGGTCTTTATTCTCCAAGAGTTTACGGAATATTTTCGTTGATGTACAGCTGGGCTTCAATGCTCAACGCTTTACTGGCATTTGGAATGGAAACTACCTATTTCAGATACCTTAATAAATATGAGAATGACAAGCAGAAAGTATATAACAATACTTTTTTTACTGTCTTGATGATGGCACTGATATTCCTTCTCTTTACCATCCTTTTTGTTGATGATATAGCTGCATGGATGCAGAAAGGTGGTGTTTACGATCCAGATTATGCCCTTTACATCAAATATTTCATATATATCCTTGTAGCTGATGCATTGGCAGTTATTCCATTTGCAAAGGTGAGGGCAGATGGCCGTCCCGTACGCTATAGCCTCATTAAGTTTGTCAATATCTTAACCTTTATCGGCTTCAACCTGATCTTCATATTTGTATTCCCTATAATCATAAAGGAGGCCTGGTTTGGTGCAGAATATTTAGTTGGCTGGTACAGGGAAGGGTGGGTTGGCTATGTTTTTATTTCCAACCTAATTGCAAGTCTACTCACACTAATACTCCTTTTACCGGAGCTTCTTAAATTAACATTTACTTATGATTTTGTATTAGTGAGGGAAATGTTCCTATACAGCTTGCCGGTCCTGATCGCTAATATTTCCTTCATTATTAATGAGAATATAGATAAGATATTTCTGGGGCAACTTTTACCTCCCGGGATATCTGAGCAGGAAGTAGGGATTTATGCAGCTTGCTGTAAGATTGCAGTGTTTCTGAGCATCTTTATTAATGCTTTTCGTCTGGGAGCTGAGCCTTTCTTTTTTAGTCATGCTAAGAATAAGAACTCTAGCGAAACCTATGCTAGGATAATGAATTACTTTGTGATTGCCGTTTCCTTAATTTTTGTGTTGCTAGTGGTAAATATCGAGTTGCTGAAGTATTTTATCAAAGGCAAGGATGCCGCAGAGCAAGCCCTGTACTGGTCGGGCTTGAGGGTAGTTCCCATTTTATTGTTCGGTTATGTGAGTCTTGGGATCTATATCAATTTATCAATCTGGTATAAATTATCTGACCAAACTCGCTATGGATTATATATCTCGGGAATTGGGGCAATTTTAACGATCATACTCAATATAATTTTTATCCCGAAGTACAGCTATTTAGCTTCTGCATGGATTTCACTCACAGCGTATACGGTAATGATGGTTCTTTCCTATTTCTGGGGCCAACGAAATTATCCTATCCCATATAAACTGAAAAAGAATATAATCTACCTTTTGGCATCCATTTGTATTGTTTTTGTAGCATTTGTAGTATTTGAGCGTAATCTGATAATCGGAAATGCCTTGTTTCTTATATTTACAGTTACGATCTTCTTTCTTGAAAGAAAGGAAATTAAATTAATCTTAGGTGCAAAATGAAACCTGCATGAGCTTATCACACATTCTGAAAGAACCCCTTTGGGGCAAAACAAAATGAATATAAGCTCATGCAAGCTTCATGGCCATTAAAAAACAATTATATACTAATGAAAATCCGCATTATAAACAGATCATCTCATCAATTACCGGCTTACGAAACTGCCGCATCTGCAGGGATGGATCTCAGAGCCAATCTTTCGGAAAGTATAATTTTAAAGCCGATGGAGAGAAAATTGGTTCCGAGCGGTTTGTTTATAGAATTGCCAAAGGGGTTTGAGGCGCAAATAAGACCCAGAAGCGGGCTTGCATTGAAGCATGGTATCAGTATCCTGAATTCTCCGGGAACGATTGATGCCGATTACAGGGGAGAAATAAAAATTCTGCTAATCAATTTTTCAGATACTGATTTCGAAATTAATGATGGTGAGCGCATAGCTCAGATCATTATTTCAAGACATGAGCAGGTTAATTGGGAAGAAGTTGAAATATTAAGTGAAACTGTTCGAGGAACAGGCGGTTATGGTCACACTGGAATATGATGATATGATAAAAGGAGGCATAGTTATATCGGTTTTTTTGTTAGCCACATTTTCTGTATCTGCCCAGCGGAGCAAAGCTGAAAAGGCTGAACCTGTAATTGTTATTGGGAAGAGTCTTAATCAGAGAGATAGTACCCGCGTTAAGGAATTATTCTTTGAAGGCTTGCAGGAAAAGATCTCAATGAATTATACTCAGGCGGTCGTAAGCTTCACAAAAGTGCTCGATGTGGATCCAGCTAATGATGCCGCATTGTATGAATTGGCGAATATTAGCTTTGCCGATAACAAGCCGGAGGATGCTGAAACTCTAGCAAGAAAAGCGGTTACTGTAAACCCGGAAAATGAATGGTATTGGGTATTGCTTTCAGATATTTATAAAAAAACAAATAAAATTGCTGATCTGGTTTTTGTATTAGAAGAACTATCAAGGATATCGCCAAAGAATGAGGCCTATTATTACGATAAGGCAAATGCACTACTTATACTAAACCGAGTAGAAGATGCTGAAGGTACATACGATGAAATAGAAAAGATGTTTGGCCCTTCAGAGGATTTGGTATCAGCTAGGCAGCGAATTCTAATGCAGCAGGGTAAATCGGCTAAACTTAGCGATGAACTAGAAAAGCAAATCCGGTTAAAACCGGAAGACTTGAGAAACTATATTTATTTGAGTGAAGTTTATGTAATATCAGGGGAAAGGCAGAAGGCAATAGAAATATTGAACAAGGCGAAAGAGATATCTCCGACTAACGCAATGGTTCGCCTTGCTCTTGCAGATAATTATAAGGCTCTCAGACAGTTTGAAAATACATTTATTGAGTTAAAAGTTGCTTTTGAAGATCCCAATCTGAATATTGATGAGAAGGTACGAATCGTGCTTTCGTTTTTTCCAATGTTCGACGATATGAAGGCTAGGGCTTATGCAAATGAACTGGCCTCGATTATGGTGAGGGTCCATCCCGATGAAGCAAAAGCCCATGCCGTTTTTGGAGATGTTTTGTTTCAAGAGCGAAAATATCCACAGGCACAAGAATCCTATAAGAAAGCTCTGGCAATTAATGATCAGGTCTATCAGATTTGGGAGCAGTTATTACGTATACAGGTGAGCCACGGTGAATTTCAACAGGCAATCATTGATGGAGATCATGCCTTAAGTATTTTTCCAAATCAAGCTGCTCTTTATTTGTACACGGGTATTGGATACGCGCAAACTCAAAAACACGAGAAAGCAATTACTTATTTGAAAAATGCCTTAGATCTTGAAACCGAAGATAAGGAGATTCTTGCTCAGGTCTATTCGACAATGGGCGATTCCTTTAATTCTCTAAAGAAATTTAAGGAATCCGACCATGCTTATACCAAAGCGCTGGAGCTAGATTCGAGAAATTCTTATGTTTTAAATAATTATGCTTATTATTTATCGTTAAGGGGAGAGAATCTTGATGAGGCCGAGAGAATGTCGAGGCGTTCAAACGAACTGGATCCTGATAATGCATCATCCGAAGATACCTATGCTTGGATTCTGTTTAAACTTAAGAAATATACCGAAGCAAAAATATGGATTGAGAGGGCTTTACAACACAATTCGACCAATGCAATACAGTTAGAACATTATGGGGATATTTTATATTTTCTGGGAGAAAAGGATAAGGCTCTTGAACAATGGCAAAAAGCAAAAGAAATTGGTTCCCGCTCAGAAACACTGGATAAAAAATTAAATGAAAAAAAATATATTGATTAAGACCGTTTACACCCTTTTACTTATAATTGCCTTAACTGGCTGTAAAACTAAGAAGGTAATAGTGGAAACACCTGTAGTGCCTATGATCCCGTCCGTTCAGGTTGCGCCTGATAATGCCAAAAGGAATAAATTAAAATCCATTATGGAGAGTGGCATAGTATTCAACACCCTTGCAGTCAAATCAAAGGCGGTGTTAAGCATCAATGATAAAAGTAATGATGTGAACATGAATTTCCGGATTAAAAACAATGAAGTGATTTGGGTTTCTGTATCTGCACTTGCCGGACTCGAAGTCGCCAGAGCGCTGATCACTCCTGATAGCGTCAAAATATTGAACCGAATTGATAATGTTTACATTAAAAAGCCTTTCAGTTATATCTATGAGTTTACAAATGAAAAAATCAACTTCAGAACCCTTCAATCAATACTTGTTGGAAACACTATTTCAGAATTTATCACTGATTCAACAGAGCTAAATATGGAGAATGATGAGGCTAAGCTGATAAGTATTATGGGTAGATTGACTTATAATTTGAGGGTTAATTCACAAAATAAAGTGATATATGTAAATTTGAATGACGAGACTGCAAAACAGGAGCTTAGCGCGAATTACTCTGACTTTATAATGGTTAATCAGCAGCAGATTCCGTATGCTATTGTCATGGATTCGAAAGTTAAAACTAAAAAGTTGCTGCTGGATCTTAGGTTTTTAAAAGTTGATTTGGATGGCCCTTTAGAGCTTCCTTTCAGGGTTCCCGAGCGTTTTTCGATTAAAAATTAAATACATTTGATAAAATGAAGTGTTTGAAATGTATCTTTTTTCTTGTATTTTTTTATACTGTATCCGGTGTATTTGCTCAGAGTAGTTCAGAGCTGAGAAGGCGCAAGGAGGCACTGACAAGGGAAATCGAATCTTTGAACCAGAGTCTCAATCAGACAGCAAATAATAAGAACCTTTCTTTAAAGGAGATTCGTGCTCTAAATGCTCAGATCCGACTTAGGGAGAAAAAGATCAGTATTATTAACTCAGAAGTCAAACTACTGGATAGTCAGATCTCTGATAATACCAATACCGTACGTTCACTTCAGTCGCAACTGGAGAAATTAAAAAAGGAATATGCGGCTATGGTTCTATTCGCTTTTCGTAATCAGAGTTCCTACAGTAAACTCATGTTCATTTTTGCCGCACAGAATTTCAATCAGGCATATAAACGTTTAAAATACCTTCAGCAATTTAGCGAATACAGAAAAAAACAGGTACAATATATTGAGGGAACTCAAAAAGAGCTGAATATTAAGATCAGCGAACTTGATCGTAATAAAAGAGAGAAAAGTAATATTTTAACTGATCAGCAAAAGGAAAAGCGAACACTTGGCGTGCAAAAAAACAGTAAATCAAAGGTTTTGAGTAGCCTCACCAAGCAGGAGAAAAAGTTAAAACAGGAACTTACTCAAAAGCAAAGGGAGTCGGCTATTTTGAATCGGGCGATACAGAATGCCATCAACCGCGAAATTGAAGAAGCAAGGAAACGGGCTGAGGCAGAAGCCAGAGCTGCGGCTGCTAAGGCGAAAGCAGAGAACAAGGATGCTCCTGATTATAAGCCTGTTGCTAGTGGGTCAAGTATTTTGGCGGCAACACCTGAATCTGCTAAACTATCCTCTGATTTTCTAGGTAGTCGTGGGAGCCTCCCTTGGCCGGTAACGAATGGAATGATTATCGAGGATTTTGGAAACCACACCATCGGACGAAATGTAACCACTGAAAATAATGGAGTTGATATTAAAACAGCCCCGGGTTCAGCTGTTCGTGCTGTATTTGGTGGAGAGGTTGCTGCAGTACAGAATATCTCGGGATCCTATGCTGTTTTGATCAGACATGGAGAATATTTTACCGTATATTCGAATTTAAAGAGTGTAAATGTATCAAGAGGTCAAAAAGTAACGTTAAAGCAAAGTATAGGAGTTGTGATTACAGATCCAATTGATAGTACAACTGAAGTTCACTTTGAAGTTCGAAAAGGTGCTGTGCCGATGAATCCTGCCGGATGGCTGGCTAATTAATTTTTAATAAAAAGGTATTTAATTGCCTATCTTTGTAAATAGCATTATGAGTATATTAAATTCTGTATTTTTATTTATGAATATCGGAGGGCCGGAGATGATCCTGATATTCCTCGTAGTTCTCTTATTATTTGGAGGTAAGAAACTTCCTGAACTTGCCCGTGGTTTGGGTAAGGGTCTTAGAGAATTTAAAGATGCCTCTGATGGAATTAAGAGAGAAATTCATAATAATATAAATAGTGTAAATGAAGTTGCTGATCAGGTAAAATCAGAAGTTCAAACCGCCGCTGATTATATAGATACTGAAACCTCTGCCGTAACTGGTTATTCTAATCCTGATGAAGCTATTTTGGAACATGGATACGCATCTCAAACAGAACTAGAACAGGAGAATAATACACCTGTAGCAGGATATGAACCTGAAAGTAATACTGTTGAAACAGGTTCAGAAGTTATAAATAATCCCGATGAAACGGGGCTTGAGCATACAAAAATCGCACATTAAATAAACTATTATGTCAAATTCAATTTTATTATTTGCAGGACTAGGAGCCACAGAAGTTATCTTAATTGTAGTGGTAGTTCTGTTAATGTTTGGAGGTAAAAAAATCCCTGAGCTTATGCGTGGATTAGGTAAAGGTATTAAAGAATTCAAAACTGCTCAGAATGGCGAGGGTGAAACTCCTGCCTCTACTTCAAAAGATCAGGAGACTAAATAATATAATCGATCTACAATTATATTTCTTCCGGTGATAACATTACCGGAAGAAATCCTATTTATACAATATTTGAGGCATGGAAGGTATTTCTTCTCTTTCCAAAGTTCAGTCTTCACTAGCAAAGCAAGGCAAGGAATTTACATTACCCCTTCTAGTAGAATACTACTTAAAACGTATCCACGAAAAACGGGAGCTGAATGCTTTTGTAGAAGTCTTTACGGATGAAGTACGTTCTGAAGCCTTGCGGATTCAGGATAAGCTCGATGCCGGCAAGGGAGGTAAACTTGCCGGAATGGTAATTGCTATAAAGGATAATATTTGCTATAAAGGTCATAAAGTTTCTGCCTGTTCCAGAATCCTTGAAAACTATGTTTCACCCTTTTCTTCTACGGTCGTTGAGCGGCTTCTTGCTGAAGATGCCTTAATAATTGGCAGACTCAATTGCGATGAATTTGCAATGGGTGCATCCAATGAATCCTCCTATTATGGACCGGTGAGAAATAATGCCGACCCAACGAAGGTTTCAGGAGGTTCCTCCGGAGGTGCTGCTGTGGCAGTTCAAGCTGGCTTATGTCTGGCAGCATTGGGTACGGATACTGGAGGCTCAGTTCGTCAGCCAGCATCATTTTGCGGGGTTGTGGGATTAAAGCCCAGCTATGGAAGGGTTTCGAGACATGGAGTTATTTCTTATGCCTCATCATTTGATCAGGTCGGCCCGATCACAAATTGTGTTGAAGATGCTGCTATTTTGCTTGAAATAATCGCGGGTTCAGATAATTATGACAGCACAGCTTCCCAAAGGCCTGTACCAGCTTATACCTTAGAAAGTAAAGAAAAGAGAAAGGAAAAAATTGCCTATCTATCAGAAGCGCTACATTCAAAAGGGCTTGATCCTGAAATTAAACTTGCATTTGAAAATAGCATAAATTCATTAAAAGCTGCCGGCCATGTGGTTGAACCTGTTTCTTTTGAATATCTGGAATATGTTGTTCCTACATATTACATCTTAACAATGGCCGAGGCCTCTTCGAACTTGGCACGATACGATGGGGTACATTTTGGCTACCGAAGCAAACGTGCGTTTGATCTAGAATCAACATACAAAACTTCCCGATCTGAGGGTTTTGGGCCGGAAGTGAAGCGAAGGATTGTACTCGGGACTTTTGTTCTTAGTGCCGGATACTATGATGCCTACTATTCGAAAGCACAAAAAGTACGAAGGCTTATCCGGGATAAGACCATTGAAATATTAGAAGACTATGATTTTATAATGTTACCTACTGCACCAACACCAGCTTTTAGTATAGGTGAGGAAAGCGATGATCCGGTTGTAAATTATCTTGCAGATATTTTTACTGTTCAGGCTTCATTGGCCGGAATTCCTGCTATTTCACTACCCGCAGGCAATAATACTGCCGGTTTGCCGTTAGGAATGCAATTTTTAGGAAAGCGATTCGGGGAGGCTGAACTGTTATCCTTTTCAAAAAAATTCAAAGACCTGCTGAAAGCAGGATAAGTTGCAAGATTCTATAAGAATGTTTTTTAATTCGGCAATTTTGCCGTACTCTATTTTTAAAATATGAGAAAAAAGATAGCTTCCGTATTTTTTGTAACAGTATTCCTGATGCTTTCTTTCCAAGTGTCAGCCCTAGTCATGCAGGATTCCATTCTAATTATATATTCCGGCAAAAAAATTAGCCAGATTGATACTCTTTTTATACCAAATACTGTACTTGATCCGATCCTGAGTTACCAGAACCTAGTTTATAAAAATAGGCTTGAATCTATCCAAAAAGACGTTTCATTAACTTACAATGAGTATGTTCAGCGCTATATTGACATTTATACCGGAAGAAAGGAGCAAACTGGTAAGATGCTCGGTTTGTCTGAATATTACTTTCCCATCTTTGAAAGAGCATTGAAAGAAGTTGGTATACCTGAAGAACTAAAATTCCTTACGGTAGTGGAATCGGCATTAAATCCAATGGCAGTATCCAGATCTGGTGCTGTTGGCCCTTGGCAGTTTATGTATGAAACCGCAAAAGGCTATGGATTGATCATGGATAATTATACCGATGAACGAAGGGATCCCGTGAAAGCAAGTTATGCGGCAGCAAGATATCTATTTGACGCTCATGCCAAAATAGGCGACTGGCTTCTGGCTATTGCCGCATTTAACTGCGGAACCGGCGCCGTAACAAGAGCCATTGCTAAATCTGGTGGAGTAGCTGATTTCTGGAAGGTCAGACCATTTTTGCCCGTACAAACCCAGAATTATGTTCCTGCTTTTATCGCAACGGTTTATTCGATGAAGTTTTTCAAGGATCATGAAATTTCTGTTAAACCGTCGGGCTTCAGTACCCTAACAGATGTGATTCCGATTAATAAACGAATTTCTATTAGTAGTATAGCTGCTGCAACAGATTTTGATATAAAGGAACTACTGCTTTTGAATCCCTCTTTTAAAAAGGAGATTGTCAACGGATCTGCTTTAAAACCAATGCCCTTGGTGCTTCCAGCTGTAAAAAATAATTCGTATTCATCCTTATATGATCTATTTAACGGAACTACTGATCTGGCTGAACCGCTACCTCTCATTGCTGCTGTAAAAAAGTCCGTTTCTTCCTCTGATTCGAATGCTGGGCCTCCCAAAAAAGTAAGCCCATATATATACTACACAGTAAAACAAGGAGATACGCTTTCTGAGATAGCCAAAAAAAAGGGTTCAAGCATAAGTAAAATTAAAACCCTTAACGGACTTAAAAAATCGTCCATAAGTGTAGGAATGCTCCTTAAAATCAATAGAAGCTAGTCGAGGGGGTTTTAAAGCACTTGTTTTTGTTTATTACAGCCATTACGAAAAGAATTGTAATTTTGCCCCACTGACCAATTCCTAAACGTAATGAGCAAAACTAATCGTAAACAAGACGCATTGGACTACCATTCTCAAGGTCGTCCAGGGAAAATACAAGTTGTCCCAACTAAACCAACCAATTCTCAACGTGATCTATCACTGGCCTACTCCCCCGGAGTAGCAGAACCATGTCTTCGGATCGCTGAAAATAAAGAAGATGTCTATAAATATACAGCCAAGGGAAACCTGGTTGCAGTAATCAGCAATGGTTCAGCAGTACTTGGTTTAGGTGATATCGGCCCAGAGGCCGCAAAACCCGTAATGGAAGGTAAAGGATTACTCTTTAAAATATTTGCTGATATTGATGTGTTTGACCTCGAACTGGATACTCAGAACATTGATGAATTTGTAAGTATTGTTAAAGCGCTAGAGCCTACCTTCGGTGGAATTAATCTGGAAGATATCAAGGCTCCTGAATGCTTTGAAATAGAACGTCGTCTTAAGGAGGTGATGTCAATACCTGTTATGCATGATGATCAGCATGGAACTGCAATCATATCTGCTGCTGCATTAATCAATGCCTGTGAATTGCAGAAGAAAAAACTTGATAAAGTTAAGATTGTAGTTAATGGTGCCGGTGCTGCGGCTATTTCCTGTACCCGTTTGTATGTGAGTTTGGGTGCGCGTAAGGAAAATATTGTGATGCTTGATCGCTCAGGAGTGATTTGCAGCGATCGTGCGAATCTTGAAGGTACCAAAGCTGAATTTGCCACTAACCGTAAGATTGAAACCCTTGCTCAGGCAGTCAAAGATTCGGATGTATTCATCGGACTTTCATCTCCGGATGTATTGACAGCCGAGATGCTTAAGACAATGGCAAAAAATCCTATTGTTTTTGCGATGGCAAACCCCAATCCGGAAATTGCCTATGAACTTGCAATAAAAACCCGTAAAGATATTATCATGGCTACAGGCCGGTCTGATTATCCCAATCAGGTAAATAATGTTCTTGGTTTTCCGTATATCTTCAGAGGAGCACTTGATGTTAGAGCTACTGCAATAAATGAAGAAATGAAAAAGGCAGCAGTTATTGCAATCGCTGAACTGGCAAAGAAAACCGTTCCAGAATCAGTAAATCTTGCCTACAACTTAAAAAATTTAAAATTTGGGAAAGATTATATCATTCCGAAACCTATTGATCTTCGTTTGATTACTTCAGTATCACCGGCAGTTGCTAAAGCAGCCATGGACTCGGGCGTGGCACGCAAGGGTATAAATGACTGGGAAGCCTATAATGAGGAGTTGAAAGCCCGTCTTGGTCTCGATGATAAATTGATGGGTACAATCACAAATAAGGCTAAAAGTGCACCTAAACGAGTTGTTTTCGCAGAAGCGGATAACTATAAAATACTAAAGGCAGCACAGATTGTTCGCGATGAAGGCATTGCCATTCCGATTTTGCTTGGAAATAAAGGCCTGATTAGCAGAATTATGCT
>Ga0209702_10007318_pt1 | contig 13567 bp, 13 predicted proteins | sample FRY01_FD_187210 | JGI IMG/M metagenome (GOLD analysis project Ga0209702, IMG submission 187210) | Freshwater microbial communities from Lake Fryxell liftoff mats and glacier meltwater in Antarctica - FRY-01 (SPAdes) (version 2) | ecosystem: Environmental > Aquatic > Freshwater > Ice > Glacier... | reverse complement strand
GATTCAGAGAAATCATCACAGCGCCATGAAATTCCGACCACACACAAAAATTAAGGCGCCCAATGGCCAAGGAGACCCAAATCAAACTGACAAAAACCCGTTATCGGCTGGGGTGCTTGGGAGTTACCTACATTTTCCGTAACAGGGCACGAGAGGGAAATGGGTATGCTGCGAAACGACCAGATCGACCAGTGGGACCGCGAGAACTTCTTCCACCCCTCCACCCACCTTGCCCAGCACGCGCGCGGCGAGACCCCCTCGCGCGTGATCAAGACCGCTTCAGGCGTCCATATCGAGGACCGCAACGGAACAAAGCTGCTCGACGGGTTCGCGGGGCTTTACTGCGTCAATGTCGGCTATGGGCGGCAGGAGATTGTTGACGCCATCGCCGCGCAGGCGCAGGAACTGGCATATTATCATTCTTACGTCGGGCATGGTACCGAGGCGTCAATCACGCTGGCCAAGATGGTCATCGACCGCGCGCCCGCAAATATGTCCAAAGTCTATTTCGGGCTGGGAGGGTCAGATGCGAACGAGACCAATGTGAAACTTGTCTGGTATTACAATAACATCCTGAACCGGTCGCTCAAGAAAAAGATCATCTCGCGCTGGCGTGGCTATCACGGCTCGGGCCTTGTGACCGGCTCTCTAACCGGGCTGGAGGTGTTCCACAAGAAGTTCGACCTGCCCTTGCCAAAGGTCAAGCACACCACCGCACCCGATTATTTCCGCCGTGCGGATCTGGACCAGTCCGAAGCGCAGTTCGTCGCCCATTGCGTCACGGAATTGGAGGCAATGATCGCACACGAGGGGGCCGACACAATCGCCGCCTTCATCGGTGAGCCGATTCTCGGCACCGGCGGCATCGTGCCACCACCAAAGGGCTATTGGGTAGCGATTCAAGAGGTTCTCAAACGCCACGACATCTTGTTGATCGTCGACGAGGTCGTGACCGGCTTCGGGCGTCTTGGGACGATGTTCGGCTCGGATCATTACGGGATTGAGGCCGACATAATCACCATCGCAAAAGGCCTGACCTCCGCCTATGCGCCGCTGTCCGGGTCAATCATTTCGGACAAAGTCTGGAAAGTGCTGGAACAGGGCACGGATGAGAACGGCCCGATTGGCCACGGCTGGACCTATTCGGCCCATCCGATCGGGGCTGCGGCAGGGGTTGCTAACCTTAAGCTGATCGACGATCTGAACCTTATCCAGAATGCGGCCGAGGTCGGCGCCTATCTGAACCAAAGCATGGCCGAGGCGCTGGGAGATCACCCGCATGTTGGCGATATCCGGGGCGAGGGCATGCTCTGTGCAGTAGAATTCGTCGAGGACAGGGCGGGCCGGGTGTTCTTTGACCCCGTAAGGAAAATCGGCGCGCAGGTATCGGCAGCTCTTCTGTCGCAAGACCGGGTCATTGCCCGGGCCATGCCGCAGGGTGACATTCTGGGCTTTGCCCCGCCGTTTTGCCTGATGAAGAGTGAGGTCGACACCATCGTCGCAGCGACTATGCGGGCGGTCAGAACCGTTCTGGGCTGACGGCTGGTTGCAACCGGACCCCGGGGGAGGGTCGTTCAGCCTTGATCGGGTGGCGGCAGTTCGGTTTCCTCGCGGGTGCGCCCGCCAAGTGAGAAGCGGATCGCGTCCCACTGTTCAATGCGTTTGCGCGTCGCAGGCCAGTCGCTAGTCGAGGTGCGCACAATGATCGCCTCGACCAGCGAGACGAGGCATATTTGCGAGCCCCACGGAGTGTGCGTATCGGTCGGTAGGGCGAAGACATGCGTGGCGTGCTGCGACACCGGCGAGAGCCATTTGTCGGTGATCGCGATGATCTGCGAGGCACGGGTGCTGGCGATGAGTTCGGCCAGTTCGGTGAGGCTGGGCTCATACCTGCGCATGTCGAACAAGATCACGACATCCTGCTTGCGCATCCTTAGCACGTATTCGGGTAATTTCTCGGGGTCGGTCGGCAGATGGTAGATGCGGGCGCGAAACTGGCGCAGATGCACCGAAAGCAGAAGCGCAATCGAATTGGTCACGCGTCCACCCAGAACGAAGATGTTGCGCGCGGGGTCGGCGATCTGCATACAGACTTCGTCAAAGGTGTTTTCCGAAACGGTTTCCGCCATCTGGGTGATCAGCCGCATCAGACGGTGGGTATAGTCGGTGACCAGATGCGCCGATTTGTCTGACGATCCGGCCATTTTCAGTTCGATCGGCGAGAGTTCGCGCTGTTTGAGCGCGCCGATGAGCTGGCGCTGAAAGTCCTGATAGCCGCCGCAGCCGATCTTGGTAACGAAGCGGGTCACGGAGGGGGCACTGACGCAGGAGCGGCGAGCAAGGTCCCGAATCGGAATGAGCCCGCCATAGGGATAGTCGGCCAGTATCACATGGGCGACCTTGCGTTCGCTGGCAGTGAACTGTGGAATCAGGCCAAAGATCGTGTCGCGCAAGCTGGGGAGGGAGGGATCGTTCGGCATCGTCTATTCCGTTTCGGGGTGTCGCGATTGTTTCTTTGTGGATCGAGGATCCGGCAGACCCAGGCTTGTTGCGCAGTCTTTCAGCGAGGGGGAATAATGAGCTACTCCCCAACTCTTGGACAGATTTCCGGGTGATTTAAGCTACTGCCTGCACCTGCTGACCGGTTGCGTTGAAGTAGACCACGGCGGGCGGTTGTCCGCCATGGGCGGCATGGGGCCGCAGGTGGTTGTAGAAGGTGATCCAGCGTCCGACACCGGCCTTGGCCTGCGACCCGGTTTCCCAGGCGTGCAGGTAGACACATTCATACTTCAACGACCGCCAGAGGCGTGACATGTCGAGGGCATGAACGCCACTGGTCCGAGAGAATGCCCGAGGGTTGTCGAGGTATCGGGCTTTGCCGTCCATCGAGATCTTGGTCTTGGCCCGCTTCAGCCTGTCGGTCCAGCCGAAGGACGTGAACTGACTGCCTTGGTCGGTATTCATGATCTCGGGTGGTCCAAAGCGATGGATCGCCTCGTTCAAAGCCTCGAGGCAGAACTCGGCCTCCAGCGTGTTCGATATCCGCCATGCCAGAACTTTTCGGGTGAACCAGTCCATAATGGCAACCAGATACAGAAAGCCCTTGCGCATCGGCAGGTAGGTGATGTCGGCGCACCAGACCTGATTGGGCCGATCAATGCGCAGCCCGCCCAGCAGATAGGGGTAGGTCTTGTGGCCCTTGGCGGGCTTGCTGGTATTGGGTTTCTGATTGATCGGCATCAATCGCATAAGGCGCATCAGCCGCCGAATGCGCTTTTCGTTCACGGCATGGCCTTCGTTCTGCAGGTGCCAGGTCATTTGCCGGACACCATAGAACGGCGTGTCCAGGAACTGCTTGTCGACCTTCAGCATCAGGTCAAGGTTCAGCGCCGTCTCGCCCTGTGGCGCGTAGTAAAACGACGACCGCGAGATCGACAGCAACTGGCACTGCGCCCCGACCGACAGCTTGGGGTGGGTCCGTTCAATCATGCCCCGCCTCACTTCCCTATCCAAGGCTTGAGCTTTCGTGACAAAAAATCGTTGGCGACGGCGTTCACCCATTCACTCGGACCAATGGCGTTCATGGGCTCACCTCACGATCTTTGCATGCAGGTCACGGACCGTTTCCTCGGCAATCTCGGCAGTGGCCGCAACCTGACCGCCACGCTCGAAAATGCCCGCGGCACCTTCCAGCAGAGCCTTCTTCCACTGATGGATCATCGTTGGATGGACCTCGTAAGCGGTCGCCAACTCCGACACCGTGCGTTCGCTTTTCAGCGCATCCAACGCCACACGCGCCTTGAACGCCGCGTCATGGTTCCTGCGTTTCGACATGTTCTGATCTCCTCGAATTGGGGATCAGCAGACCTCAGATCGTAGCTTCCGTCACTGTCCGATTTTCGGGGGGTAGCTCATAAAGCGACGAAAAGTTTTTTTCAGTTTTTTGATATCTGTTGACTCTGATACAATATTTTCGTTCGTTGTGACTAGGTGAAAATGCGGGATTAGCGGCTGCACCGATGCTGCGCTGTTACGGGCATCCAGTTTAAATGTGGAAAGCGGTTGGCAGTGGGTGCGGGCAGATCATGGCGGTCACCTCGGGGGTTCTACAACAAATGGCGGAGGAAATCCTGTTGGACAACGCGTCAGGGGTACATGATCCTGTGACCGCCAAGCGTCGCGGCTCGGTGCGCGGGTTCGCCGATATCCGCCGTGATCTTGCACCCTGGCCGGAAGGTCTGGCTGAACGGGCCGCTTTTCTGGCCATGCTGACGCGAGCGACCGGACGGACCGCTGCACCAGACGCCACCTGATCTGAGGAGATGAGAATGCCAGCCCCCCACCTGACGACGCGCGAGGTTCGGCTTGATCCCGCCCGTTCGGCGCTTCTTTTCATTGATGTACAGAACTTCTCTGCGCGGCGCGACGGTGGCGAGTTTGGCCATGCGACCCCCGAGGAAATCCTGACGAAATACGGCCATTACTTTGACAGGGTTGAAAAGACTGCGCTGCCGAACATGCAAGAGCTTCAGGCTGCTTTCCGCAAGGCGGGGATCGAGGTGATGTATACCGTCATCGAAAGCCTGACCAGGGACGGTCGCGACCGCAGCCTTGATTACAAGATCACCGGGTTCAATGTGGCCAAAGGGTCATGGGACGGCAAGGTGCTTGATGCAATAGCACCGGGCGAGGACGAAATCGTGCTGGCGAAATCATCGTCTTCGGTCTTTGTCTCGACCCATATCGACTACATTTTGCGCAATCTGGGGGTCAGGCAGATCGTGCTTTGCGGGCTGTTGACGGATCAGTGCGTGGAATCGGCGGTGCGGGATGCTTGCGATCTTGGCTATCTGGTCACGCTCGTACCCGATGCCTGCGCCACTTATACACAAGAGCGCCATGATTTTTCGCTGCGCGCCATCAAGGGATACTGCCGGCAGGTATCGACTGCGGATCTAATCGCCGAAATCGGCATCAAATAGGGGGAAGACGATGTCAAAACACGAAGATGCCATCGCTGCGGTCATGCGGGCGCTTGATACCGATGCCGACTATGTCACCGAGTTGACCGGCGATCTGGTGCGAATCCCGTCGGTCAACCCACGCTTTGAAACTGGGGCTGAGATCAACCGCGAGGCGGCTGTGCAAGACAGGCTGGGGCTTGATCTGGCTGGGATCGGCTTTGCCTGCGACCGCTGGGATGTGTCGCCCGACCGGCCGAACATCGTGGCCGACTGGCAAGGGTCAGAAGATCGCAGCCTGCTGCTGTGCGGCCATGTCGACGTGGTGCCGATCGGGGTGCAGTCGGGTTGGACGGTTGATCCGTTCGGCGGCGAAATCAAGGATGGCAAGCTATATGGGCGCGGCTCTGTCGATATGAAAAGCGGGGTTGCGGCCTGCCTCGCGGCGGCGCGGGTGATCCACAAGGCAGGTGTGACCCTTGAAGGGCGGCTGTCGATCCACACGGTGGTGGACGAAGAGGCGGGCGGCTTTGGTGCGATGGATGCGGTTGCCAAGGGGCGGCTGGCGCGTGCGGGGATCATTACCGAGCCGACCTGGGGATCGGTGGTGCCGGCAGAAGGCGGGCTGTACTGGACGCGCGTGACGATCCGTGGGCGGCAGGGCCATGCCGGGTTCCGGTTCAACGAAATCTGGCCGCAACCGGGCGTGCCGGGCCGGCTCAAGCCCGCCGTGAACGCCAGCGAGCTTGCGACGCGCTTTCTGGTCGCGCTGCGCGAGTTTGAAAGCGTTCGTTGCCGCACGACCTATCATCCGCTGGTGCCGCCGGGACTGAACACCATCAATCCCGGCGTCGTGCGTGTGGGCGCGGGCATGGGTGCGGATGGGTTGCCGGTGATCATGACCAACCCGGCGATCATTCCCGACGTCGCGGTGATCGACCTTGACTACAAGTTCCTGCCAAACGAGGACCCGGCCGAAGTGCGGCGCGAATTCGAGGATTTCGTGCACCATTTCTGCCAGACCGACCGCTGGCTGCGCGACAATCCGATCACTGTGTCGTGGGATTACGCCAATCTATATTTCCCGCCGATGGACACGCCGTTGGATCATCCTCTGGTGACATCGCTGATCGCGCGTTCCACCGCACTGGGCCATGTGCCGCCGATCAAGGGATTCGAGGCGGTGGCCGATTGTGCGCACTATTCGGGCGCGGGCGTTCCTTGCGTGATGTTCGGACCCAGCGGCGACGGGTTCCACGGTTATGACGAATATGTAGATCTTGCATCGCTGCACCGTGTCACGCGGACCCTTGCGGCGACGATCATCGATATCTGCGGCGTGCGCTGAGCACAGACATTTGAAGAGGAGGTGAATGCAATGAAAATGCTGGGATTACTCAAGATCGGCCTTGTGGCCACGACGGCCTTTGCCGCCGGAAGCGTGTTTGCGCAGGACAAGGTCGCCAAGATCGGCATCCTTGCGCCGCTGACCGGAGGCGCTGCCGCTGACGGACAGGAAATGGTCAATGGCGCGCAGATGGCGGTGGACGAGATCAACGCCGCCGGTGGGGTTGCGGGCTACAAGCTAGAGATCGCGGTCGGCGACACCATGGACCAGACGGCGGATGCGGTGACCACGGCCTTTGAACGTCTTGCGGGCGACCGTGATCTGAATGCAATGATGACTGGCTATGCCTCGGGCTCGAACTTCGAGATCGAGATGATGGCGGAACAGGAGATGGTGTATCTGATCTCGGCCAACTCGGCCCAGACGCGCGACATCATCGGGCTCGCGCCGGAAAACTATCCGACGGTCTGGTCGATCACGCCGTCCTACGACGCCTATGAAACCGAGATGATCCCGGTTCTGGACACGTTGGCCGCTTCAGGCGCTCTGAAACTGCCGAACAAGAAGGTTGCGCTGATCTCGTCGGACAATCCCTATTCCAAGACGATCATGGACGGGCTTTCCGCGAACTTTACCGCGGCCGGATGGGAAGTGAACTCGACCGATCTTTTGCCTTTTGGACAGATCAACGACTGGCGCGCTTTCCTGCAGGGCGTGCGCGAAGCGGCACCAGCGGTGATCATTAACACCGATTACCTGCCCGGAAATGCCGCAACCTTCATGACGCAGTTCCTGGAACAGCCGACCGACAGCCTTGTGTTCATCCAATATGCGCCGTCGGTTCCGGAATTCCTTGATCTTACCAAGGAAAAATCGACTGGCGTCGTCTATAACCTGTTGGGGGGCGCGCTTGACGTGCCGTCCAACCCGCGTGCGTCCGAAGTGATCGCGAAATACAAAGCGGCCTTTGGCAATGAGCCGGGATTCTATGGCCCCGCCCTTTATGAACAGATCTACATCTATGCCGATGCTCTGGCCAAGGTGGGCGACCCGTCGAAGCGGTTGGAAATAGGCGCGGCTATCGGTGCGACTGACCGTCAGATCGTGTCGGGCCGCCTGCGCTTCGATGCAGCAACGCACCTTGCCGTTCAGGGCAACGAAGGTATCCCGATCCAGTTCTTCCAGCTTTGGGATGGCGAGCGGGTTCTGTTTTACCCCGAAGCCTATTCCACCGGCAGTTTCAGAATGCCACCCTGGATGGAGTGACGCCAACGCCCCCGGTGCCGTGCGACTTGCGGCCCCGGGGGATCCTGTCTGCCCTGCAGTCTTATCGAAGGCCATCTCTGGAATGCCCACTGCCCCCGGTAACACCGTACCCGTTCTGGAGGTGCGCAACCTCACGCGACGCTTCGGCGCGCTGGTGGCGGTCAACGACTTGTCCTTCAGGGTCGCGCGCGGCCGTGTGTTGGGCATTGCCGGCCCCAACGGATCGGGCAAGAGCACGCTATTCAACATCATTACCGGAATTCCATTTCCACCCTCTTCCGGAGAGGTGTTGCTGGAGGGGCGACCGATCAGAGGCATACGTGCAGACCGCATTGCGCGTGCGGGTATCCTGCGCACATTTCAGAAGGATGCGGAGTTTGTCACCCTTTCGGCATGGCAGAACGTCTATGCAAGCGCCGTCTACAACGCGGGTCTTTCCGGCGCTGCGGCCCGCGACAGCGCGCGGCAGGCGCTGGCCGATGTGGGGCTTGCGGCAGACCGGCACGAATTTGCGGCCGGTTCCCTGACGGTGTTCGAGCGCAAGCAACTGATGATCGCATCGGCGCTGGCCGGGGCGCCCAAGATCCTGTTGCTTGACGAGCCTGCTGCGGGCCTGACGCGGCCAGAATTTGCCGGGCTTATCCATCTGGTCAACACGGTACGCGATCGTGGCATCACGGTTGTGCTGATCGAACATGTGTTGCCGCTGCTGCTGGCGGTATCTGAACATCTGATGGTGTTGAACTACGGCACCGTGATCGCCGATGGCGCCCCATCCGATGTGGTGCGCGACCCCGAAGTCATTACCGCCTATCTCGGGCGACGCGAGGTTACGGCATGACAGATGCGCTTCGGATCGAGGGTCTGCGGGCTGGATACGACGATTTCGACGTATTGGAAGGCATGTCTCTTCATGTCGGCGCCGGGGAACGTGTGGGGCTTTTCGGTCCGAACGGGCATGGCAAGACGACGCTGCTGAACGCAATTTCTGCCACTTTGGCGCGGCGCGAAGGTGTCGTTTCGTTCTTTGGTGACCGAATCGACCGCGCTCGCCCGCAAGAAATCGTGGTGCGCGGGCTTATCCATGTGGCACAGGCCAATTCGCTGTTTCCCGACATGGAAATCATGGAGACGCTGGAACTCGCGGCGTGGACCCCAAGGGCCAGGGCCGACAAGGTTGCCAACCTCGACAAGGTGCTGACGCTGTTTCCCCGGCTGGCCGAACGGCGCCGCCAGCAGGCGAAAACGCTGTCGGGGGGTGAGCGGCAGATGCTTTCGATTGGCGTCGGGTTGATGTGTGCGCCGCGTATGCTGATGCTGGACGAGCCGACGCTTGGCCTGTCGCCCAAGCTGAAAGACGAGCTTGCCGATGCGATCGGGGCGATTTCTGCGGGCGGCACGCCGCTTTTGCTGGTCGAGCAGGACATCGCCTTTGTGCTGGCTTTGGTGGACCGGATGTATCTGGTCGATCATGGCACCATCACACGCGAGATCGACCGGGGCGGCAGTGTCGATCATCAAGAGATCATGGACATGTATTTTGGAACGGAGACAGCGCCATGATGACCGCAGAAGCATTGGGAACCATCCTTGTCAGCGGGCTCGTGCTTGGATCGATCTATGCGCTCATGGCCTCGGGATTGTCACTCGTTTGGTCGACGCTCGGCATCTTTAACTTCGCCCATGGCACGCTGATGACGCTGGGTGCGTATGTGGCGTGGTCGCTGACCGACAACGCCGCGGGGCTGGGGTTGTCGCCCATCGCGGGATTGTTGCTGACGATCCCGATCATGGTGTTGGTCGGCGCTGCGATGGAATGGCTGGTGGTGCGTCCCTTCTACGGACATCGCGCGATGATGCTGATCACGGTGATGACGACTTTGGCGGCGACGGTGTTCATCGGCAAGGGCATCCAACTGATCTGGGGCGCACGGCTGAAGCAGCTTGAACCGCTGGTCGCAGGGAAGATCACGATCCTTGGCACGACGATCTCGGCGCAAGAGTTGCTGATCATCCTGCTTGCGCCGGTCCTGCTGGCGGCGCTCTGGGCCTTTTTGCGCTGGTCGGCGACGGGGCGCGGCATACGCGCGGTGGGCCAGAACCCTTATGCGGCGAAACTTATCGGCATCAATGTGCCGCGGTTGTTCATCATCACCTTCGCGCTGTCGGCGACGCTTGCAGGGTTGACGGGGGTGTTGATCAGCTCTGTCCGGCTGATCACGCCGATGCTGGGGGACGAGCCGCTGATCAAGGCGCTGATCATCGTGATCTTTGGCGGGCTCGGTTCGCTGGCTGGGACGATCTGGGCGGCCTATCTGATCGGGATTGCAGAGGCGTTCCTGATTTATACCATAGGCATATACTGGGCGCCTTCGCTGATCTTCATCCTTCTGATCCTTGTGCTTTTGCTGCGCCCGCAGGGCCTGTTCGGAAAGGTTGTACGATGAAGTTGGACCGCAGCCTGATCGCGTTGGCCGCATTGGCCGTCGCACTGATGCTGCCTTTGGTGATCGAGGACAGCTATTCGCGCCATATTCTGATCATCGTGTTCATCTATGCGATTGTCGCGGCAAGTTGGGACCTGAGCCTTGGCTATGCCGGGGTGTTTAACTTTGCGCACATGGCATTCTTCGGAGTGGGGGTCTACGCGACCGCGATGACGGCCAAGTTGCTGGGGGTGGACCCCTGGTTTGCCATGCTGCTTGGTGGGGTTGCCGCGGCTGCGGCGGCTGCACTTGTCGCACTGCCTGTCGTGCGGCTGCAGGGGATTTATGTTGTGCTGGTTACCTTTGCGTTCAGCCAACTTATCTTGCAGGTGGTGATCAGCCAGTCCGACCTTACGGGTGGCACGCAGGGTCTTGTGCGTGTTCCGACGTTGGAGCTTCCGGGATACAACTTCCTGCGCGACTACAAGCTGGGCTATTACTATGTCGCACTCGGGCTTTTGGTCATCACCACAATTTGTCTGCGCGCACTGGTGCGGTCCGATTTCGGGATGTCGATCCAGGCGCTTCGCGACAACGAGGATTACGGCGTTGCCCGTGGTATTCCGATTGCGTGGCAGCGTCTCAAGGTTCTGGTGTTCAGCGCCTTTTTCGCGGGGGTTGCGGGTGGGTTCTATGCCGTCTACCTGCGCGTCGCCTCGCCCGAGGTGTTCAGCTTTGCAACTAGTTCGCTGGTGCTGAGCATGGTTCTGGTTGGCGGCGTTTCCACCATCTACGGGCCGATCCTGGCCGCAGTTGTTCTGACCATCGCCTCGGAAGCACTGGCAAATATCGACGGACTGGCGGAAGGGCGGTTCATGCTGGTAGCTGTGGCGATGATCGTAGGCCTGCGCTATCTGCCCGGTGGGTTGATCTCGGCTTTCACGCGGACGGGTCGTGGCCGGGTATCCCCGGCGCAAGTGATGCCGCCCAAGACGGAGTAGCTGACAGATGGAACGCGAACCCCTGATTTTTGCGGCAACGGCCGACGTTTGCGGCAAAATGCGCGGCAAGGCCTTTCCGGCCAGTCAGTTGGACAAGCGCGCAGCATCGGGCGTGGGATGGACACCCACCAACGTGCAGATCACTTGTTTCGACAACATCGGCGTCAGCCCCTTTGGCGCGCTGGGCGATGTCGCACTGGTGCCCGACCGGACTACCCACGTCGAGGTGGATTTTGGCGCTGGGCATGTGCAGGAAAATTTTATGCTGTGCAATATCCGGACCCTGGAGGGCGAAGCGTGGAACTGCTGTACGCGCTCAATACTTCAGACGGCGCTCGCGCGGCTTGAACGGGTGTCGGGCTTGACGGTCAAGGGCGCTTTTGAGCATGAATTTCAAATGCGCGATTCTATCCCCGAACCGGGTTGGTCGTATTCAATGGCAGGTTACCGGGCCAAGGCAGGCTTCTGCGAGGATCTGATGTCGGCGCTACGCACGGCGGGGTTCACACCCGACACAATCATGAAGGAATACGGCGTCAACCAATATGAGGTGACGATCGCGCCAGAAACCGGGGTTCGCATTGCGGATGCGGCAGCGATCCTGCGCGAACTGACCCATGTGTTGGCCCGCCATCACGGTGACCGCGCGACCTTCACCCCGATCCGCGATCCGTTCGGGGTCGGCAACGGGGTGCATATTCACCTGAGCTTCCTTGATGCCGAGGGACGGCCAGCGACCTATGATCCGGCGCGTCCCTATGGCATGTCGGCGGTGACCGGGTCGTTCATCGCTGGGGTGCTGCGCTACATCGGCGCGATTGCCGCAATCACAGCACCTTCGGCCATTTCCTACATCCGGCTGACGCCACACCGCTGGAGTGCTGCCTACAACAACCTGGGCTACCGCGACCGCGAGGCATCGGTGCGCATTTGCCCGATTACCAAGGGTACGCCCGAGGCAATGGCGAAAGGCTATAACTTCGAATTCCGCGCAGCCGATGCCTGCGCGTCGCCGCATCTGGCGCTGGCCGCACTGATCCATGCCGGCGCGCAGGGCATTGAGGACGGGCTTGCGGCTCCCGAGGCGAGCGAGGAGGACCTGTCGCTGCTGTCATCCGATGTTCTGGCTGCGCGCGGCTATGAACGCCTGCCCACCGATCTGCCCGAGGCGCTGGATCGTTTCCGGTCGGATATGACGGTCTGCGGCTGGTTTCCCGAAGGCTTCGCCGATGTGTATGTCGCGCACAAGCGCGCCGAACTTGACCAGCTTGTGGACAAGACCGAGGCGGAACGTTTTGCTGCCTACGAGGCTGTCTACTGAGTGCGGTCCGATGCCTGAGAGTGCAGAATTCTACGCTAAGCGGTTATACCTCACCTTGTATGGCGCCGCTATCCTTTGAGCCAGATATTCAGAGGGGATGGTCATGATTCCCGAGAAACATTGGGCTCCAAGCGCTGAAGTGACGATAATTCGTATCGCGCAAATTAGAGTGGGTTGCGCTCAATTGGTTTCATATCCCGCAGCAAGGCTTACCCCTTTTGGGAGTGGACAAAACATGGGGGTGTTCGTCGGTTCTCTGGCCCGTGCTAAGGTAGGTTCTTTGTGAGGGGGGCTGCCATGGACGTCCGGATCACGGTTGAAACGACCTTCGAAAATGGGGAGAAGCGCACTCATCAACTTGACAGCATATCGCGACCGTACCCGGTCACCTGCCCAGTGGGGTTCGGGCTGCGTCTCGAGGGTGGGAAGAGGATCGTCGAACAAATCCAGAGAGCAATCCTTTGCGACCAGGTCGAGGGGATCACCCGAGAGAGCCGCGGCTGCCCGACTTGCGCCTCGATTCGCGCCATCCATGACTATCGCACGCGCGTTCTCGACACGCTCTTTGGCCGGCGTCGGGTCAAAGCCGCGCGCTTTCGCCGCTGTTCCTGCGATGCGAGGTCAGCGGCGATCCCCGGCGGGCCTCTTTCTCCGCTGGCCAGTTTCTTTCCAGACCGGGCTACCCCGGAGCTGCGGCGGCTCCATGCCGAGCTTGGGTCCCGGCATTCTTTTCGCGAAGCAGCAAGGCTGATGAAGAGCTTGCTACCCCGTAACCCGCCCATCACACCACAGTGCGTGGCCGGTTGGGTCGGATTGCCGAGAGGCTCGAGAGAAGTCGCAGGGCTTCAAGCGATCCCGATGACGCGACGCCCAAAGGTGGTTTGACGGTTTTTCTGGACGGCGCGCATATCCGTTGTCGGCCGGAATATCATCAGCGACATCTGGGGTTCTGTCGCAAATTTTGTTGGAATTTGAGTGCGGGCATCGCCCGGACATAATTATGCTGCAAGCGCCGCAAACGGTTCTGTCGCAAATTTTGTTGGAATTTGAGTGCTGGCATCGCCCGGACATAATTATGCTGCAAGCGCCGCAAACTGCTGAAATGCAGTAAGGCCGCTGGCATGGAGCTGCCCCTTTCGGATCATATGCGTGGTCTCGATCCCAGCCAAGGTCGCCTCGGCAGAATGGAAGGCCTTGAAGCCAAGCATGGGGCCCGTGATCCGCTTTACGAAGCGATGATCTTG
>Ga0209702_10007315_pt1 | contig 13568 bp, 10 predicted proteins | sample FRY01_FD_187210 | JGI IMG/M metagenome (GOLD analysis project Ga0209702, IMG submission 187210) | Freshwater microbial communities from Lake Fryxell liftoff mats and glacier meltwater in Antarctica - FRY-01 (SPAdes) (version 2) | ecosystem: Environmental > Aquatic > Freshwater > Ice > Glacier... | reverse complement strand
ACGTGACAGGGCGACGGGAAGGCTCTTACCAGGGCTCAGGACTGTTCAGCAACCGACTGAAATTGCATGAAAAAGCTGCTTAAGGAATTACCTATGAAGTGACGCTTTGTCCGCGTCGAGCTTCTTTTGAAGCTCCGCCTGCTCGGCAACTACACCTTCCAGTGTCGCCGTCGCGATCATAACCTCAGAGGTGGTTGACTTGAACTTCGCCTGCATACCGCGCAACGTTGCGATGTCGTCGCGGAAGGCCGTCTTGATATGAGTGCAATACGGGTCGTAGGCCTGCGGCACGGAGTAGACAGACGCAGCCACCTCGCCCTCAGGCGTCGTCGTGGTCTCAGGTGTGGTGCCCGCACCGACCTGGTTCAACGCCGCGTTGCCGTGGGGTGTGGGGGTCGTCGTGGGAGTTGGGGTGGTCTCGACGCGCTGGACGGCCTTCTGCTGGACCGCGCCACCACCGCCGCCGCCCGCCATCTCGGACAGGATCGGCTCGGCCGACTTGCCGGCGACGACCGCGTCGGCGACCTTATCGGCGTGCTGCTCATACGAATCGCCGACCTTGCCGACGCCGCCAGAGAGCGACACACCGGCCTCCTGCTGGACGACGTGGGCCGCCTCATGCGCGGCCGTGTGAAGGTCCGGCGCGCCCTTAAAGGCGATGCTGCTGCCGGTGGCGTAAGCGTCGGCACCCATGGCCGCCGCGCCCTGCGACGCCGCCCCGTCCGTGTGAGCCGTAACGTTCGAGATGTCATATCCACCAAAGGCCTGCTGGATCGTTCCGCCATGCGGCAACGCGCCGCCGCTGCCCGACAACCCGTGCGCCGCGGCCGCGTGGACCCCCGACGTGTCACCCTTGCCACCGTGGCGTTGCACGGGCACCAATAGCGCGGCTTGGGCGTCGTAGCCCTCCGTGGCGCGAACCGCGGCCTTCAATTGAATGCTTCCGGTGCCGCCGGAGGCCGACGGTGTCGGGGCGGACTCGCGGGTAGTAGCGGGGGCTGGGGACTGCGCGAGGTCGTTGGCCATGGTTGGAACTCCACCTGTTTTCTGTCGACCAACGGGACGGTCGCTTGATCGTTAAGGGTCGACGGTAGTCCTCGTGGGACTCAAGATCAAGCTAGGGTCCAGGTTTGTCGCGAAGGCGTCCTGCGTGGACCCACGAAATCAATACGCGTTTCCCGCCAGCCCCACCGACGCCATGTCGGGGTGGGCTCTGGCCATGTCGGCAAACGGGCAGGCCGTTGCGGGCGCCAGCGGGGTTCACGGGCGAGACCACCCCCGAGACACCCACCTCCGGTCAACTCCCTGCAGCGAGGAGGCGCGCTTGCAACGTCCCCCGCGCGAGTCCGCGGGCCGCGACGTGCCATGCCGACAGGGGCCCAAGACCGCCCCTTGCCGCGGCCACCAGCGCGTCGTCCAGCGCCGGATTGTCCGCGCGCGTGCCGGCCGCGACCAAACGCGCCACCATGATTGCCGTGGGCGTCATACCGAGGATCGCGTCGATCCCCGCGGCCAGCGCGGTCGGCGCCTCAAGGGCCAGCCCTCGCGCGAGGAAGTCCGTGGGGCTGTATCCCATCGTGAGCAGACTCGCGGCCAGCGCGACCTCATCCGGACCTGCGACCTTCGCGATAAGCCGGAAACCGAGAACATCTTGCAGGGGCTGGTCCAGGAACCGCCTGGGTCGCAGCGGGTCGGCCACATTCCGATAGCCCACGGACCACTCCGCGAGCACCTCCGCGACTCGCTCTGCCCCCGGTAACTCAGGCCAGAGCCGGAAGACGTCGGCTGACTGGCTCCGCACCTCGGCCAGAGGGGATCTCAAAGCGTCGGCCAGCGCTGCGCCGACCCGACTCAGGTCCACACCATCCAGCAACCCGATGACCCGCGCGACCCACGCCCCCGGCTCGGCCGCCGCTGGCCCTTTGAGGCCCCTCGAACCGCCAAGCGCGTCCGCGACCCAGCTCGGCTCGACACCGATCGCGACCCCATCGACGGACGAGGTCCGCGGGTGTCCAGCACAAGCCCAAGGCGGCGCGAATTCGCCGAGGAAAGAATCAAAATCATCATCGACTTGCAGCCCGCGGGTGCGGTCGTCGCTCCACGAATGGCATCGGCACAGATAGGTACGCCACCTTGGGTCGGCTTCTAGCCAGCCTTTCGCGCGGGCGTCTTCCCAACCTGCGTCGCCGGCCGCAAACACGGCCGGCCTATCGATAGCCGACGAGGCGACGCGAACCCCGGCTCGCTGGACGACGCCGACCCCACACTTGCGACACACGAGATGGTTGCATCCCCACGCAAGTCCGGGTACGCGACGTGCGTCCCAGGCTTCCAATGGCACATCTCCCTCGCCTCCGACCGTAGCGCCACCGTCAAGGCAAAAGAGCGCCTCAGACACCGGCGCCTCCGATGGGCGGCACGACGGTCGACACGACGGTCGACTCCGGCGCGGCACCTAGGACCTTCTCCTTCCAGAAGCGCTTGTCCGGGCTCTTGTCGAAGCCCTCGAGGCTACCGAAGGGTGCGATATTTTTGTACATCGCGAAACCGTCGATAGGCTCTGAGAAGCCGTAGGGCTTGGCCGAGGTCATGATCTCGTTCAGCGTGTGGGCGTTGATCGACATGAGATAGCCGATGGTCCCGGCCCGAGTTGCTAGCGGCGCGCAACCGAGATGCGCGCCTGTTTGCATGAGGCGATCGGTCGTCCCCGAAGCGGGGCCAGCCCCAGTCGGCAGACCGATCTCCGCGGCCATGCGTACCCACTCGTTGTCCTGGTTCATCGTGTAGAGGTCGAGTCCCTCGCGCCACGTCAGAAACTGCTCGCCAAGCGCGGACGACTCAAGACCCATGAAGGCCATTTCGTCGGCGTGTAGCTCTGGGCCGATGCTCGCGTCGTCCGTATGCCGCGCGCTCTTGAACGGGTCTTGCGCTGTACCGATGTGGCCTTGGGACTCATCGAGGCCGGCCTTCTTCTCGCGGTCGGCGTCCTGTTGCCGCGCCACTTTCGAGGCCGCCGGGGTGACGATCGACTCGCGCACCCGTTTCGGATCTTTCTTTTCTTCAAGCGCTTTCCGCTTCTGTTCCGCGATCTTCACATCCGCGACGGTCGCGGCCTGCATCAACAAGACCCCTTGGTCGCCTAAGCTCTTGAAGAAGGTGCCGTCGCCTGAACGTTTCTCGGCGAGGACCACGGTACTCAAAGCACCCATGAAGTTGAAGGCCGCGGTCATTTTGGTCCGGAGGTTCCCGGTCCCCTCGCGTAGATGCGCCATGACCCGGCTTGGCGCCACCGCCCCAGCGATGGATTTGTTGCTGAAACCGGCGTGGCTGACCGCCTTCGTTCCCATAGCCTCCGCGGCAGCAGCCTCCACGGCCCCAACCGCCTTCACGCGCTCCTCAAGCCGCTCGCCCTCGAGCTGAGCCGCGACAAGCCGCTGGTTCCACGCGTCTACGGAGGCTTGGAGGACCCGCATTGCCCCATCAACGAGGCCTTGGGCACCGGCCAGCGCTTCTCCGCTTGAGGCTGCCGACGCGCCGAAGCCTACCTCGAGTTGGCGCGCGTACGTGTTCGATTCGCCTACGGTGAGCGGCGTCACGGTGGGCGTGGGCGTCTCTAGTGCTGGTGTATCCTTAGGCGTGGTAATGGGCGGCGTCTTCTTCGGGTCTTCGACGCGCTGGACGGCCTTCTGCTGGACCGAACCACCACCGCCACCGCCGGCCATCTCGGACAGGATCGGCTCGGCCGATTTACCGGCGACGACCGCGTCGGCGACCTTATCTGCGTGCCGCTCATACGAATCGCCGACCTTGCCGACGCCGCCAGAGAGCGACACACCGGCCTCCTGCTGGACGACGTGGGCCGCCTCATGCGCGGCCGTGTGGAGGTCGGGGGCCCCCTTAAAGGCGATGCTGCTGCCGGTCGCGTAGGCATCGGCGCCCATGGCCGCGGCACCCTGCGACGCCGCGCCGTCCGTGTGCGCCGTGACGTTCGAGATGTCGTATCCACCAAAGGCTTGCTGGATCGTGCCGCCATGGGGCAACGCGCCGCCGCTGCCCGACAATCCGTGCGCCGCGGCGGCGTGCACCCCCGACGTGTCACCCTTGCCACCGTGGCGTTGCACGGGCACCAATAGCGCGGCTTGGGCGTCGTAGCCCTCCGTCGCGCGAACCGCGGCCTTCAATTGAACGCTGCTGGTGCCACCCGACGCCGAAGGTGTCGACGCGGGGGCGCGTGTAGTTGCAGGGGTTGGAGACTGCACGAGGTCGCTGGACATGGTTTGAACTCCACCGGATCGTTGCCGGCCAAAGGGCCGGTCGCGCGACCATCATGCGTGGATTATTATCCCTCAGGCTTGCCAAGAGCAAGCTCGGGTTCCCGTAGCCCGCAAGGCGTCGACGCGCCTAAGGAATCAGCACCAGCTTGCCGACGGTCTTGCCCGACTCGATGTCGGCGTGGGCCTTGGCCACGTCGGCGAAAGGGTAGGTCGTGACAGGCGGCGGTTGGATCTTGCCATCGGCCAGCCAGCCCTCGATGTCGTTCATCGCGGGCTGGAGAATATCCATCCGATCAAAGAGATAGCTCAGGTTGAAGGCCATCACGCTCTTTGACTCATTGGTCAACTCCAACGGATTGAAACGAGGGGTCCGGATGAACCCGGCCGCGAGCTTGAACCAGTTGGGTTTACCGCCCTTCTTCGGCATCATCGTCGTGAAGCCGTAGATGACGAGTTTGCCCGCGCGCCTCAGGTGATCGTAGCTCGCCTTCAGGGTCTCGACGCCATTGGCGTCATAGACTGAGTCATAACCCGCAGGGGCCGCATTCTTGGCCTCAGCCCAGAGGTCTTGGGTGCTCTTGTCGATGACGACATCGCAGCCAAGGGCCTTCGCGGACGCCACCTTGTGCGAGCCGCCGACGACACCCACGACGCGCACTCCGGCGAGCTTCAGGAGCTGCACGAGGCTGCCGCCGACACCACCCGCGGCCGAATGAACCAGCGCGATAGAGCCAGGACGCGGGTGCGCCAGCTCGTGGATGGCATACCACGCGGTGAGCATGACCGCGGGCACGCCGGCGGCCGCGTCAAAGCTGACATTCGCGGGCTTTTTGAAGACGTAGGCCCGCTGGGTAATGAGGTGCGAGGTGTATCCTCCGAAGAGGGTGCAGGCGATGACCTCGTCGCCGACCGCCAAAGCTGGCATATCGGGGGACGCGTCTGCTGCATCCGGGCCAATGGCCGTGACGACGCCCGAGACCTCGAACCCAGGCGTGATGGGCCAGCCGACCATCTCTTTGGCCGACGCATAGAGGCCCATCCGGACAATAACGTCGGCGTAGTTGACGCCGATACCTTTGACTTCAATGGCGACTTCGCCTCGGCCGGGCTCGCGAGGGGCAGACTCGGCGAAGGTGAGGCGGTCGTAGCTGCCGGCTTTGGGGATGACGACGCGGCGAACCGTTGTGTTTGTAGTCATAGCAGTTCCTGTTGTGTGGATTTGAGTTGAAAATGAATTTTGACAATAGAGAGCCGCCCCACGACGTGTGGGTTCGGCAGATTTGTGACGCGAGTCCTCAGGGGCTGCACGCCGGAACGGGCACGACGCGACGGGCTTTAGGTGTCCGGCGTCTCCTGAGGAGGCTCTAAGAAGCGCCTCAGGGACTCAAGCGCGGTCGGCGCGACACGACAGCGCAGGTGCTTGCCCTCACGCTCGGTCTCGACGAGGCCGGCTTGAACGAGCTCTTTGAGATGGTGGGACACGGTCGGAGCGCCGACCGAGAGGCCATCCATAATATGCTGTAGCAAGCATCCACCGAGGCCACGGGTACCCGGCTCGCGGAAGGCTGCTGGCCCGCCTGCGCGGATCTCTTCGAAGAGCTGAAGACGATTCGGGTTGGAAAGGGCCTTAAAAATGGCGGCGAGACGGCTCTCAGACATCCATAATCCTTGGGGACTGGGTGGGAGTTGCGTCGAATGAACGCTTCGCGACTTCGACAGTTTTCAATCTATCGAAATGACCGTTCCGAGTCGAGAGAAAAATGCAGAAAATCGCGAGAGGGCCCCACCGGCCAGCCTCTACGTCAAACAGCGTTGCGTCGGGGGTCCGCAATTATCGGTGGTTCCATACAAAATCGACGATGATACTATTCGTGGGTCGCTGTGGGAGCGGCGTGTCACGCAAGGAGTGTTGAGATGGAGACTCGTCCTACTATCGCTGTGGTTGGCCTCACGGGTGCCTTTGGTGGTTCGCTCGCGCGGGAGCTCGCCGCGGCCGGGTACCCCATCCGTGCGCTGGTGCGAAGTGGCAAGGCGACCGACGCCCAGATGGGCGGCCACCCGATCACCATTATCAAGGGCGACGCCACGCGCGACGACGACCTTGAGGCCCTCATGACCGGCGCCGAGGTCCTCATCTGGGGGCTCAACGTCCCCTACCCTCAATGGCCAGCCATCGTCCCGGCGGCCTCCCAGCTCGCGTTCGACATCGCGGCGAAGCTGGGTGTGACGGTCGTCTTTCCTGGCAACGTCTATGGGCTCGGCCGCGCGTACTATACGGCTTCTGGGCCTCTCGAGGAGGACGCGCCGAAGATCGCCACCTCACGAAAGGGCCGCCTCCGCAACGAGGTCGAGGCAATGCTCGAAGACGCGACGACACGCGGCGCCCGCGCCATCCTGCTGCGTGGCGGCGACTTCTTTGGCGGAGCCGACCGCGGCACCTGGTTTTCCCACATGCTGGCGAAGGTCGGCAAAGGGGGCCCAATCCTGTGGCCAACAGACCACGAGGTCATCCACGCCTTCGCCTTTATGCCCGACTTTGTGGTCGCCGCCGCCGCCCTTATCGAGCGGCGGTCCGAGCTTCCCCCTTTCGCGGTGTTTCACTTCGCCGGGCACAACGAGACGGAGGCGACCTTCATACACGCGGTCCGAGCGGCCCTCGGCGACCCAGATCGCAAGGTGAGCGCCTTTCCGTGGGGACTACTCCACATCGCGCGTCCGTTCTCGGCGATGATCCGCGAGCTCTACGACGTGCGCTACCTCTGGTCCGAGACGCTGACCCTCGACGACGCCAAGCTCCGGTCCTTCCTTGGGTCGAGCCTGTCCTCCACGCCCCTCGACGAGGCGGTCGCGGTCGGGGTGAAAGCCCTGGGAATTGAGCGAAAGCTTTGAATACACTGATGACTTATCACTACTAGCTCAGCGGTAGAGGACCTTCAGCTCGGTGATGTTGACCCGGTTGTGGGCGCCTTCTCGGCCGCCTAGGCCGCCTGTGTAGGACTCGAAGTGCTTGAAGAAGGACATGTTTATGGCCCTTGAGTCGCCGTCGATGACGACGCGGTAGGTCTCGCCGGCCTCGAGGGTGGCTGGCACGAAACTAGAGTCCGACCAGCGCGCCCAGTCGCCGAGGTGCGGCATCAAGACGTATCCGGCGGTCACTGGGGCGTTGGTGGTGACGTCAAAGACTGTCAGGCGCTTGAAGGCCGCGGTGACGCCGGTCGTGACCCCGCCAGCGCCGTTGCCATAGACCAACTGAAAAAGGGCCGGGCCGGTCTGTGTCGCGACGAAGCTGGGAGAGGTCAGGCTGTGGCCCTCGTCGCCCCAGGCCTCGTAGTGGAAGCGGCCGGCGGTCGTCGTGGGATTGCCGCCGTTATGGGTAAACTCACCGACGCCGAACGACTTTACGCGGGCGTTGTCGGCGCCCCAGAAGCACACCGGTGGGCTGTGCTGCGAGGCGTTGCCGCTGGCGGTAAAGCGGGCGGCGACGGCGTAACAGGGGCTCCGTGAGCTGTTCGCGTCGAAGCTTGGGTCCATCCAGCGGCTGGTCGTGCCGGCGAGGCCTTCGGCGGCGAGGGCTCCGTCGCGGTAAATGTCTAGCGTGGTGTCGTCGGGTTCGGGCGTCGTGAGGTCTAAGACGACCTGGCCGTTCTCGGAAAAGACAGATGAAATTCGTGGGGTTCTAGGGCCATAGAGCTGACGCCAGTCGTCGCTCTGGACCTCGCGGAGGCTCGAAGCGCCTTCACCTTCCTGCAGCTCGATGACTAGCGTGTTGCCTGAACCCAAGTTCGCCGCCGTCAAGAGCCCGCCTGAGAGCGGTCTTTCGTTCATCGTCATGGCCCCAACACGCAAGGCGCCGGTCCCCGCCGTCTCGGGCAGGCGCAGGGTCACGTTGATGCCGGCCTCTTGCCAGCGGTAGTTGTAGAGGGTCAGCTCGCGCGATCCCCCAAAGAGGGCCGTGCGCAACGAGGCTGGGATAAATGGCCGGATCCTGAGTCCGGCGGCCTCGGGATGGAGCCCGAAGAGTGTATGGTGTACCATCGATATGTAGCCGGCGACCGACCACAGCTGCCTCTCGGAGTTCACGACCGGGCCGCTGGCGTCCCCGTCCTCCAAGTAGGGGGAGCCGCTTAGGACCTCGAAGTTCTCCATATGTGACAGGTTGATCGCGGCACCGCGGACAAGGGCGCGGACCATACGGTCGGCGACCGCGTCATTTCCGGCCTTGGCCGCGGCGCGCAGCCAATAAGCGGTGACAAAGGGCCACTGCCCGCGATTATGGTAAATCGGGGTCTGCTGTTGTTGGGGCCAGATGACCGGCGCCGCGGCACCGACATGAGGGTAGGACGCCAGAATGCGGCCAGCCTCGGCCTCGGACGCGACGCCGAGGATCACCGCGAGTGACGATCCTAGGAGATCAAATCGATCGACCGCCGCGGGGTCGAGGGTCGTCGTGGCATAGCTGGCGAAGAGGCCCAGGTCGTCTTTCCAGAATTTCTGGTGGATGGCCGCCGAGAGCTCGCTGGCCTGACGGGCATAGGTGGTGGCTTCGGCGCCCTGGGAAAGCCGGGCGGCGAGCCTAAACGCCTGATAGTGAAGTAGATTCGTGCTTAGGGCCTTGCTCATCCCGATGTGAACCACGTCGGCGGCGGTCCACTCGGGGTAGGTCTGTTCGCGCCAGTCGAGGAAGCTGGTCTCGCCGCGATAGATGCCGTCTTCGGGGTCGAAGATCGTGGCCCGGTCATGCGCAATGGTGTGGCTGATCGCGGCCAACGCGGCCGCGGCAAAGGCCTCTCCGACCTCGCCCGATAGCTGGTCCAAGAGAGCCTCAGCCCCGAGGGCCCACGCGACGCGGTCGGTGCTGACGGGCCACGAGCCCCCAGTCCCGGTGTCTTGCACGATCTGGACGTCCCCACCGGCGCGCCGCTCACTTAGTTTGAAACGCAATGAGTTTTCGCTGCGGCGGATATCTAAGTCCGCCAGCCCCAGATGCACGGAGAACGCGATGTCGCGGGTCCAGACGTACTTCCACAGGCGCCCGGTCTCAAAGCAGCCGCCATCGCCACACGGGACTGCCGCTCCGTCATTGAAGGCACCATCCGAGACCGCGGCGACGGCGTTCTCAGCGACCTCAGCGACAGCCAGGGCGTAGAGGGTGTCGAAGAGGTCATTGCCACTGCGGAGCACCGGCCTATTAGCAGTCTCGCTGACGACGCGCGGGTTTGGGGTGGATGCATCGCGGAGGAGCGCGCTGGTCGTCAGGGTGTAGGTCCGGGCGCAAGTGTCGCGGTGGGTCATCGACACGGTCGCGGTTCCGAGCGAATCGGACCAGGTGTTCGTCCCAGCCGGGTCCGGCGCCGCCGCGGCCACGCACCCGCGTACAGATGTTGTGGTGTCATCTGTTTGCACGTCCGCCACCGCGATATCTGACGCTATGTCAGGTTTATCAATGAGGTCGCTCTCGTCGATGTCACTCGCGGCCGTATCTGCCGTCGTGTCGGGTCGTTGCGAGGGCCCATCGCCCCCACACGCCGGCGCCGCTACGAGGCCACACCAAAGAACTCCGATCGCCCATTGTCGTTTCATCTCAAAAGACCGCCTGACTTGTCACAGCTCGCGCGACGCCGCGAACCGCCCGACTCTCACCGAGCGCGACGGTCATTGCAAGGGCGGCGCTTAACGGCGCCCAGCGTTTGCCAGGTCCTCGCGCATCCGCCGCGTCTCCTCTGGAGGCGAGGGTTCACCCTTGCTGACGAAATACCCAGCCAGCAATGAGACAATGAAGGCGGGGGGCAGGGACGTGATGCGCTCGAACCAGGGTCCCGCATCCCCAAGCTCGGGTCCCACGAATTGGAAGAAGAGCATCGAGGCAAAACCGGCGGCCATGGCGGCGAACGCGCCCTTCGCGGTGAACCCGGACCAGAAGAGAGACAAGATAACGGTCGGCCCAAAGGTCGCCGCGAGCCCGTAGAATCCGACGAGCACAAACCAGAAGACACTCGCCGGCTCGTCTTGGAGCGCGGAGATGAGCATAGCGGCCGCGAAACCGAGCAGCGCGAGACCGAAGGTGATGCGCCGGCTCATGGGTAAGAGCTTGGCGTCGGGGGTCGCCGGGAAACGCACTTTTTGGTAATAGTCACGGGCGATTGCGCTTGCCCCAAGGACCAGCAGAGAGTCAACGGTCGACATGATGGCCGACAGCACGACAGCGATGTAGAGCCCAATAATCACAGCGGGTAGCAGCGCCACGAGGTCTGGAAGGACCGCCTCGCCTCTGTCAATGGTAAAAATCGCGCGGCCGACCATACCCACCAGGACGGCGCCGGATCCGGCGAGGACGGTCCATAGGATGGCGACGGCTGCGCCCTTTTTGATCTCGCGCTCGTCGCGGAGGGCTAAGAAGCGCACGAATATCTGTGGTGCACCAAGGAACCCGAGGCCGATGGTGGCGAACCCGATGATGGCGACGACGGTCTCGGCCGTCCACCCGCCTGGCCCAGAGAGGGTGACGAGGCCGGGATCGATGGCCGTCAGCTTGGCTGTCATGACGTCGAGACCGCCTATCTCAATGAGGCCCCAGATTGGCAAGAAGATGAGCCCGACAAACATCAAGATGCCCTGGAAGACGTCGGACCAGACGACCGCGAGGAATCCACCGGCGAGGATATAGACCATCACCACCGCGAATCCGATGGCCGCGCCAGCGTAGTAGTTGATGCCGACAAAGTGGTTGAAGGCTTGGCCCGTCGCGTCGATCTGGGCGGCCACGTAGATAATGACAAATACCAAGATAGCGATCGCGCTGATGCGGCGAAGCAGCTGGGCCTTGTCCCCGAAACGCGACTCAAGATAGTCCGGGACGGTAATCGAATCATAGCGTTGCGTGAGTCGATGGAAGCGACGACTGAGGACCAGCCACGCGATGGCGACGCCGAGGGTCTCACCTGCGACGATCCAGAAGGCGCGTGCCCCAAAGGTCGCGCCCATACCGGTCAGACCAAGGAGGAGCCAGCCGGACTCGCCGGTGGCACGCGAGGAGAAGGCGACGCTCCAGAAGCTGAGGTTCTTACCGGCGGCGAAATAGTCGCCAGCCCCCTTCATGCGGCGCGACGCGATCACACCGATTGCGAGGAGAGCGATGAGATAGACCGACAGGCCTGCGAGCTTAAATGGGAGTGCTTCGTCCATGGCGCGGAGACCTATCACATTCTAAACGGGTTTGGGGGCCTTGGCTCGAAGTTTTCTGGATGGGGCACGAGAAGAGGCGATTCGAAAGGTCGTTTCGGGTGTCATGGCATCCGACGAACCGAGCAAATAAGTTTGTAAAGAAATCAGTCCATGCTGAGTCGGCAAGAAGTTTTTGAAGCTTGGTAGTGAGCTGTGGGTTCCCTTCTAGACGTCATGCCTGCGTCACGCCTTATAGGCCGCCATGCGGAGGTATCCACCACTTCGGAGCAAGCTCAGCCCCCCTCGCGTGCTGCCCGGCGCTGTATGAAGACGTCCACCAGCTCGACGTAAGTCTATGTGCTATCGGCATGCGTTAAGTGCATGGCGCAGCTCTAATCATCAACATCAAGTGCTTTCTACTTGATCCTCATCTGACCACACTTTATCAAAGTTTAGTCCCCTGAAACGATGATGCTTCCAAGCCTCGACAAAAACATCACCGAAATACAGTTCATTATTTCGATCGCCGACCAAATGAAATATTGGCAGGTCTAGATCGGGCCCAGGTCGAAACACATACTTTTCTATTCCAATGATCCGAGCATGACGGCCGAACTTTCGGAAGGTAGTTCTTTCACGGTCGAGCGCATCCACTTGGGTCGTCGGGTTAAAGAAGACGAACACATCATGCCGTTCTATTGAACGCGTATCCAAAAACTCTCCATGAGCTCTGAGTAGATCACTTAATACCTCCACAACCCGACTGCTAAACAACATGATCGTCGGGAAGCATAAGGGCGCATCCGATCGTCCAAATTCGGCACGTCTCGGCCCCCTCTGAGGTTGCAATAAAGAGATTACTGGCGGATTCCAAGCACCAAGAACGGAACGCCCATCGTAGTTGTCCAGCCCGGCGAGGAACTCAGCATCGAGCACGGTGGCATTAACATATTGGTATCCATCCAACCATCGAACTTTCCAAACATTTGTCATCTTATAGCATTCCCACTACGAATCGTTTCGCCCAATAGGGCGAACGGTGCTTCACTTTTGGGTAGACTATTCTCGATTTAATGACCTTTCCGCTTCCTCGCAGACGCCGTGTGGATGTGTCCACCAACTCGCTGCAAGCTCGCTCGTGTTGATCACATCTGTCACTCAAAGCTGAGTTGCAGTGTTACCGAAAACGCATTTCCGCACAAAGAAATTCGAGGTGTCCAAGACATCACCGGTCACATGTGTGCTCTCGGGAACATTTCCACCGGAAAAATAGGCCACAATAACCCGTTGGTCACCCTCGAGAAGGAACTCAACCCCAAATTCCGAACGGTACCAGTCATCGGCAAACTCTGAAATAAGAATATTAATGGCAATAATCGGGCGATTCAAGCGAGGTCTCCAAAACGAGTTCGAACTGAAATCCATAAGCTTGTAATAATCAGGACCGTCTCGCAATGAAGTCAGCTCAACTGCAACGCTTAGCTGACTATTATCAGAATAGAACTGCAAAACGGTTCCATTAGAGAAGGTTAACTCGGTATTCCCGTCCGAAATCTCATCGCGGACCTCTACATCCAATAGGTAGTAGTCATCCAACAAAACCGACCTTCGTGCCTGTATGGTATGATGACCTTCAAGCGCTTTGAACACCGCCATTATCTCTGTGGGGAAATAGCATAAACTCATATCGACACCTATTTAATGTTGACAAACGTGTCAAATTCAAGCGTCTCTAGCTTGAGACGCACGCCACGGCCCGTCTTGGGACTAAATATATCAATTACCGATTCTTTGTCCCTATTTGTGCCGATTTTCATCAACCGATCCGGGTTCTCCATGACCTCCGTGATAATGCTAGTAACTGATTTATCGTTTAATGTAATGTCGCCGTAGTGCGTGGCCTTCAATGGGTTGTTTAGTTTCTTTTGTAGGCCTTGCAAACCTCTTGTTACCGTTGATCCCTCCTTGGAGGCCCGTGACGGGCTAGCAATGACTTGTTTCGTGGTCGGAAGCGATACCGTCTTGAACGGCAACCCACCACCGCTGAAGAGAATGGAGCTCTCAGTCGCCAGTAGCTTGCCACTTGCACCTAAACGCCCAACCCCTGTCCCTCCTCCAAAAGGCAGGGCAAGG
>Ga0209702_10007313_pt1 | contig 13571 bp, 9 predicted proteins | sample FRY01_FD_187210 | JGI IMG/M metagenome (GOLD analysis project Ga0209702, IMG submission 187210) | Freshwater microbial communities from Lake Fryxell liftoff mats and glacier meltwater in Antarctica - FRY-01 (SPAdes) (version 2) | ecosystem: Environmental > Aquatic > Freshwater > Ice > Glacier... | reverse complement strand
CGAAGCCCACTTTCGTTTCGATCAATCCGTCGCAGGCAACTACTGACTGGAAAGCCGTATGCGGGAAAACCGCCCGTACGGTTTGGAGGGAGGGGAGTCCGGCAAACCGGACTTCCCTACCCCTATGCCTTAACTCCACGCCATTGAGCTTCAAGTTGGTGGAACGCGGGTTTGAAGACAGCAACACGCGTTGAGTTGACAAACTCTTGCTCCACCGGCGTAAAGCCGGTTGGGGGCAAAGGGAACGAGTTCGGGGTATAGTTCTAGTACCCAAACCTGCGGTCGACTGGCACAAGGCCAGTCGGGCCCGACGCAGGCTGAGTTGTTGGAAACGATGTTCTCATGCCCGAGCCTCATGCCCGAGCCTCATGACGACACCGGAACAAAACTCGGATAGATCAATAGGCCTTATTAACCCGACTTTTGCGCAGCCCATTGCCGTCCTGGAGGCGACGGCATTCCAAATTATCAACGTACGTGTAAACGGCGCCATTCCGAGCGAGTTCTGGGCCGGCAGTACCTGTCTCAATCGCTACTTTGATCGCCGGAGGCAAGATTGTTGCTTCCAACATCCGGCGGAAGATGGCAGCGCGTTGACGGGGGCATGCTGATTCCATAGAGTTGATCAACAGAAGTGCCTCGGGGAATGCATCGCCATTCGTTCCCGACGGTTCCTGCAAATCGCTCGGTGTTTGTGATCTCACTTTTGTAAGTGAGTCTCCTCGCGGATCGCACGAGGTCAGCGCAACCTGCAGGTTTGGTTCAGTGGCGGAAGATTTTGGAAATACATTGGAAGTCCTGTTGGAAACTACGTTTGAAGAACTGGGGCTTAAGGCCTCGACCCTGAAGCAACTGAACAAGATCGGTTATGAAAAACCGAGCCCTATTCAATCAGCATTTATTCCCGTGGCCTTGACCGGCCGCGACTGCATCGGACAGGCGCGAACAGGCACCGGAAAAACTGCCGCCTTTATGCTGCCGGCCCTGGAACGAGTGGACTTGGCAAAGCCAAAGGTTCAGGTTCTTGTAATGGCGCCAACTCGCGAATTGAGCGAGCAGGTCTATGCTGAATCGATGAAACTGGCGGGCGGCGAAAAACTTCGATTCGCTCTTGCGACCGGCGGCCGTCCCATTGGAAAACAGATTGACGATCTCGAAGCCGGTGCCCAGGCTGTGATTGGAACGCCCGGGCGAGTCATCGACCTGCTGCGGCGACAGCACCTGAAGTTGCAGCACCTGGTCGTGGTCGTGCTGGATGAAGCCGACCGCATGCTGGACATCGGTTTCCGCCCCGATATTGAGCGGATTCTGAAGTCCTGCCCTGAACAACGTCAGACGATGCTGCTTTCTGCAACTCTGCCAGCGCCCGTTGAAAAGCTGGCGCAGAAGTTTATGGTCGAACCACTGATGGTTGACCTGTCAGAAGACCGTGTGGTCGTCGACACCATCGAACAGTATTATATCACGGTCGATGAAGACCGCAAGACAGCGCTTTTGCTGCGAGTTCTGGCGAAGGAAAAGCCCAGCCAGGCCATTGTGTTTACTCGAACCAAACGCGGTGCCGATGCATTGCACCTGAAGTTTTCGAAACGTCTAAAGTCGGATCGGATCGCCGCCATTCACGGCGACCTGCCTCAGCGGAAGCGAGATCGAGTCATCAAGTCGCTTCGGGCGGGTGAGATTCGGCTGTTGATTGCCACGGATGTTGTGGGTCGCGGCATCGACGTCAGCGGAATTTCGCACATCATCAACTTTGATATTCCGGAATACTGCGACGACTATGTTCATCGCGTTGGTCGTACGGGCCGCCTGTCCTCCGCGGAAAACGGACGAGCGATCACGTTCGTGACGTTGCAGCAGGGCGGTGAGCTGACGAATATCGAAAAACGAATCAACACGGTTCTTCCCGAATACAAAGTTGAAGACTTCGAAGCCTTCCGCAGCCGAAATCGTCCGACTCGAACGATCAGAAAGTTTGGCCAGGCGGAAGAATAAACCGTCCTACTGACCGACGACGCGAGAATTTCCATTTCCGTCCGGGACAGACGGTCCACAATGTGGCTCGTCTCTCCGAGACGAGATTTTCCAACGTCTCGCACAGACCGTGGCCACATTGTCGCAACCATTCCACCGGACGATCAAACGTCAGACACCATCGCGGCGTGGCGTAGAGCCATCACAGGGTCTGACCATGTGGGAATAAATTCCTGCGCCACAAAGCCGTGATAACCCGTAGCCACAATCGCGTTCAGGACGGCCGGATAATTGATTTCCTGAGCGTCATCCAGTTCCCTGCGACCTGGATTTCCGGCCGTGTGGTAATGACCAATCAGACGATGGTCGCTCTGAATGCGACGGATAATATCGCCGTGCATGATCTGCACATGATAGATATCGAACAGCAGTTTGAAGTGGTTCGAATCCATCTGTTTGACAAGATCAAAACACTGATCAACGTCGTCGCCATAGTAGCCCGGATGACCTTTCATCGGATGCGAACTGTCTCTGGAATTCAGATGTTCCAGAACCAGCGTCACGTTCTTTTGCTCGGCGTAACTGATGACCTTCTTCCAGCAGTCGAGACAATTCTGTACGGCCGTTTTGTCGCTCATCCCCGCTACGCGCATGCCGGTAAACGTGATCACGCTCGGAGCACCAAACTCCACTGCAATATCAATGGAAGCCCGCAGTTTCTGTTCGCATACTTCATGATGGGCTCGATCAACAGGCCCGGTCGCGAAGCCATGACTGCTGACCAACGCAACCTTCAACCCTTTGGCCAGCGCCGCCGGATAGAACTGTGGATCGACTCCTTCAATCGCCTCGATGCCCACCTGGACGCAGTGATCCATCAGATCGGGAACAGGCATTGGATTAAAGCACCAGCCCATCACGGACTGCCGGATACGTTTGTTGTGGACTCGAAAATCGGCCGGCACGTTCGGCAATTCAGCGAGCGGTGCCGGAGATCCGTTAACGGCACGCAACCCCGGCACGCCGGCAAACATCCCCAGGGAGGCAGCCGCGGCGGCGACCGCCGTGCGGCGAGACATCTTGTCAGCATTTGAAAAGGGAGCGGCCGTCATAAAGTCCTCCGGAAGATGATCAGCAGACGAAGTGCAAGTTGCAGCAAGGCAGTTTGGTTGTTTGAGCAGCCAGAGTCAACATTCGGCGACAATCTGTCACACCGAAAGCATTTCCGCTACCACACGGAAGCGGAAATTAAGTTGGACATTCGCTGAATCACAGACTGGCTTTCTTCGTACGGTTGATTCGTCAGGATCACACACCAGCGACGGGATTTTGGATCGATCCACATCATAGTCCCCGTCGCACCCCAGTGTCCGAAAGCTCGTGAAGACAGGAAGTCGCTGAAGTTCGTGGCGTGGTCGGGCCAGTTCATTCTCCAGCCAAGTCCCCACGGTCGATGCAGTCGATGAGTGTCCGCGAGCGTCGTCATGCGGCGAGTCTGATTCTTTGTGGCTGCCTGAATTGACGACGCCGCCAGGATCTGAAGCCCGGTTGTGGACTGGCCGTCGTTCAGCAGACATGTGGCGATCCTTCCCAGATCTTCGACCGTGGAGATCATTCCACCCCACGGCGCCCCAAGGCATCGCCAGTAACGGCTGTTCCAGTTCCAGTCGCAATCGATTGGCTGCCCGGGCGGCAATTCCGAAGCAATCACCGTTGGCATCAAATCGGTCGCCTGATCGACTGGCAATCCGAGCCAGGAACTGTTCATTCCCAGCGGCTCAAACACACGATTCACCATCAACACATTGATCGGCTCATCCAGAAGACGTTCGATAATCGTCGCGAGCACCGCAATGCCCATGCTGGAATATCGGCAGTCCGTTCCCGCAATGAAATCCGGTGTGACACGAGTTGTCTGGCGCACGAACTCATCCAGCGGCGCATGTTGAGCCCGCAGTTCGAGGTTACTGGGCAACATATCAGGCAGCCCGGATGTGTGAGTCAGTAAATGACGGATCGCGATGTTCCTCAGCGGGCCGCGATGAAATCCCTCGACATAATCCCGCACTGGCTCGTTGAGTGTCAGCTGACCCTCCGCCGCCAGCTGCACCGCCAGCAGACCGACCAGCGGTTTGGTAATGGAGGCGATAAGGTAGCGTCGGTCAGGGAGGTTTGCGGCGACCAGGTTTGCGGCGACCCTGTTCAGTAAGAGACTGCTCGGCAGCGCACCCGACTCCGGTCCGTTCGATTCGGACAACAGGCCACGGCTAGTGTCGCCTGTGAAACGGAAACGGATCTTTTCACCCCGGAAATCGCCCGCGGCGAGGTCGGCAAATTCCAGGGAACTCGATGCGGCAATCTGCGCCAATCGTTCGACCATCTGCTCACTGCCACCCATAAGTCGCCCCGGTCAAATTGACGCACCCACCGGGGCGTTGGATGTATGTTTTTGCAACAGGCCAGCACCCTAGGCGCTGCAAATCAAAGTTTTTGCAGATTTTAGTCACTTTTTGCAAAATGGCACGCAGGATGCGAAGTGGAACTTCGTTTATACACGTACAGCATAGCCCGGCACAAAGGATCTCGTGCCACCGCAGTGACTGGTGGGGTGGGTTTTGGGTTGAGCGTCATTCAACGTCGCTGCCAGTGCGGGAGTGACGTAAAATCGGGGGTTGTGGCAAGATCTGACGGGCGAGTCATTGACGTCTGGCACACTGGCCGTAAACTTTCGTCCACAGGGTTCTTAGCACGGATCTTTGATCGACAATTCGGCCGCGGTGATCTGTTCCGAATGTTTTTCAGGACAATGGCGGGTTGAACCCGCATCAGGGTACGCTGCGATATGCCTCAAATAGTTCCATTTACGAAGTCGCTGTGGTCAGCTGTCGTTCTCGGCATCGCTCTGCTGCCCGCTTCGTTTGCTCATGCAGAAGATAGGCCTGCGCTGGGTGCCATTGCGAATCATGAGCATGTGGCAATCCATGTTCGCTCAAAGCCAGTGATTGAACGACTGCCCGTCAAAGTCATTGATCCTGTCGATCTGGCTCTGTCTGATGCGGGTCATGTATTCGTTGCAGACAGCAAGGCGGAGTGTGTTTTTCGACTCGATCAGCACGGCTCAGTCAGCCTCATGGTTGAACAGCTGCAGGGCATTCAGCGGATCCATGTGGACGCCGATGAATCTCTCTATATCCTGACGTCGACATCTGGTGAATCGTCGCTGCATCAGGTGACGCCTGCGGGCAAGCATGTAATTTTGAAAACATTTGCATTCCCGGCGAGCGCGTTTGTTCGCGACTCGGTGGGTCATTTTGTGATCGCCGCCCAACAGACGGGGCGCCTCGTTTCCTATGGATCCAATGGGGACGTGGCTGAGATCGCTCTGTTGAACGAGACACCACTTGATCTGACGCTCAATCCCGGCGGCCAGCTGGAAGCTCTACTGTCATCGGGTCAAATTGTTCGCATCGTTGCAAACGGCGAAGTGATGGCGTCCGGGTTTGCCCAGCTGGGATCCAGTCGTCTGGCCGCCTTGCAGGATGGGACGCTGTTAACGCTGAGTGTTGAGACCGGGCGAGCTCAGGTGCTGCATGTTTCCCGAAGCCTCGATCGCCCGGAACAGTTTGAGGTCCTGGCGAATGTTCCCGCAGGCACGCGTTCCGTCGGATTGGATTCACTCGGCAATCTTTGTCTGGCAAACCCGGATTTGCGAGCGATCACAAAAGTGACCAGTCAGTTCGAGATCCCTTGCCCGCACTGCGGCAAAGCGACTCGTATGATCTTTAGTTCCGGAGCCGAACCAGCGGCCGTCGGCATGGAAACTCGCAGCTTCTGAGACTCCCTGTATCTGAGATTCGGTGTATCTGAGATTCGCTGCTTCATCGCACCTCGCAGGTTGTCCCTCGCGAAGCGTTTTTGTTTCTGTCTCAGCCAGCCGTCCAAGACCCGGGAAAACTCCGGCTCAGCTCTTTACCACCGCATTGGCGAAATGGGGACAGGCTGCGTAAGAGTTCAGGAGGCCGGTACGCCGCGGTGGGTGAGACAGCGGTGGCTGAAATTGGTCGAGGCGTGGCCACTGTCCGCTTCACCGTTGGACACGATCAATTCAGGCGACTGGATAGACATTGGGCAACTGCCCTTTTTTCTGCGGACAGAATGTTGGCATGCCGCGGCAACAGCGGCGTCAAGGCAACGGCTCCTCCGGGGATCCTTGCCGTGTCGAGTATCGGCCCTGGATTCCGCACTTCGGAAAAGCGTTCGGTTTGAAACCGGTTTGGCTTGTCACTTCAATTCTGCACCAACGAGCTCAGCGATGCGGTCAGCAAGCATCTCATTTCGGCTTTTTGTGAAGTGACAACAGACGTCGCGATAGACTGGCTTTTTGACACCGCGACAGTGGCTTCGAATGTCAAAGATTGCGATACCCTCGTCCCGGAGCGCTGTTCCCTCAGCGGCGAAATGCGGGAAATTCTGAATAACTCACGTTTGTAAACTGAGCCAAAGGCAAAACGCAAATAAACGGTTCCTGCCACCTTTTTGGTTCGCCAGGAGCGGCCGTTGATTCCAACCGAGGAATGCGACGAGGTGGTGCCGCTCAAGCCGACCGCCTGCCGGTGCGGGACAAAACTCTCGGGACCGGTTGCGCGGTGGCTCCGTCGAGCTGACGACCAACGTAAAACCACGTGGCGTGGGCATCGATGCCGAGCTTGATTGTTTGACAGATTTCAGTAGCATTGGTTCCGCTATTGGTATTCATCGTTGTCAGGCTGGGGGTTTAATCCCCGCCCATTCATGCCATCTGGCAATAAACGAAATGAACAACCGCTCCGAACTCGCGAATCATCTACGAAACACACTCCTCACCGCCCTGCTGCTCACACCGCTGGCCTCACTCCACGCCGCCGACACCTTCCTCGTCGAAAATGGCCAACCATGTGCTGAGATCGTCATCAGCGACAAACCTCAGCGCTCGGCCCGGCTCGCGGCGCAGGAATTGCAGAACTACGTGGCGAAAATCAGCGGAGCACATCTGCCCATCGTCACGACACCGCAGGCTGACGTGCAGATTTTTGTGGGCCGCAGTATGCATACGGATGCGCTAGGGATAACGGCGGAGGGCTTGAAGGACGGTGCCTATCGCATCGTGTCCGGCGAGCATTCGCTCACGCTCATCGGAGAGGACACGGAGTTCACGCCCATTGAACCTTGGGCGAAGAACAACGCGGAGATCGTGAGTGGCAAGGCTCAAGCTGAGTGGAATCAGATCACGGGCGCGCTGTGGGGCCTGCCGAATCTGCTCATCTACAAGAATCGCTTCACTCTGCCCGGCGACACCGGTCTACCCGATGAACAGCTCGGCGAATCCAGGCCGAAGCCGATGGAACTGTGGGCCGAGGACGAGCGCGGTTCCTTCAATGCCGTGTGCGGCTTCCTGCATGGCCTCGGCGTGCGCTGGTATATGCCGGGTGAGGTTGGCGAAGTGGTACCTGCGATGAAGACGATCGCCTTGCCAAAGATGGATGAGACGGTGCGACCCGACTTTCCCATCCGTCGCTTCAATGTGCGCTTCGGCGTCCACGGCACGAATCTGGCCATGTGGTCGATGCGGCTCGGCCTGCGCTTTCCCTATGGCATCGAGGACGCGCATGGCATGGATACCATGACGGCGCACGAAGCAGTCTTTGCCGCGCATCCCGATTGGTTTGCGCTTTATGGCGGCAAGCGACGCTTCGATCTGCACGACGTTAATCAGCTCTGTTATTCCAACGAAGAACTTTTCCGCGAGACCGTGCGCTATGCCCGCGCCCAGCTCGACCATTTCAAAGTGGACATGGTCTCGGTGATGCCTCCTGACGCCTACACGGCTATCTGTCAGTGTGATCTCTGCAAGGGCAAGGACTCGCCCGAGCGCGACAATCGCGGCCTGCTCTCCGACCATGTGTGGGACTTTGTGAATCGCGTCGCGAAGGAAGTTCGCAAGACGCATCCGAATGGGAAGATCATCTGCTGCGCTTATGGCACCTACACGTTGCCGCCGCTGAGGATAGCGAAGCTGGAGCCCAATGTCGTCGTGTCCATCGTCGGTGGCCGGCGTCCGCTCAGTGACAAGCCGCTGGACGTGGAGGAGAATGGCAAGCTGCGCGCGGCCTGGGCCGCGAAGACGAGCCATCCGATCATCATCTTTGAAAACTATCCCTTCACTGATCGCGGATGGTATCTGCCGTTTTTTGCGCCGCACACGCTCGGTGCGGGCATCAATGCCACCAAGGGCATGTCACAAGGCGAAGACATCTGGCTCACTGTGCGGCAGGACTTCGAGAAGGTCGGCATGGGCTTCAATCACTTCCTCATCTACTTCACCCAACGCATGTATTGGGGCGGCAAGGATGCGGATGTGGACGCCATGTTCCGGGAATACTGCCGCCTGTTCTACGGTCCTGCGGAAAAGGAGATGCTCGCGTTCTTCGAGTATTGCGAAACTAACTGGCAGGCAGCGGAGAAGGAGAAAGACAAGGCCGACACCGTCCTCGCACTCTTTGACAAAGCGAAGTCAAAAGCCGATGCCGCATCCATCTACGGCCAACGCATCTCGCTCATCGACGACTTCCTCAAGGGCCTGCGTAACAAGAGCACTCAGCTCGGAAAGAAGCGCGGCCCCGTGCCGGTGCTTCGGCTCGTGAGAGACCCGCACGATAAGATCGTGATTGATGGCAAGCTCGATGAAGAGGCGTGGATCAACTGCCCCGTGGCCTCCACCGTGCGGATGCGTGAACTGCAAACCGGACGCCAGCCCTTCTTTGGCACCACGGTCAAATCCGTATGGAAGGGCAACGATCTCTACTTTGCGATCCGCTGCGACGAGCAGCCTGGCGAGAAGCTCAACGTTGGCACAACGAGGAAGGACGACTCCGCAATGTGGTCTGGGGATACGGTCGAGATCCTGCTCGAAACGGAGGCGCGTTCGTATTACCAGATCGCCGTCAGTCCATCGGGAGCGATCGCGGACATGGATCGCTCGGCGGCGCGGAATGCCTGGTTCAGTTGGGACTCGCAGGCCGAGGTGGCGACGCACGTCGCGGACGATCACTGGACCGTCGAGATTCGCATTCCCATCACGCAGGATGAGAACGATCCGCTGCATCAGGTCATCGGCCATAAGCCCACCAAGAGCCTGCCATGGCATATCAATGTCTGCCGCCAGCGCATCCGCGCCGATGGGCAGGAGCACAGCGCCTTCTCGCCCACCGGCGCGGACCATTTTCACGACGTGATGAAATTCGCCACTTTCTACCATGGCAACTCCTTCGTGTTTGATGCGGCAGAGCCTGACGCCGATTTCCTCGAAGCCACCCGCATCGCCGCTGACCTCGCCCGCACCGGCAAAAACGCAGAAGCACTCGCGGCCTACACCGCTGCCGCCGGGGGCAAGATCACCGATTTGCAAAAGTCCGCCGGGCTCGAACAAGCCGCCGCCATCGCGCGCGGCATGAAAGAGTACGCGAAGGCCGATGAAATCGCCGCCCGCATCCCCATCGAAGCCGTGAAGAAAAACGCGATCATGCAAAACCTCCTCGATCAAGCCAAAGCCCCGCAAGTCATCGAGCAGTTCGGCGAGGAAGACATCAGCGCCTGGCCCTTCTGGAAACGCGGCGACGGCTACTTTGCAAGAGCCCGCGCTTACATGATCACGAAGGCCGGCAAAGAAGCTGAAACTGATCTCACCAACGCTCTCGAGTGGTCGAGCGAAACCCGCACCCGCGATACGATCCGGCAATTCATGGGCAACAATCGCGAGACCAATCTCCATGACGACACCGGAGCGATCACCGCCTATCGCGAGGTCATTGAAGGCGTGAAGCATCTCGGCACAGCGGAGCAGTTCACCGCCCTTATAGGCATCGCCCGCATCTTGACGAAAAGCGGCAAGTTCGACGAAGCCATCGCCGCGCTGAACCAAGCGGAGATCAACAAGATGACCGGCGTCTGGCACGGCAACCTAGCGGCCTCCCTGGGCGACACCTTGCTAGCCGCAGGTCGCAAAGACGAAGCCATCGCGGCCTATCAGTCCATCATCGCTGACGAAACTACCGACACCCGCCAGCGGAAAGCCGCCGAGGAGAAGATCGCAGCGATGCGGTAGCCGTGTAGCTGTCCAATCTGTGGCCAAGTGCGCAGCGGCGAGCCTTGGGTGTTGCGGGAGTTTGGCAATCGTGGCAGCTACATCGCGGTTGATGGCTTCGGTTTGTCCACGTCGATGATGAGGCGATCCAGTAACGATCTCTTCGCGTTTTCTGCCGTACTTGGTGGCCTCGGTTCGATCTCCCGCTGATCGACCATTTCCTGGAAACACCTTCGACCAAGCTGCAGCCACCGCATCGTTTCAGCGATCACACCGGCAAGTGTGAAAGCCTCGAGCTGCTTGCCGATGCTTTGAAGGACACTGGATATGATACTTTGTCGCTTCGCACCGCTTGTAGTTTTACTCGTACGTCCCGTCTGGCTCAATTCGACGCGATGATGATCCTGCGCTACTCGGCGACTCACAAGGTAGAGCACAACAAGGTCTACCGGTTGGATGCACTCGATACGTACAACCAAAAACTGGTCAAGAAAATCGCTGTTCGGGGGATCGCAACAAAGGGTCTGAAGGGGACCAACGGTTACTTCTACCTGGAAGGCATCCGGCTGAGCGAAAGCAAACCGCCCGTCGGCGTGCTCGAGATCGAACAGAAGACGGCCAGCGGCATCAAGCGAATTCGCAAGCTGGTCGAAAAAGGAACCGACCTCTTCGTCGCCTCGGGAGAGCTTGACCAGTACAAAGGTTTTACCGTTGTCGACATTGATGCGCGTGGTGTGGAGGGTTTCGGCGAAGGCTACGTTGAATTCACGAACGGCGAGCGATTGACTGCGGGCACAACCAGCGGCGACACAAACGAAGACACACTTCATCGACTGCAAATTCGCGAGTCGATTAAGGCTCACTTCGAGAAGGAGCAAGAACTGCACGCCAAACGCATCAAAGTTCTGTCACTGTTCTTTATCGACACGGTCGCCAAGTATCGCCCTACGACAAGCGGATCACCACGAAGTATCACGAGGCAAAAGACGCGGGAACGATCGCCGATCTCCACCGGAACCGCTAAAACCTTACGCGGAGCCGATATTCAAGCTAATCGACAGCGTTTTCGACGACTCGAAACTGCCTGACTTTGGAAATGGCCGTAGTCCGAAGGGAAATCCTATCAACCAAAAGAACTTGGATCGCAAAGAGTTCCAGGACCTTTGGAATCGGATCAACCACAAGGCGGTTTACGCCGTCGAGTTCGAGACGGATGAGCTAATCACCAACTGTGTGTCCGCGCTCAACCAAGACTTGAACTTCCAATAGGCAGTCTCGACTTTGCCCGCGTCTGTTACGTACACGATTTCCGGGACTGCTTCACCACACGCCCTGACAATTTCCCGGAGCAACGAGGTCAGCTGATCAGTCAGGACTTTCTGGTTCGTCTCGGGAGCTCTTCCAATGTAAACCGTCCCAAGTTTTTCCCCTTCGCTCATCACACTGATTGTCGCAACGGAAGCCATTTCAAATGAATTCAGTGAGGCGATGCCTAGCGAGACACCATCACGACTAACGGGAATCAGCAGCGATTTGCCGTCTTTTGCAACGCTTGTGATCCACGACATGAGTTTCTCAAGTTGACATTCTTCACGAAAGGGTTCCATTGCCACCGCCAGAGAACGGACGATGTTGCGAAGCTTCTCGGAACCAATTTTGGCTCCCGTTCGTTCCTCGATCACATCAATGGTTCTGCCCTGGGAACTTCCACAGATGGCAAACTGTCGCCCCACCATGTTAGCTGCCGCTGGTGTGAAGCCTTGATCAATCCCCAGTGCGATTTCGAGAGGCAAAGCAATTTGACCAGCCCTACCTTGCCGATATCTCGCTCGCGTCAGACAAATTCGTCCAAACCGAGTGACGACGTGCGGGTTGGGGGATTTGTCGGCGAGTCGGCGATAGGATCGATTTCGATGTTTGATCGTCCCAGGCATCTTCGAGAGCGTTGCCGGTTCGATTGTGTTGAATACCCATTGCTCAACATTTCGTCCTAACTCTCGTACTTCCGACGCTAGCGTCTCTTCAAAGTCAAATGTCGTTTGCGGATTGACATCTGTCTCGGTGAACTGCTCGACTAACGCCACAATTCTATCCTTGACTTTTTCCAGGATCTCGCCAACCTCGTCGCGAATATCGTCGCGAATATCGTCGAGTTGGAATGCATTGATGAGACGTCCGAGTGTAGGCTGCCAATATAAGTGGTGTCCTTTTTTGCGGTGTTAGTTTGACAACCAACATTTTGCAGGAGGACGCCTCTTTTCATAAATACCAATCGGGGATAAATCGCCTCAAAATCGGGCGCATTACGCAGATCGCACCCTTTTCTTATCGAGAAATTCGCTGATGTCCTCGCCGGCATCGAAGTGCCGGTCGAGTTCCTCAGCCGAGATGGTAGCGGATTTCTTCTTCATGTCGTGCTCTGCGGATGGAGATGATACGGATGCGGTCTTCGCGGAGGGTGTAGATGCAGGTCCAGATTCTTCCTTGGAATTCGGCGATGAGGGCAAGCCTTTCCCCAATCCTTGTGTCGTCCCCAATCCTTGCCTGTTGCCAATCCTTGCCTGTTGCCAATCCTTGCCTGTTGCCAATCCTTGCCTGTTGCCAATCCTTGCCTGTTGCCAATCCTTGCCTGTTGCCAATCCTTTTGTTTCCGATTTGACATCGGATCGCCTTTCGCTTTTAATCGGTTTCATGAAAACCCTAATTCTGTTCTTCGCCCTCTTCGCAATCGCCAGTTTCGCCCTGGCCACCGAGCCAATCGACATCGGAAATCGGCTTGAACTCTTCATCGACGACCACCTGATTGCCGAGGTTGACGGCGACGCGGGCCAGCAGTTGCTGAGACCAGAGCCGAAGGAAGTGGTTCTCGTGGCCGATTCTTCCTGGGAAGGAAATGCCAGTGGCTACTACACCCTTTTTCAGGACGGCGACCTCTACCGCATGATTTATCGCGGCTGGCAGATTGCTGACCCGAAGAGAACGGATTGGTTTCCCAGGGGCACTCAGACTGCTTGTTACGCCGAGAGCACGGACGGCATCACCTGGACGAAGCCGAACCTGGGTTTGATCGAATGGCAGGGCTCGAAGGACAACAACATCCTCCAGATGGGGCTGTATGCGCACAATTTTACGGCGTTTCGCGACGGAAACCCGGCGGCGCCGGCCGAGGCACGTTACAAGGCGTTAACATCCGGGGGCGGGCTGGTGGCGTTTCAATCGCCGGATTGCAAGACTTGGAAGCTGATTCAAAAGAAGGGAGTGATCACCAACGGGGCCTTCGATTCGCAGAATTTGGCGTTCTGGGACACGGACCGAAAGGAATACCGGGCTTATTGGCGGTATTTCACGAAAGACACGAAGGTCCGCGCGATCCGGACCGCGACTTCGAAGGATTTTTTGACCTGGGAAAATGAGGCCGATCTGGCTTACGGCGACGCGCCAGAACAGCAACTTTACACCAACGCGATTCAGAAGTATT
>Ga0209702_10007312_pt1 | contig 13573 bp, 17 predicted proteins | sample FRY01_FD_187210 | JGI IMG/M metagenome (GOLD analysis project Ga0209702, IMG submission 187210) | Freshwater microbial communities from Lake Fryxell liftoff mats and glacier meltwater in Antarctica - FRY-01 (SPAdes) (version 2) | ecosystem: Environmental > Aquatic > Freshwater > Ice > Glacier... | reverse complement strand
CTAGTGAATGGGTTTATGAGAACTTAATGTCACAATTGGAGCAAATGAGTGCAATTGTTGACACTCTACGTGATCCTTCTACAGATGGTAAAGATATTTGGGATATGGCGTTTGAAGCTATTCTTACAGATGAAAAAGTTGAGTTGAATATTGAGGCTTTCAAAGCTGCTTTAAAAGTTAAAAAGACTTGTGACAATATCCTTAAAGCGTTAGGTGATACTTACACTGAATTATTAGAGCCTTTAGTTGGTCCTGATTCTTTAAAATTACGTTTTAAAGTAGTTTATGACAATAACGGTAAATATTTGCAACAACCTAAATATGGTGCGTTTGTAGAATCTATGGACAAACCAGCTGAAGACTTCATTTTAAAAATTACTAAAAATGATGAAGAGTCAAAAGCAAAAAGTTTAAGTTTATCTACAGCGAAACCTAAAGTAACAAATATTTAATGGATATATTTGCTGTAAGAACCGTTCGTATACACAATTGGAAATGGCCAAAACTAAAAGCAGAAAAACTATTAAAACACTATGTTGATATCATAGGTAAGAAATACCCCACAGGTATAGAAGAATCTAACCAATATTTTGTCGTTCCAGGTTTTGAGCATGTTACAAAAGACCAACCAATAATTTCGTATAATCCAGCAGAAGCATGTTGGGAAGTATCAACTACAACACAATTTTTAATCAATAAGAAATAATATGGCATTTTTAAGAGAATTATTAGCAAGTAAACCAATAAGAGTATCTTTAGAATTTGGTATAAACGAGAACGTGCGTTTAGTATCAGTTACTAATGAAGAAAGAAAAAGAGAAGGTGAAGTTATTCGTAGAAATAACTACATGACATTTGTCAAGTATGACTCTAAAGGAGTTCCTATTGCAAATTCAGAGTTCTCTTACATGAATTTAGACCCAAATTCAGAGTATACTTTCAGTAATTTTATTGCTCAAACAACTCAAATGAATCACATTGCACGTGTTTTAAACCCAGATGCTGAAGTAGATCCAACTGAAGGTTACGAAACTGAAGAACAATTGTCAAAAGACTTAAAAACCAAAGCAGGTTGCGAGAAATTTATTAAAGTTTTGCATGAACAATTTTTAGCAGCAATAGAAAATTTCATCGGCCCAGACTCAGAATTTATTCGTGTGAAAGTAATCACAGAAAAAACAGGTAAATACTTGCAGTTGCCTAAAGAAGGTCTTACTATTGAGTTAGCTTCTAGTAAAGCAAAGTTAAACATCACTCCTTACGAGACTAAGATGAAAAATGCTGCTTTAGATGCTCCTAGTGGAGAAACAGCAGACAGAAAAGGTGATGCACCTGATACTTTAGTTAAGAAAAAATCGGCATTAGCAGGTCTATAAATGGGATTTTTGCGTGAGTTACTTAAAAAAGAAACTTTAACGGAAAGATTATTTAAATTTGTAGATGACTATGAAATTTATTGTGAACTCATAGGATTAGAAATCGAAATAGGGGAATGCATATCTTCCCCTATTCGAGCTTCTGATGACACACCATCCTTTGCTTTATATGTTCCTACCAGGATACCCAATATAAGACCAGACGAAATCTGGTTCAAAGATCTTGCTGATGGTAGATACGGGGATATTTTCAAGTTTACTAAATATTTTGCGTTACATCATTATGGTGAAGTCCTAGAAAATAATTATGCGGTAACTAAGTTTTTAGATGCACGATTAAACCTCAATATGTTCAATGGTAAAGCAATAGAACTAAGAGAGCGTATTGTTAAAGAATATGTGCCTAGAAATTTAAATACTGAAATATATTATAAGTCTAGGCCTTACACTAGACGTGATCTGACCGATTATTGGAATAATTTATTTTTAGACGCAGAAGATCTCAATCATTTTAACGTCAAGTCAGTTCGTTATTTATTAGATGAGTACGGTAATGTAAGGAAAGAGTTCAGAAAAAATGACCTTGCTTATATTTATCCCATATTTAATAAAGAAAAATTGTATCAACCTGAAGCAATAAAGTCTATGAAGTTTAGAAATACTTGTCCAGGTAATGACTACAGATACTACCAAGGTTTCCCTCAAATTGAATTTAAATCCAAGACACTTATAATAACTAAGTCTATGAAAGACGTTATGGTATTTTGGAAATTTTTCAACAAGTTTCTAGAAACTCCAGTTGAGGTCTTAGCCCCAGCTGCTGAAAGTATAAAGTTATCAGATGAATTTGTAGAATGGGCTAAAGAAAATTTTGACCACATAATATGTGTTTCTGATTACGATTTAGCTGGTGTTAAATTTGCACAGCATTGTAAATCTTTTGGCTTTTCTTATAAATTTATAAGCACAGAGCGTATATTGATAAATGGTAAATATAAAGTTCTTGACAAAGACATATCTGACTTTGTATGGAATAATGGTTACAACCCCACAATAAAATTATTAAAATCATGGAAATTAAATACTCTATAACTGATGAAGTTGTAAAGAGAGGCGTAATACTTGCCTTGGACAATTTAACTTGCTTGTATGGTAATAGAGACATATTTCTCGAAGCATACAAAAAGTTACCACCTTTTGTTTTAAAATTATTAAGAGATGCAAATTATTCAGTACAGCTTAAAAAAGATCTTGGGGAGTATTTGTATGATTATTGTAAAGAAATGCACGCTTGTTACCTTTCAGCAGTTTACAACTTAAACTTGGAAGGTGAAGATAAACTTAAATTGTTTACTTTACGAAATTTTCATGACTTGCAGGAGTTATTGAATTTCTTAAACAAAATAATTTACTTATACAAAATATCACCTGGTCATTTTATGGATAATTTCCTGCTATGCCCAGAAGCTTATTGGGATAAAATAGATGACCTTAGGGAAACCAGTTTTAAATACCATAGAGATAGTGATGATTTCATAGAATGTTTGGAAAAATGTAAAAAAGTCTCTTTTTTATATAGTTCATACATTGATTACTTACGTAAAGATGTTGAAGAATGGATGTAGTAGATATAATGTATTACGGCGATAACGCAAAAGATCGCCTAAAAGACGGTGTAAATAAATTAGCAGAGGCTGTTAAAGTTACTATGGGCCCAGCAGGTAAAACTGTGTTGTTAGGTGATACTAACGGTAATCCCGTAATTACAAAAGATGGAGTTTCAGTGGCAAATTACATTAGACTGATAGACCCCGTTGAAAATATGGGCGCACAGTTATTAAAACAAGTAGCCAGTAAAACAGTAAAAGATGCAGGAGACGGTACAACAACTAGTATAGTGTTAGCTCAAGCCATTATAAACAATGATTCTGGTTTATCTAATGCTACTAAATATAGATACTACTTAGAAAAGTATCGAGACTTAACTCTTAAACTTCTTGAAAAAGAGAGTAAAAAAATAAAATTAGAAGATGTAAGTACTCTAAATAGTATAGCTTACACCTCTTCAAACTCTGACAAAGATATTGCTGAAATAGTTGTAAAAGCATTCCAAGCAGTAGGAGTTGATGGTTTAATCAACGTAGTTTCTACTAGTGAAAATGAAACTAAGTTATCAGTAGATGCTGGTTACAGATTAAATCGTGGTTATTTGTCTTCATACTTTATAAACGTACCTGATAAAGGTGTTTGTAACTTAGAAAAATGCTATGTTATTATTCTTAAAGACAAATTAGAAGACTTTAAAGCTGTAGCACCTATTCTAAAAAGTGCAAGAGCTGAAAATTTAGGCTTAGTTATAATTGCAAAAGAATACGGTGATGATTTTTTATCAAATTGTGCGAAGAATTTTTCTATGGGTAATCATATAGTTCCTTTATTGGCAGATGATTACAACAATGATATGATTTTTAATCTAGAAGATTTAGCAATATACACAGAAACTACTGTTATTACTCAAGCCCAACTTAGAGCCGGTACTGATATAAGAGTGGGTGTTTTGAACAAAATCTCGGTTTCTAAAGATTACACGACCATTAATTCAGATATTTCAGTTTCTAGTACGTTAGTTAGGGTTAAGCAATTACAAAACTTACTAAAAGAAGCTCACAATGAGCATGACCGAACTAAAATTAAATCTAGAATCGCTAGATTAACAACGGGTGTTGCTACTATAAAAGTCGGTGGTTATACTGAGGGTGAAATAAAAGAACGTTTTGATCGTTACGAAGATGCTGTAGGTGCAGTTTTATCTGCATTTAGAGATGGAATATTGCCTGGTGGTGGTGTTGCATTATACAGAATTTCAAAACTTCTAAAAGATCATGTTGGTACAGATGAAGAAGAATCAGCTGTTGTAGATAATCTTATGAAAAGTTTATGTGCTCCTTACTTTCAAATTTTGAAAAATGCTGATATTTCCCATGTACCGTTGAAAAGTAAAGAATTCTTTTACGGTTATGATATAACTAAAAATAAAGAAGTTGACTTTTTGAAAGCAGGTATTGATCCTTACTTGGTAACTAGTTCGGCTTTGATAAATGCAATTTCAGTGTCAGCAATGATTATAACTACAGGTGCAGTCTTACAAGACCCATCTATATACGCATAGTATTAATTTAAAAAAAAAAAAATGAGATTATATACAATAGATTCAGCAGATCGCACTAGAGTGTGGGAAGTTTGCGGTGAAGAGAGAAATGGCCTATATGGTATTTCACAAAGATCTGGTTTAGAAAATGGTAAATTAACAGAATGGGTTTTTAAAGAATCTAAACCAAAAAATATAGGTAAAGCAAATAGCACTACTTCTTACACACAAGCTGCTATTGATTTAGAAAACCTAAAAGGTGTAAAGTTAAGATCTAATTACTTCGAAACAGTAGAATTAGCACGTAGCAATAAGTTGTTTTTACCTATGCTAGCTGAAAAGTTTGAGAAAAGATCAGCAAAATTGGTTTACCCAGTAGCATGCCAACCTAAGTATGATGGTAGTAGATGTAACATTTATTACTCGGAATTGTTGTCTAGAGTTGTAACTATGTCTCGCACAGGTAAAGAAATAGTGTCTGTGCCTCATCTTATTGCAGCAACCGAAGATTTTCTAACAAAAAATAAGCATATTATTTTAGATGGTGAAATTTATAATCACGATTTAAAAGATGACTTTGAGCAGCTTATGTCTTTAACTAGGCAATCTAAGCCCACTGCTGCTGATTTAGAAAAATCTCGTGTAATGCTAAAGTATTACTTGTATGATATATACTCTAAAACCAACCAAGGGCTTAGTTTTGATGGTAGAAATGAAATTATAGATTTTAATTTCCAAATGACATCTACAACTCCTATTGTTTTAGTACCAACTGTCCTGATTAACAGCCAAGAAGAACTTCTAAACTACGAAGATCTCTGCTTACAACAAGGGTACGAGGGTATTATGGTAAGAATTAAATCTTCTGTGTACAAAGTAGATGGCCGTTCAGCAGATCTTTTGAAAAAGAAAATCTTTACAGATGAAGAATTTCCTATAGTTGATATATTAGAAGGAGATGGTGCTTGGAAAGGTTGTGCTAAGAAAATAGTAATAATATTACCTGATGGTAGGACACAAGGAGCAGGTATAGATGGTAATTTTGAAGTAAACAAAGAAAGACTACAAAATAAAAATAATTATATAGGTTCTCTGGCTACAGTCAAATATTTTGGTAAAACACAAGAGGGTATTTTAAGATTTCCAGTTGTAAAAGACATAGCAAGACCAGATTTATGATTACTCTTTATAATTTAGGTTATGTATTTAACCAAGACAAAACAAAAGTATTTATGCTTAATTGTAGCCAAAAAGAAAAAATAGGTTATGGTAAGGTAAATGCCCCTGGTGGTAAATTAAATGATGGAGAATGCCCTGAAGATTCCATAGCAAGAGAATTTAAGGAGGAAACTGGTCAAGAAGTACTAGATTGGTCACTTGCGGGTAAGTATTATGGTAAGAATTATGTTATTTATACTTACTGCTCTGTAGTAGATGAAGCACTTTTAGTTCCTTATGATGGAGTGGAAGGCAGGGTAGAGTGGTACGAAATTGATAAACTCAAGGAATTTTCCCTATCTTCCAATGTAGAATTTTCTATAAAACTTTGCTTGCAGAAAATAAAAACACCGTGCAGCTTATTTGAATTACACAATTTTTTATAATAAAACAAATGAAAATACTAAATAGAACTACTGGAGATGAAGTAATTTTTAAACTATCTAAATTTCCAGATGGCCAAGTAGACGTTGAAATAGTCTCTTACACAGACCATCACCATCTTTACCAAATACGTAAATCTATTACAAGTTTTTTAGACTTACAAGAAATATTATGTGCTACCGCTGCTTTAAAGGCCCGAGATATAGAGAATATTGAATTATACACTCCTTACATTTTAGGTCTACGTAGTGATAGGGCGTTTGTTCTAGATGGAATGAGATACATAAAAGATGTAATTGCACCTATTCTAAACCAACAAGGCTATAAAGCAGTAAAAACCATTGATCCACACAGTTATGTAGCTGAGAATTGTATAAATAATTTAAATTCTATTTCTATGGACTACATTACTGCGTTACATAGAGTAGACTTTAAAAAAACTATTTTATTATCACCAGACGCGGGGGCTGAGGCTAAATGTAAAAAGGTATATAATTCTCTCAAACATCTTTTCTCTGGATTTGAAACCGCTAAAAAATTAAGAGTTGAAGATAATATAATCACCACTATACCTGATATGCCTAAAGATGCTAATATTGTTATTATTGACGATATCATAGATGGTGGTGGTACTTTGTTAGGTATACGACAAGCACTAAGAGATGCCGGTCACACAGGAGAAGTTTCTATTATTATTACACATGCCATTTTTAGTAAAGGTATAGATATTATAATGGAAAATTTTGATAGAGTAATTACAACAAATAGTTTTCAAGAATTTGAAGAAAGAGAAAATTTAATAGTGCTAAAAGTTATTTAATATGAAAAACATAAACGCAATATTAGTTACTGATGGTTATAAAACTAGCCATCATTTAATGTACCCAGAAAATACAACAACAGTTTATTCCAACTACACTTGTAGAGGTTTAAAGTATATGCCGCAAGGGGCTAAAGATATTGTTGTCATGGGTTCACAAAAAGTAACCCGTGAATTGAACATTTTGTGGAAGGAAAATTTCTTCGCTAAAGACAAAACAGAAGTAATAGCACATGCTAAAGGTTATTTAGATAATTATTTAAGCACAGATTATGATATGTCTCATTTTGAAGCTTTACATGATTTAGGTTATTTACCTGTACTTGTAAAATCTTTACCAGAAGGTTCTATTATCGGCGAAAAAATACCTTTGCTTACAATTGTAAACACGCACCCAGATTTCTTTTGGTTAGTAAACTTTCTGGAAACTTACATCTCTACAAGTATCTGGAAAATTGTACACAGTGCAAGTATGGCTTATGGCTACAAAAAAGTACTTACAAAGTGGGCTTTAGCAACAGATAAAGATAATTTAAGCGGTGTTGATTTCCAGGCTCATGACTTCTCTTTTAGAGGTATGCAAGGATTAGACGGGGCTATTTCTTCTGCTTTAGGTTTTATGGCTTGCTTCAAAGGCACAGATACTCTCCCAGCTTTACAAGCAGCAGATGAACTCTACGATGAACCTTCAGCAGCGTTTTCAGTACCGGCTTCAGAGCATGCAGTAATGACAGCTTACGGTAAGGAAAATGAAATTGATGGTTTTGTGCGTCTTATGAAACAGTTTCCTACAGGTATATTATCTATAGTTTCAGATTCTTTTGATTTGTGGCAAGTGCTTACAAAATTTTTACCTGCTTTAAAAGACCAAATTTTGGGTAGAGATGGTAAATTAGTTATCAGACCCGACAGTGGTGATCCAGTTGATATTATTTGCGGGGTATTGTCTCAGGTTGGTAGGAAATACGACACTACTATCTCTGATTATTCTATTTATGAATTAAAAGGTGTTATTGAACTGTTATGGGAAACTTTCGGTGGAACAGTAAATAGTAAAGGATACAAAGTTTTAGATTCTCATATTGGCGCTATATATGGTGATAGCATTACCATAGAAAGAGCTGAGGAGATTTGTTCAAGATTGGAGGCTAAAGGGTTCGCATCCAGCAATATAGTTCTGGGAGTGGGGTCATTTTCTATGGGTTTTGCTACAAGAGATAATCAAGGGGGAGCAGTTAAAGCTACATATTGTGTAGTAGACGGTCAACCCAGAAATATCTTCAAAGATCCTATTACAGATGACGGCACTAAAAAATCAGCAAAAGGTTTATTGCATGTCACAGAAGATTTCAAGCTTATAGACGAGTGCTCTGTAGAAATGGAAAAAACTGGCATGCTTAAAACTATCTTTATGAACGGCAACGAATTTAATACTGTTAGTTTAGGTGAAATTAGAGATAGAATTTCTAGTACTTTATAGATATAATAAGTAGATATGTATATAAAATTAAAAGGTTTAGAACTAGATCATGTAAAAAATATCTTAAACCATCTAAAAAGACAAAAGAAAAATGTGTTGAATACAACAGGATCAGATGGAGCTCTAGAAGAATTAAGGCAGGTAGAATATATTTTAGAAAATATAAATATATCTACCCCCGATTTTATAGAAGTATACAGTGTTACTTGGGCAAAATACACAAGCCAAAGTTTAAAAGAAGGAGTTACAACATTATCTAATTACGAGTATATGGTTCATCTAAAACTGCAAACAGCTGAAAATAGCATTATTGATAATGCTGGTAATGTGGTTAAGTCAGGTGATAGTGTCTTTGTTTATTTTTACGAGGATGGGATGATAAAAACAAACGTAACAAGATTCACAAATAAAGGGGTTATTGTTATTAATTCAGCTGGTGAAGAGAAATTCTTGCTAAAAGAGCATGGGTATAGATTACACAAAGTTTAAATAAAAAAAAATATGGGAAATATTGGAGAATTTGAAGCTTCGTTAGAGATATTTAATAGGGAATATTTAAGAGTAAGCAAAGAAAACACAAAGGGTGAAGATAAATAAAAGTATAAGAAAGTTAGCCATAGAAAGAATGATTAAACGTTGGGAAATGATTCAATCAAAATTGAGTCCCTACGGTTATGAAGACCCAATGAAGTATTACTATCTTATTGACTATTGGGAATATAGGCTGGCAGAATTAAATAACAATTAAATATGGATAAAGAAAATTTTGGGTTAACACCCGATCAATGGTTGGAACTAAAAGAAGTTCTAAAGGAGTTCTATGACGAGGGTGGATTAGATGACCTTGATAAGAGCGACTTAGGTGTGGTTTTCCAATCCCAAGGCTTTCCGGGTAAATTTGACCAAAAGATAGATGGCCATTTAGTTAACTCTTATATACTTGAAAGTAAATCTTATAGATTCTGTTTCACTGAGCGTTCTGAGATAACCGAATATGTAATATGTGATTCTGAGTGGGATGAAGAAATTGAGTGCAAGTCTTTTACAGAAATCGCTAGTGAAGAACTAGTATCACGTAACAACAAAAAGATTAAAAATAAGGAAAAGTGGGTGGAATTTTTCAGTGGTTTAGAATTTATTGATGCGCTCAAGACAGCATTGTTAGATTACAACTTTCCTTCAAAGACTAAGAAATGAAAAAATATAAAGTGACGCCTGATGGCCACGTATTTAAAATAATTCCTAGGTCTAGGGCTCGTTTAAATATAGCAAATCTTTTTGTACTTTACCCTGATAACACAGAAGCATTATTAAATGGTTATACTAAAGGTGAAATTACTAAGCTTTTAGAAAATCGCAATGTGCAATTTGGTAAAGAAACACCTTTTAGATTTAATTTAAACCACGGTTGTTTTTCCGTGCTGTATCTAAATAATATTTCTCAACTAGTGTTACATAATAATAGGAAAGGAATAATTGCTAATTTAAGATCAAATGTAATACAAGGTGGTTTTAAATTTTTCAATGGTAGTAGAGAACAAGCTTACAATTGGATGATTCACAAAACCACTATTTACTACAAAAGTTTAACCTTAAAGCTCTAGTTAAAAATGAAATACATCTTGATTGCTATATTACTTGTCAGTTGTTCTACCACAAAACCAAATTACAATGTTGGTAAAAGCCATAATGCCAATAGGCATAACAGGGAAAAAATAGTTTACATGCAAGATAAAGGTTCTAAGAAGGCCATGAAAAAAGTTATTAAACGCTCAACCCCCAGGTTTGTAAAGAGTAAAAAAGTAATACAACGTAAAACAAATAGATACATACAATAAAAATTATGAAAAATTACACAAAAACACAGTTGCAACCAATGTTTCCTTGGTCATTGGAAGAAGATTTTAACATATCTATCAGTGCAGCAGATAAAGCTAATGGCAGCCCTAGATTAGGAGATATGATTGCTGTAAATCCTAATAATCCAGAAGATCGTTGGTTAGTTGCAGAAAAGTTCTTTAAGTTTAATTACAAGGAAGAAAGTGTAGAAGAGCCTAAAAAAGTAAAATACCTTCAAACTTGGGGTGATCCCGACACTTTTAAGTTAATTTCTACTACTTCTAACCTCGCTGAAGGTTGGTTAAGAAACACAAGAGCTATGGAAATTGAAGGTTTAGGGTGTATGATCAAGACCAGCTCACACCAGAAAAATGGATACACAAAAAGATTTCTTACAATAGAAGAATTAGCAGCAAAATACCCAGACCCTCTTGAAAGAAAATGTTACGAAGAAATTAATGAAGCTAATTATGTAATTGCAGAAGCTCTTTCGTTTGTTCCAAATACAACTATCTTGGTAACTTATAAAGATGATGAAATAATAGGTAGATCAATAGTTAAAATTTAAAATAAAAAAAAATGATAACAGGAGTCGATTTTATAGATTTTCTAATAAAAAATAAAACAATACAAGAATACGATGCCAAATCAGCGTACACATTGTACTCTACAGACAAAAGTAATATTCCTTTTTCTTCCTACGCTTATTTTAGGACTAAATTTAACAACAAATTTAAGTCTTTAAATAGTATTATTGTAGAAGAAAGCAGGGAAATAATTGTAGAAGAAGTACCAGAAATTTTGTTCATCGAACAAGGTCGTGTTGTTAAAAATTACAAGACAGGTGATGTCCCACCAGATCCCCCCGGACTTATGCCTACAGGGACTTTATTTGATGAAATAGTTTCAGATCGTATTACTACTGATCAAGAAATGCAAGATCACTTAGACAAGTACGGTGAGGAATTTCCTGAAGAAGATATTGAAATAGGTGGATTCACTCGTAAGTGTGTTGATATTACTGCAGGAAAGGCTGGTTCTGGTAAAACTTACAGTAGAGCTATTTTAGCAGCTATGGCTAAGATCTTTGCAAAAAGAGAATACAACAAAGATTTACGTATAGGATTTATTTCAGGTGAAATGCGTGAGTCAGAGTGGGCTAAAGAAATCAGTAAGTGTGAGTTACTTAAAGAAATTGAAGTTGACTATATGTTAAACTACGTTGGGCAAAGTAATTATGAAGAAATTTTCTGGGAAGCAATTGGTGATTATGATATCGTTGTAGTAGATAGTTTTCCTGCAATTTTAGGTCATATTCGTATGACACCTAATGAGAAAAGAACCGAAAAAACTATTATAAATGATTTCATTAGAACAATTTTACAGTCAGTTGAAGCAAACGATAACAATGTTCAATTAATTAATCAATGTAACAAAGATGGTAACTATAAGGGAGGCACAGAGTTGCCACATATGCTATCTTCTCTGTCAATGGTAAATGTTGAGGGTAGATCTCGTTACTTAATTTATGAGAAGAATCGTAATAACGGTAATGTAAACCAAAAAGTTTACTTTAGTAAATCAGGCAATGGTCTTATAGAATTTAATGAAGAAGCTTACAATGCTACTTACAAACAAGCTGAAGATCAAAAAACATCTATGCAAGATTTGCTATCTGGGTTGCACGCCCAACAAAATTCTAGCGATGAAACTGAATCTCAAGAGGACAGTTTGATAGAAGAAATAGCAGCAATAGGTGACATAGGAGACACATCCACAGGTTACTTGGCTACAAGGGAAATCTAAAAATGTTGAAATAGTAACAAGTTTATAAACAAATAACAGTCAAGATGGCAGTAATTATCGAAGTGAACCAAGAGGTTTACACAAAGTTCAAGCAAGATGTTTTGAGCGGTAAAATTATCAAACGTATAGATATCAATGTATCTGCGTTAGAAGTGAATAGTTTAAAAGCCATATCTATGGGCGGCACTGTTTTAGTTCTTACACCTAAGGCCACACAAGGTCTTATGAAATCTATGGGAGTTTCCCCCGGTTTAATTGAAGCTTTAAAATCTGCTTATGATGACCCAAAGTTGTTAAGTACAATTTTAAATCATATTAGACAGGCAAGGAAAACTAGTAAAGTAATCACTCTTGTATACAATGATAAAATTAAATGTATAACAAGTGTTTATCCAACATCAAAGAAATTAATTTCTGATCAACAGTACTTTGATACTTTAGAAGCAATTATTGCAAAAACTCAGGGTTCTTATCTAAGAAATATTTCTTTATCTGAAGCTGGTGATATTCATGCTACTTTAGCAAACCCAAATTTAGAATTTCAATTCGGTGGTATGACTGACGAAACTTTTCATGGTGGTATGACTTTTAATCTTACACCTAACAACATGACAACTAGTTTCTTTACAGAAAGAAAAATCTGTAATAATGGGGCTACAATCACAGATAAGTTGTGTACTATACAAGTAAACACAAATGATAAAGTTCCAGAATTTATTCAAGCAGTGTTGTCACCAGAGTATCAATTAAAAAGTATAGAAGAATTTAAGGCTAGACTTATGCGTTGTTACCATACAGATGCTTCATTAGCTGAAGTATTAAGCATCGATAATTCGCTAAAAAGAGTTCTAGGTAAATACGCTGAAGTTCTGACAAACAAAATGTCAGTTGCAAGATTAAAAAACACTTTTGGTGATCAATATTTATTGAAACCAGAAATTCATCGTTACCTTGTTACAGATATTACTTTGTGGGATTTGACAAATGAAATCACAGCTATCTCTTCTCGTATAGAACAAAATAGTATAATTGTTCCTTCTGAAACAAATGCCAAATTGCAAATATTAGGTGGTGATTGCATGTTTAAAATGCCGAATCTGTGCCCTAGTAATATTATACAAGTTTTCAAAAAATAAAATAATTCGGGGAATGTCACTTTAACTTTCCCCGTATTTTTGGTATTTTTGTGCACTAAAAGTATAATATGGCAATCAATAAGACAACAAGAAAAATATTTTGTTACGACCAAAATGGGATTAAGATAAATGACTTAAAGTTATGGAAATCCGAAAATTACAATAAAGTTTACTTTGATAGTAAATTTGAGTTTGAATGTTACAAATTGTTGAGCGCTGCAAAGTTTGACGTTGATTTTAACCCACCATCTAGAGAACTTATGCCCTCGTTTAAATCTTGGTCATTAAGTAGAGCAAAAGGAAAAACAAAATTCTTTGAAAGTACTGTTAGAAATATTTCTTACACACCTGATTTTATAATTAAGT
>Ga0209702_10007311_pt1 | contig 13574 bp, 11 predicted proteins | sample FRY01_FD_187210 | JGI IMG/M metagenome (GOLD analysis project Ga0209702, IMG submission 187210) | Freshwater microbial communities from Lake Fryxell liftoff mats and glacier meltwater in Antarctica - FRY-01 (SPAdes) (version 2) | ecosystem: Environmental > Aquatic > Freshwater > Ice > Glacier... | reverse complement strand
GGGGGGGTTGGTTATGTGAGATATTGGATTATATTTGCCAAGCGTGAAAATGAATAACTTAACTAAAACTTCAGGTATTTTGAAACAAAAAATGCGCAATTCGCATTTTGTATATATAAACTAATAAAACAATGACAGGCCAACACTTTGACAATAAAACGAAACCAATTGCAACATTGATGGAGTTTCGTATATTTGCATGTTAGCTGTAATGTTTTAAAACCCGCCAATATGATAGAAATTGACAAGACATTTGAATTTGAAGTAGCATTTTCGTTCTTACAACAGGACGAGGGAATTGCTTATGCACTTAACGACCTAATACAAGATAAATTTAAAACATTTTTATACTCTGAAAGACAGAAAGAGCTTGCTGGGACAGATGGAGAAAAAACTTTTAATGAAGTTTTTGGAGAGAAATCACGAATAGTAATAATACTATATCGAGAAGAGTGGGGACAAACTCCTTGGACAAGAATTGAAGAAACAGCAATTAGAAACAGAGGACACAATGAGGGTTACGACTTTACGACTTTTGTTCAACTTGACCCGAAATCAAAAATGCCTCAGTGGCTTCCAAAGACAAGAATTTACTACAATTACGACCGATGGGGAACAAAAGGGCTTGCACCAGTAATTGAAGCAAGAATACAAGAGGCTGGTGGACACAGTAAGCCTGACACAATCGAAGACCAGGCAGCAAGACTTAAAAGACAAGTTTTAAATCAGAAAGAAAGGCAGCAATTTTTAAATAGTTCAGACGGTTATAGTAAAGCACAGTTAGAGTTTGACAAATTATTTAATTTACTACAAGCAAAAACGAAACAACTTGAAGACCCTGAAATGCAGCTACATTTTGGATACGAAACGCAAATTGGAAAGGAATTTATTGTTCGCTGTGAAGGTTATAGACTACATTTTAGTTGGCGTTATAAAAACAACAACTCACTGACAGACTCTGCACTATATGTGGACTTAGCTCAAGCCACACAAGACCAAAAAACTTCATTTTTTGAAAGCAATATGTATGGACGAGCAAAAGAAACATCAATTAAAAGTGTAGAACTTAATTTTGACATAAATCCAATAAGTAAAGAAACGGGCTGGAGCTTAAAAACAAAAGAAACGGACTTCTTTTCGACAGAAAAACTTATGGACATTTGGCTGAAAATATTTTTAGAGAAAGTAAGTAAAAAGAAAATTGAACGACAACGTGGAAGATAACACTACAGCTAACAGCACCTACCCAAAAGGCGGGGCTTCTTGCTCCGCAGACACATTTGTGCAAGCCAAAAGTTCAGTTCTCCGAATGAAGTTTAGGTTTAAAAGTCCCGCCCTTCGGGTAGCTGCAAACCGTTATGCCTAATTGTAAAACCGACCGACAAGACAAATAATGTTAGATAATTTACAAAAACAAAAAGAACATATCGAGTTTTATGGAACAGCAAATATTCCATTAAATAAGGACTGTTTTTTATTGAGTGACGAGTTTTTAGAAAAAATTGAACAGCAATGGACTGAATTTCTTTCTCAAGAATGTGACTATGAAAAGTGGGTGCATCCAAACGGACTTATGGACTATATACCTTGCCACATTTCATCAATAAATGACTCTCACCTTAACATTACAATCCTACTCGACAGAAGTTCACGCTTCCATACAATCTCAAAAACATTACCGAATCAATTTTTTAAGACTGCTTTTAAAGTATTTTATTCTGAGAAAAGACCTTATATTATTGTAGACCAAAGTTGGTTCAATAACCTTAGAAATAGCATTTATTCTGCCTATGTTTTAATTGACTTTGTAGGGATAAGAAATCTGCTAAATCAATATGGAGAATTTCCGTCCGACAAATTAAATTCTATCAAAGCAATTATAGATAAGTTTTGCAATCAAAATAAAGATTTAACATTTCTGACTTGTGCAGACAATATAGTAATAAAATCAGGTTGGGAATTTGATTCTAAAAATTCAAAATATCAACCTGAAAAACTTGTAATGACTGTTCATCAGTTAATGTTAGAAATAAAGAAAGAGACAAACATAAATTCTTATGCAATTATGACGCAAGGGGCAAATTATGTTGACGAAAAGAATTTAACCAATTCAGCAACACCGAAAAATCATTTTTTCATAAGCAGTATCTCTGTTCCATTCATTGAAGCTTTTGAAATAGATTCGGATGTAAGAAAGAGAATTAAGAATAAGGAAATTGAGAAAATGCCATTTTACATTGAACAAAGTTTTTACATTTCGACAAAGAGAAAGCATTATAGTTCTGAAGAACCAACTTGGTTTAAGAAGTTTGAGTTTGAGAGCGAAAAACTGAAGACTACATTGACATACTCTGCATTGACATATGAGAAAATTTGCGACCTGATAGACATAAACAAATGAAAACAACTAGGCATAACAACTAGAGTTTCGTGGTGGCTGCAAGCCAAGCCATGAAACTCCCGTTGAACGAAACCGGACATTGTCTGCCACTTGTGGAGTTATCGTTGTTGGGTTTTATTAATTTTGAGAAAAATAAATTACCTTCTTTTTTTTCTTGCAAAAAGTTGGTTTTTTCAGTAATTTCCTTTCCCGAAGTTTCGGGATGGTTAATCAAACATTGGTTCTCCGCATCAATCCCGTACATACGGGATGGTACAATCCCGCACATGCGGGACGCCAATTTCTTGTAGCTGCCAAACCGTCAAACCATCTAATTACTCGAATCAAGGCTTTGAGAATTGCATGGTTGGAAAATTTTAAAGATAAGTATCCGATTGTTTATGTATGTTTGTGGAGTATTTAGACGGACTGCCGTTACAAGCAAACATATTGAAACACAACCTATTAAATTCAAAAAATGATACATAAAATTATTGCTCTTGGACTTATCCTGATAAACGTAAATTTATTTGGACAGACAAATGAATTAGAAAAATTCAGAAAAGAAATAACGCTATTTGTAAACTATGATAATGATGAAATTGATTCTTTGCCAAAATCAATTGAAACATCAAAAAGACTAGTCAAAAACTATCAAAATGCATTTTTAAATTTTATAAAAAATAGCGACAGTAGGAACCTAGACAATTTAATGAAGAATAGTACAGATAACAAAACAAGTAAAACTACTATTGGGAATAATAAATATTTTTTGGGAATTTCAAGAAAAGGCCCATTTATAAATGGTGATTATTATTCTATCACTATAGATGGTTTATCTGATTATAAATTATGGCAATATGTTTCAATTTACATACAACCAGTCTCAATAGACACATCTAAATACGTAATATACTATTGCCACCTCAATGGCAAAGGAATTTACCACATCAAGGAATTAAGTAGTAATAAAATATTGTTTCAAAGCGAAGGGTTAACATCAAATGCACCTATCAAAAAATTCGCAAAAATTGATGATAAACATATATTGATAATTGAGGACTTGGGAGATGATGGAGAAAGAGCTTTGGTAATAAACACAGAACTTTATAATTGGAAAGCTATAAAAGGATTTTACGACAAAGCAATTTTAGACAATTCAACTGACACTTCAAAAGCTACTTTATCTCAAAAACGTTTATATTTGAAATTTTCTGAAACTGGAACTATTAATGCACGCTATGGCAAAGACTTTTTGAAAAAATATGAAATAGATTATGATGAGACTACCCAAACTCTTTCATATAAAAAATACAATAAAAATAAGAGTGAAGTTAAAACAATAAGAGCTAAATGGGACCATAATTTGTTCGAAATTGACGATTATTTTATTGGACAGGACTTAGACGACTTAGGTTTGCCAAATACCCGATAGACATAAATAAAATAGGTAAATGCCAGCAGATAACAGCTAGAGTTTCGTGGTGGCTGCAAGCCAAGCCATGAAACTCCAGTTGAACTTAACCTGACATTTTCTGCCCCTTATGGAGTTATCGTTGTTGGGTTTTATTAATTTTGAGAGAAATAAATTACCTTCTTTTTGTTCTTGAAAAAGCGTGGTTTTTTCAGCGATTTCCTTTCCCAAAGTTTCGGGATGGTTAATCAAACATTGGTTCTCCGAATGAATCCCGCACATACGGGATGGTACAATCCCGTATGTGCGGGACACCAACTTCTTGCAGCCGCAAACCGTCAAACTGTCTAATTACTCAAACCAAGACCCCTGAGCATTGCATGGTTGAAAAATTTTAAAGATAAGTATCCGATTGTTTATGTATGTTTGTGGAGTATTTAGACAGACTGCCGTTATGGGCAATTTTATGAAGACATTGCTCACATTGACAATTTTAACTTTGACGACTTTTGGTTGCTCTAACAAACAGACACCGAAAGACGGGAAATCAACTGTGACGGAAACTGAGCAAAAAATAGAAAAAGTATTTAAGCTACTTGACGACTTTCCAACTATAAAAGACACGACCAAATTCATTTCTGACCTTCGACAAACTTTTGACCTTAAAGTTCAAGAAAGTCTAGTTCAAAAAGACAATGAAAAAATTATAGCATTCAAAAAAGTAAAACTTTACGGTTCAGACAAAGACTATATTTTTATTGAGTATGGCTGGAAAGTAGGTTCAATGGCTGAATTTTCTGAGAAGTATCAAATACTTTTGACAACAGACGGAAAATTGGTAAAAATATTATCAGGACAGCGTTACGAATTTATTGAAATTTTCAAAAATGAAAATCCGTTTTTAATGACAGTTGTTGGAACTTCAAAAGGAAACGGTGGGCACGAGCTTTACAAAATTTCGGCAGACACATTAAAGAATATTTATGAAGGCTACTTTGACTATGACGTTCAGACTTATGATGCACACGAAGACCTTTCGGTGTTTGAACCTAACGAATTAAGAATTGGAATAAAAGACGAAAATAATGACGGTTTTAATGATATTGTATTTACTGGACAAAAATTAATGTTAGGCAAATACACAAAAGACAGTTTGTGGTATGACATTGAGAACGGAAAACCATTTTCAGTTGAAAATCCTGCAGACAGAATTACCTTAAAATATGTATTCCTTTACAACAAGCAGACTGGACATTTTAAAGCAAAAGAAAAGTATGGAGCGGACAATTAACGAGCGAAAAACAACTATTAGTAAAGCACCTACCCAAAAGGCACTTATATCTGCAAAGTAACCAATGCTGCCTTTTGTGAGGTTTGGGACACGATAGTTATAAACACTTGCATCAATAACCTTAACCAACCGAGTTTGTTTAGAAGCAAAGACACCCTCAAAACCTGGCATTTAAACGCAGATAGTTTTGTGTGGTTCAGAAACAATAAATTATACAAAATTACAAAAAAGCCATTTCTTAAACTGACAGACACCGGCACTTACAGAGTGGAAGCCGCCAAAAAAGGGCACTGCAACAGCAGCAGCATAGGCACTAATTATGTGAGGAAGCTATCAGTTAATGGTGTTACAATTGCTGACTTAGGAATTAGGGTGTTCCCTTATCCGAGCAGCGGTGCTGTTAGGATAGAGAGTAGTAAGGATTTTAAATTAGAGGTTAAAGATTTGTTGGGTAAGGTTTTTAATCCCGATGTCATTCTGAAAAATTTCGTTCCCGAAATTTATTCAGAATCTATCCAACTGCCCAAAGGGATTTATTTCTTTGTGTTTGATGTGGAGGGTTATAGGGTTGCTGAGAAGGTGGTATTGTTTTAAAAAACTTACACCGAATAACTTTTAACTATTAAAACCAAGTGTCATCCTTATTTATTGAAGTAACTAATCTTTCTAAAAATCCTAATATCCCACATTTGAGGGTTTTCTTTTGGCTTTTCAAATCCTTCAATGTAATGTATTTCCTCATATTCAGAGTTGTTTTGCAACCATTTTAGCTTCATATTTCCTTCTCTCACAGCCGAAAAACCATCCCAAATTAGGATAATACCTTTGGGGGCATAATCTTTTTCTTGATTGATTGACCATACATAAAAAGAGGATTTTTCATTGTAGGGATCTTTATTGAAGGCGACATTAAAATAAGGCGACTGATGAATAATAGTGCTATCCAAAAGATTGTTTTCCTTTAACCACTCCCCAGCTTTATAAAAATTTTGCAACCCTTTGTCAACTTTTATGGTCGCTTCGCTCCAACGATAGGGCTTTGCATACTCAGTTTCTTTATAAGCATTATGAATGAAACCTAAAATTAACAACAAATAAAAACAACCAGCATTTTTAAATTTAAGACTTTTAAAAGCTGTATTTAATCCATAAAAAATTATGATAGCAAAAGCAGGAACCACAACAGCCATAACCCTAAGCAGGCCATGCGAACCTAAAATGCCTAGATAATAAATAGTGGTGTGAGCCATAAAATATGCCCAAAAAACAAGGAAAGAAAGCAAAAACAAATCGTCTATTTTCTGTTTTTTTACTAACAAATAACCCAAAACCAAATTGCCAAACAAAAATAAACCACAACCCAACAAGCCAAACATATTTCTTGCTACCTTAAAAAAATGGAAAAATGAGCCACTTCCTGGGTCAAATTTCCCACTTACCTCTTGCTGCCAATATGGATTTTCGGTAATTATCCAAAATGGTTTGCCAGTGATTAAAAAACCAACAAAATTCATAACAAAACTACCAACAAACAGCCACAGCAAAGCTTTGTATTGTTTTTTATAAAGCACCATTAATATTATTGCTCCCAATATAACAAAGCCTTCTGTACGAACAAATGGCAAAAAGGATGCAATAATTAAAGCCGTTTTCAATTTATTGTTTGCCCAAAAATACATTACCGTAGAGAGCATTAATACATTCAATGGCTCTGTTAATCCAGAGATAATATTTTCAAACAAAATTGGTGTAAACACAAGCAAAGGCAGCAATACCCAAGCATGAGAAAACTTTTGTTTTTTAAAAGCTAAAGCAATAAGCAACCCACTAAACAAAACACAAGTAATATTGAACCATACCAAAGCATTCATGCCAAACTGGCAAACAAAAACAGTTAACCATGTAAAAATTGGTTTGTTCCATTGGTTGAGAAGCAATTCAGGGTACTTTATAGCACTTCTTGAAATCAGAAAATGATTCCAAGAATCTAAACCACCCTCAATGCCTTTGCTTTGAAAAAAAAGAAATCCTAAACTAAAAAGACAAAACACAAAAGCTATCCCAATGTTTCGACTCTCAATTTTATCGTGCATATAATAAAATTTCCCTATCCAACCCTTGTTTTTCATCGCCACTATAGATAGTGTGCGAACTTAAATATCGTAAAATCTGTTTGTTTAATGTACCCCATTGATATTCATAGGTGTCCAAGATATATATATAGGGCAATGTTTCAAAAATTGCCGCAGTTGGTTCAAATCCATTTTTAAAAATAAAATAGTCTCTTTGCAAAATGGGGTTGTCCTCAAAATTAGAACTGACTTTACCTTTCACAACAACCGAATTTTTGTGAGAATTATTTTTGCTAATTTCAAAAAAACAATCTTTCTCTAAATCTTTACCGCCAAATGGATTTTTGATGTATTTTTGAGAAAAATATTTTTCAGTATTACTAAATTCATATCCCACAAAATCAAATACCTCGAGCACACGAGGCAGCAAAACATATTCAACATAAGCTTGTTTGTGATACATTAGATAATATTGTTTCAGTGTATTAGAATCAATTTGTTTTGCCAAATATTCTCTTTTCAAATTTTGTATTAAAACGCTTGCAAAACTCTCCCAATTTAGCAATTCTATAAATCTCCCTTCTTTAGAAAAAGACATTTGATAGGTTTCTGTTTTTAAAATATCATTTTCATTTATTGGGTCAGTTTCTAACTTGTTGTTTTTAAAATAATCTGCATAATTAAAATCAATAAAATTTAAAGAATCGTTTAAATCCCTTACATGCAAAAGAAAAAAAGAAGTATCGTAAAGAATATCTGAATAAACGCCTCGCATATTCTGTCTAAATTTCATTTCAGCATTTCGGTAAACATAACGATCGTTTTTCTTGAATGACATTTCAAAATTTGTTCTTAAACTGTCTTGCGAAAAACTGCTTAACACATAAAAGAAAAAAAGAAAACTGCTAATTAAAATATTTTTTAACATCATGGAATTGCTTAATAGACTAAATTTTGAAGTCGGAAGTTGTATGAAAGGTTATTTTAGGGTTTTGTTCCATTGCAGAGTTCAAAATCCATGCCGTTTCGGCTAAAAATACTAAATTCCCATCTTTGTCTGTGGCTAAGTTTTTACCTCTGTATTTTATAAACTCTTGAACAGCTGTTTTTTCGCCTGTCATCCAACATGCTTTGTGAAAATTTCTAGGTTCAAATCTACATTTGGCGTTGTATTCATTCTCCAATCTATGTTGAATCACCTCAAACTGAAGTTCTCCAACTGTGCCAATATATTTTCTATTGCCGGGTTCTTGTCTGAATAACTGAGCAACACCCTCATCTGTCAATTGCTCAATACCTTTTTCCAATTGCTTAGATTTCATTGGGTCAAGGTTAATTAATTCTTTGAAAATCTCGGGAGAGAAACTCGGAATGCCTTTAAACATAAAATTTTCTCCTTCGGTAATGGTATCTCCAATTTTAAAATTTCCAGTGTCATATAAACCCACAACATCGCCAGGGTAAGCATCCTCTAACAAAGCTTTGCTATCTGCCATAAAAGTGAATGGACTGGCAAATTTCATATTTTTATCCAGTCGCACATGATGAAAAAACTTGTTGCGCTCAAATTTACCAGAACAAACTCTTAAAAAAGCAATTCTATCTCTGTGTCTTGGGTCTAAATTGGCATGTATTTTAAAAATAAAACCGGAAAACTTCTTTTCAGCAGGTGCTACTTCCCTTTCATTGCTTTGCCTTGGCTGCGGATATGGAGCAATCTCTAAAAACTTTTCCAATAATTCTTTTATCCCAAAATTATTTAAAGCCGACCCAAAAAATACAGGTGCCAAATGCCCTTCAAGATAATCGTTGGGATCGAAAGCGCCATAAATACCATTTATTAATTCAACATCGGCTCTTAATTTTTCAGCATCTTTACCTATTAATTCATCAACCAAAGGGTCGCTTAAATCATTGATTTGAATGACATCTTTAGAAACTTTGGTTTTATTTGCCTCAAAAAAATTGAAACTTTGGTCATATAATTTATAAACACCTTTAAAATCCTTTCCGCCATTAATGGGCCAACTCATTGGACAAACAAAAATATCAAGTTTTTTTTCTAACTCATCTAATAAATCAAATGGATCTCTTCCATCCCTGTCCACTTTATTTATAAAAACAATAACAGGCGTATTCCTCATTCTACACACCTCCATCAGCCTTTCCGTTTGTTCCTCTACGCCTTTCACACAATCTATAACTAATATTACACTATCAACAGCCGTAAGGGTGCGATAGGTGTCTTCCGCAAAATCTTTATGGCCGGGAGTGTCCAAGATATTGACTAATTTGTTATTGTATTCAAATGTCATTACGGAGGTGGCTACAGAAATGCCTCTTTGTTTTTCTATTTCCATAAAATCGCTAGTGGCTGTTTTTTTAATCTTATTAGATTTTACGGCACCTGCGGTTTGAATTGCACCCCCAAAAAGCAAAAATTTCTCTGTTAAAGTTGTTTTTCCTGCATCGGGGTGACTGATGATTGCAAAGGTTTTTCGTTTGTTGATAGCTTCTTCCAAATTCACAGTGCAAAAGTATTATGTTTTACTTTGAAAGACAAAAAAGAGTTTTACAAAAAAAAAATGACAAATTTGCGCTCTAAAAAGGTTTTTAACATGACAAATTGACTTAAATACAGGTTGAATTATTTCAATATGGCACTAAATTGAAAATGGCATAATTAATGACAGATGAATGGTATATTAAAAAACAAATTAATTAAAAAAACATGAATATTCAACCATTAGCAGACAGAGTTTTAGTAGAACCGGCAGCAGCCGAGCAAAAAACAGCAGGCGGAATCATTATTCCGGACACAGCAAAAGAAAAACCACAAAGAGGCATCGTTGTTGCCGTTGGTACAGGTAAAAAAGATGAACCAATGACATGCAAAAAAGGCGATGCTGTGCTTTATGGCAAATATGCTGGCACAGAGATTCAGGTGGAAGGCAAAGATTACTTAATAATGAGAGAAAGCGACATTTTCGCAATTATTTAATCATTTAATTCAATATTTTAAATTTAAACAAAAAGAAAAACAAAAATAATTTATGGCAAAATCAATTCATTTTAACATTGAAGCACGCGAAGGATTAAAAAGAGGCGTGGACGCATTAGCGAATGCAGTAAAAGTTACACTAGGACCAAAAGGCAGAAATGTTGTTATTGGCAAAAAATATGGTTCTCCTGTTATTACCAAAGATGGTGTTACAGTGGCAAAAGAAATAGAACTAGAAAACGAAATTGAAAACATGGGCGCACAAATGGTGAAAGAAGTGGCGAGCAAAACTGCTGATTTAGCAGGAGATGGCACTACAACGGCAACCGTTTTGGCACAAAGCATTGTTACCACGGGAATTAAAAATGTGGCAGCAGGTGCAAATCCAATGGATTTGAAAAGAGGGATAGAGAAAGCAGTAATCGCTACAGTTGAATCTCTTAAAAAATTATCAAGAGAAATTGGTGACGATATCAATAAAATTGAGCAAGTGGCTACAATTTCTGCAAACAACGATAGCACAATTGGCAAATTAATTGCTGAGGCTATGAAAAAAGTAGGCAAAGATGGTGTAATTACTGTTGAAGAAGCAAAAGGAACGGATACAACTGTTGAAGTTGTTGAAGGTATGCAATTTGATAGAGGCTACCAATCGCCATATTTTGTTACTAACACAGAGAAAATGATTGCAGATTTGGAAAGTGCTTACATTTTAATTTATGATAAAAAAATTAGCAATATGAAAGATTTGTTGCCAATTTTAGAAAAAGTTGTTCAAACAGGCAAACCATTAGTTATTATAAGTGAAGAAGTGGAAGGCGAAGCTTTGGCTACTTTGGTTGTAAATAAAATTAGAGGTTCATTAAAAATTGCTGCTGTAAAAGCACCAGGATTTGGCGACAGAAGAAAAGAAATGTTGCAAGACCTTGCTATTTTAACTGGCGGAACCGTTATTAGTGAAGACCAAGGCAGAAAACTAGACGATGCAACTATCGAAGATTTAGGAAGAGCAGAATCTATTACAATTGACAAAGACAATACAACTATTGTTGGCGGAGCAGGCGACAAAGCATCCATTCAAGCTAGAATTGGACAGTTGAAAGCCCAAATAGAAAACACAACAAGCGACTACGACAAAGAAAAATTGCAAGAAAGATTGGCCAAATTGGCTGGTGGTGTTGCAGTGCTTTACATTGGCGCAGCTAGCGAAGTGGAAATGAAGGAGAAAAAAGACAGAGTGGACGATGCTTTACATGCTACAAGAGCTGCGGTGGAAGAAGGTATTGTTCCAGGTGGAGGCATTGCTTATATCAGAGCGCTTGAAGGTTTGGAAAAAATGAAAGGCGACAACGATGACGAAACAACCGGCATCGCTATTGTAAGACGCGCATTGGAAGAGCCGTTGCGTCAAATCGTTGCCAATGCTGGTGGCGAAGGGTCAATTATTGTTCAAAAGGTGAAAGAAGGCAAAGACGATTTTGGCTACAACGCTCGCACAGAACAATACGAAAACCTAATCAAATCTGGTGTTATCGACCCAACTAAGGTAAGCCGTGTGGCGTTAGAAAATGCAGCCTCTGTGGCCAGCATGATTTTAACCACTGAGTGTGCTTTGGTTGACATTAAAGAAAAAGAAGCTGGTCATTCTCATGGCGCACCCGACATGGGCGGAATGGGATACTAGATGATTAAAGGTTAAATTGTTAATTGTTAAAGTTGGTTAGTAAGGGTAATTTTAAAACTACTTTTACTAACAACTTTAAATTACAACTAATAACTAATAAAAAAACCTCGCAGGAAATATTTCTTGCGAGGTTTTTTTTATTCAAACAATTTTAAACTATTATTCTACAAATATTTTTGACGATTCATTGCCCGAGAGATTATACAACTTTAGCACATACAATCCTGAATTTAAAGAGCTTAGGTCAATACTTTTATTTTGGCAAGAATACGATTGCATCAATTGCCCGGAAAGATTATAAATTTCAATCTTTGTTGTATTGGGGTCTTTTATATGAATAGTGTTGTTATAAAAAACATAAGATTTTATAACCTCTGATTTGTTTAAATTATTTGTTGCAGGAAACTTAAATTCTTTTTTGTCAACTGGCTTTCCATTTCTAAAAACTTCGGCATTCCAAGTTCCTATAGCTTGCGCTGTTGGATAAAAAATAAAATCCCAGTATCTATAAAACCAATAATCCTTATCAATAGCAACCTCATTTTGGAACCATATTTGATTTGTTGAGTTTGTCCAAACAGTTTTTAATGTGTCATTTTTTCTCAACCCATACATAAGGCTCCAAACCGTTATAAAACTGTCTTCGGTTGCTTTAAATTCATTTTTAAATACAGGCTCGAAGCGATGTTTGTTGATATCCAATTTTACATTAGTAATACCACCATGCCAAACTTTAAAAGAACTGTCGTAGGGAATTTGAGATTTCCAAAGCGAGGTGGCGTTGCCGCATGTGCCCCTAAATGGATCAACAAGTATAGCGGAATCATACCAAACTTCAAAATGAAGATGTGGATCGGTGCTATTTCCGCTGCTTCCAACCTTTGCAATGCGCTGACCTGCAACAACTTTTTGCCCTGAATTTACCAAAAGGCTGTTTATTTTCAAGTGGCCATAATAGGTGTAATATAGATTCGCATGTTTAATGGCGATATAATTGCCCAATCCTTTGGAAATTGTGCCATCCGTTTCTTTATCAAAAAGGCCATCTTGAATAAATGTAACTGTACCAGAATCGGCTGCCAAAACATAAACACCTGAATCCATTTGTTTAAAATTTCTGATTGTGAAATCCGTTCCCTGATGTCCGTCATAAGTTTTACTGCCACACCAAGCATCTTTCATAATGCTGCCTGCGCCCCAATCAACATAATTTACAATAATAAAATCTTTGCCATACTTGCCTTCTATTGGCGTGTTCAAAAAAGATTGCCCTTGAACTTTCACCACTAAAACAAAACATGCAGCAAATAAAGTAAACTTCCTAAAAACTTTATTTTTCATACTACAAAAGTAATGAAAATTATCAATTTACATCCAGATTTTGAATATACCTAGTAAATTTCAAAAGCATTATCTGAACGATTTACAATTTATAAAGAGCATCAATCTCAATTTTACAAAATAACAATTAATTCCCAAGTATTAAAATTTTACGATATTTTATATATTTTTGTCGCCTTATGAATACAAAAACATTACTTAGTCGTCCCTTAAAAAGCACATAAAACTTTATAAGTCAACTAATTGTGCATAAATTGTTTGTTATTTATCTGCAAGATTCGTTATTTTTACAACATAATCCTTGCAAATAATTTAACATGATAGCGAAGCAAAAACCACTAAATCAGACCAGTTTATTTTTCTCCTTTGGCAGCACATTAGACCAAAAACA
>Ga0209702_10007310_pt1 | contig 13575 bp, 12 predicted proteins | sample FRY01_FD_187210 | JGI IMG/M metagenome (GOLD analysis project Ga0209702, IMG submission 187210) | Freshwater microbial communities from Lake Fryxell liftoff mats and glacier meltwater in Antarctica - FRY-01 (SPAdes) (version 2) | ecosystem: Environmental > Aquatic > Freshwater > Ice > Glacier... | reverse complement strand
AATACTCTTCCACTATTGCCTGGTTGCCCGTATCGAATCGATAGAGATTGCCCGGAGTATCGAAGCCAAGAATCTTTACAAAGTATCGCATTTTACCTCCTATGTAGTTGGCGGTAGGGATCCTTTCCTAGATCTGCAAATATATAAGACACCACTATTCATCAATATATAGGCCACCACTGACAAATTCATGTCGCTTCTTTAAAAGCAGTACTGGGTATGAGTTTGGTCGCAAATGACTATCCATCATTAAATTTTCCAACATCGTGATTGATCTCTTGAATGGGATTGAGCAGGTACCGCCTGATATCTGCAGGGATACTCGCGCATCCTATGACTGGTTCACTATGTCCTTGAGTTCGCTATCCAATGTGCGAGGTGTTCGCTTTTCATAGTTGCTAAAAACTTAGATCATGTGATTCCGTAATGGGAAATCAAACATGATTAAAGGGTGGGGGTAGATTTGGCGGCTTTCCGATATCTATAATTACAGACTATCGGTAAACAATTTCAATCCATATTTATTCAAAATTAAATTTAAAATTGCTCATTGAGTGCGCAACGCTCTCTGGAATAAAGTGCAACCCATCCTGAATATTCTCCCAATAGACCCGATGACAGAATAAATCAATGATCTCCTCTTCGTCAATCCCGGATTGGGATCGCCAGAGATCAAGGCTCTTCGACATGCCTGTGACTGAACCAAGTACGGGTAAACCAGCAATTTCGCAGAGTTCTTGTACAATTTCTTTTGAGAATGTCTTAGCCCGCGCGTGAGAAGCGAATGAAGAAAGACCCACTTTTTTGGGCTTGTCCCTTTCAGGAAAAATTAAAGTATCGATAGAGTCGTCCTGATGAATTATTGCATGGTAAATCAGATCAGGTTTCATTAATTCAAATTTGAAGCTGAATGGCCACAAATTAAACGGTGCTTTGGATGCACTTTTACTTCTAATATTTAACCAATAGTCGACCATGCACAAGCTGAACCCAGGCGATGTAGGATCTACAGTAAAAATTCTCGCGTTTATATCTTCAGCGGTCTTCAAGTCTTGAAAATCAAAAAGTACCAAGAAATAGGTTGTCGGATCAAATAGGGTTGACATATCCGAATCGTTCTGTGGAGCGATAAGCCACTTAGAATCATCTTTTCTTACAATTTCGTCACTTCCGCAAGAAGGACACTTTAACTCAATTGACGCAACGCTTGCGAAGCACTTACCGCACAGACCAAGTTGGTCAACTCTTGTGCAAGTTTTAATTTCGTAAAATTCGCGGCTCACTGGGTCAAACAAATCATTCCCTCTAGCGCCTGATCGTCCACCGGGAATCCCGGTAACGACACTCGTCAAATGCTGGCCTACATAACCCATCCGTGCTTGCGGAGTTTGAAGTGTTACTCGTGCCCAGTTGAAAAGAGATCGCCGCAAATCGACATAAAGCTCTTTAAGTAAGAGCTCTGAGGCGGCCATATCGCCTAACTTGTATTGCGATCCTGCTTTCGCCATGGGAATTACGTTATCACCCATGGTCAAAAGTCCCTATTAATTAGCTAAATTATCCGGGTCTTCGTCTATTGGGCTGAAAAAAGCTTGTAGCCCCGCGGCTAAGTAAGCCTTTCCTTGCAAATCAAGAGACAGTCGATGCGCCGCAGCTGCGTCAGCAAAACTCTCGCGAAGTTTGACGATCTGGACTTTAGTGAGATCCATAATAACGTCCAAGTTCTCCAAATCTGAAGGGTACAAGTGCGCAGTGCTCCCGCGCACCATCTCCTGGATTCGGGAATATCCCGCCATGCTCCGTAAGTAGAATAGTATTACCTCTGGTGGGAGCAACTCGGGATTCTTCGATCGAATAACAAGTAATTCAGCCGAAGGCACTGCCCCTCTCGGCGGGAGAGAATCAATTAAATCGACTTTCAATCCAATATATCGAGGCTTGTGAGCCGCAGCCGTTAAGCAAACGTCTCCAACTCTTAGGCTTCGGTTTCCAGCTTTTTCAAAAAAAGTTTGTGTCACAAAACTCCTCTTTCTTTTTTTCCAGCTAAGCATGCTTCCCGACAGCGAGCCAACTTTAAGCAGAAAAGGACCTTCGCTACCTTGAACATAGTCATCGTCTTTTGGATTTCGGCCACGGAACACTTCCGCATAATCACCTAATCTCAAATTTATATGGCTAGTGTCAGTTTTCTTAGGAGTTAGGGCAATTTGACCCGATTCATCTATTAAACCTGACGTAATCAAATTCGGTTTTATTAAATCATTTTCCTTGTGCTTTCTGCCATTCTCATCGTATCCAATATTCTTAGAGACGCGTACCGAAAAATTGTAAGGGAAATCAACTTCTTCGCCCACCCTGATGAGACAAACACATGCTTTCGCAACACCCTTGAAAGGGCCGAAAGTGGCCTCCGGCAAAGAAGTCACGTGAATCAATTTATGCTTGGAAAAGAACTTTGATCTAAATGTAGCGAATGATCGATTTGAAATCACACTTTGGGGGAGCACCGCAGCTACTAACCCACCTCTTTTAACGACGGCTACAGCAAGTTCTAAAGCGATCAATTCAACCGGTGGTTTTTTTGAATCAGCCCAACCGTGAAAATCAGAAATCGAACTCAACGAATCGGAATCTAGAGTGACTAATTTGGAACCAAATGGAGGATTCATAACAACGGCGTCGAATTTTTCAATTTTCTTGCTGAGCCAATGTTCGAAAGCGTCACCGACTCTCACGTCCATCTTCATAATTGAGGCTTTTGAAAAAGCTTTCGCAACGTCTGCGGCTGAAGAATTTATCTCTATTGCAACAAATTTAAGATCCGGCCTTTCTTTAAACAAAGCACCAAGTAAAATTCCAGACCCACCGAATGGATCAAGGACCTTTCCACCCTTCTCAATTTCATCCGAAACAAGGGCGGCAACATGCTCGGCAACAGGTTGCGGCGTCAGATATTGCCCAAAGGAAGTACGAAGATCGTCAGTTAGGAAGGTTTGAAATGCTGCGGCAACCGCCTTGGGCGACGTATTAGACAAAAATTCCATGCTTTTCTTATCAATGTAGGCGTGGTTCTGCTCTCCGGCAATGGCATTCGAAACTACTGAAAGTGCTTCAATCGGATTCAGACCAAGATCTCTTAATTTGGAGTGGATGCGTCCGAACTCATTTCTCATTGCAAATTCACTGGAATCGCTTGATTCGTCCTCGGAAAACAGGGTCACGGCTTTTAACCTTACGTTTTTCATATTTTCAGTTTACTCTCTCCAGGCTAGAACCATCTAAAATCAGATGATACTCGTATTGACTGACATGTTTCTGGATAAAATGCGATTAGATGTCCGACTTATCTTCTCATTCCTAAGCGAATAAGGCGGTTTATTTGGATGAATCGATAGGTGCATCATTGGTTACATCCCAATATCCGGCATTGTCCGCTTTAAGCCTAAGTATAAAATGACTATCAATTGGGTTGCCACAGGATATTTTAAAATGGAATGTATTGATCAAGCCAGGCCTTATACGTTTTTCTTGGTAAAAATGATGTATGTAAGCCTATGTACTGGAGAGCTCAGGTGTGTCCAGAGTCCCGCACTCTAAGTTCTAATTACAAAACTAAATGGGTAAAGTCAATAAAAGAGCTCGACCCAAAAAAGTATTTTGTTCGTAAGTGCTCTGTTAATATGAATAATCCGTATTCCATCTGCATTTTCGGTAGTTCGTCAGCAATATCCTACAAAGGAATATGTTGGCAATTATAATTGCACTTTTTTTGGCGCAGTATTTTTTCATTAATTCAATTATTTCGAATTGATGTAAATTATTACCAGCCAATTTAAGCCACAAAAATAAGATCACGGTGATATTCCAAGTATTCCTGTTGCTCTTTCTTAAAAGTACCAACATTACGAGGAGTCTGGATCGACCACTGCTGAAGAACCTTTGGATTCAAATCTTTTGATACTAAGACCTCGCCAGAATTTTCAAAGCTTATAAACCCGCGATCAAACAGATGATCAACGTGCGGCGAAAGCAGTAAACCGTTGAAGCCATCTAGTTTTTGATGATTGTCTGCTGCTGCCCAAGGTTTGATGTGGCTAGCCCTTAAGTGTTTGATATTTGTTACGCCAGTGACGCGGCACCCAATTTCGATGAGTCGCACGTTTGCCTTGAAAATCCCTTGACCGCGTCTGGACTTGGTCAACTGAATTTTTTCTAGATCTCCTTCCAGATGTTTGGCTTGTATCTCTAAGTCAATTTCATAATCTGACTCCGTATTTAGCACCGGAGCTAACTCCCTAGTAATCATTTCGAGTGGTGCCTTGCTGATTTCCACCAACGCGAGCGCGAGGCCCTCTTCAAGTTCGACTAAATACCGCTCCCTGCCACGTCCAGTTTCGTCTAGAGGGGCCGACTTAGTAGTGAGGTAAATGCCAATCTTTTCCAAATGCTCTTTTGGCGTAATTGGATCTGCTAATTTAATAAATTCAACTTCAACCAACCATCCAATTTGAGACCAATTATTTGAGGAATTCTCGAAGCTTGCTGGTTTTGGGGCCGAGTACGCATGCTTCTGGACTACTCCTATCGCTTTCAACTGTTGCTGTGCGTAAGCAAAAACCAGGTCACCTGGTTCAACTCTATTCATGTTGTCATAAAAAGGATTTCGAGCTCCGTTTGCATTCTTCAAGGGTGACCACATGAAGCCTCCAGGCACCTCATATTTATAGGTCTGGTTTTGATTCACCCACCAGTAACGCACACCGAAAGCTTATGGACTTGTGGTCTCAATTGGAAGGAAAAGCGGATGCTTAGAACCAAACATATAAGCCGCTGAGCGGCGGGTTGTCCGAAGGGCGACGTAGTCGGTTCACTCACCAGAATTCTTTCGAAATTACAATGAAAGAGCCGGTTTGGAGTAAGAATGAACTGGGCGAGTGTGCGGTTAGTTCCAATGATCTGGATAACTGCTGTCCTGGGTGTGATTGGTCAAGAAGTTCTATCGAATTAACCGTCTCATAATCAAACGCTTGTCAATAAGCTGAGATAAGTTGCATTTATGAGCGAAGGAACGAATAGGTTCATCATGGATAGTGTTGAAGGTATAAGTGTATTCAGAAACGGTGACTGTATTGACTGATTAGGCCTGTGCGCCACGTAATTCTTGTCAGTTCCCTGCGTTATCTTTTGGTTACAACTGAATACAAACGTCCACGCGGTCCGCGCGTGAAGAAGAAGGTAAATCGATAAGGGCTTTCAGTCTGATTTACGCCAACCGAGCTAAGGCCGCGGTGGAACTGGAAGGTGACGAGCAGGAAATTACTGAAATGGAGAATGCGATGTTTATTTCATATGAAGATGCAAAAGTGCCGGGGAGTTACTTGGCGAAATTAAAACGAATGATGGATGAGACTGTTGGCGAAAAGAAGTACTACAGATACAAAGCATGGTTGCACTATGCCAACTTAGATATGTGGCAAGGACAAGGCCACCATTTTCTATATATGAGTGGTGATAAAGGTGGATATTGTACCTGCGGATTAATCGTGAGTAAGTCTGAGCGCGTGGGTATGGTGCGGGCACACGAGGTTGATAGAAAAGTCGCGAAGGCGCTGGCCCATTTGAATTTGAAGCCAGTCTACTTCGTGCGAGGCCACGTGAATCTGCCATCGCTTAGGGGCAAGACAGTGGCGCTGGTTGTTGATTACAAGTGGGATGAAGATGTTCAAAAGTATTTCTGGGATGTGATCTGTCAGAGGTGTGCGGCTTTCGAACTACAAATTTTACAAGATGCCGCTGCGAAGTTTGTTAAAGCACACAATGCTTGTTGCAAGGGGGGTGCGTGACGCGATTTATAGGGTCCCCATCGAGGGCAAATAACTTGTCAGTAGCGGCCGGTAAGTTCTCGGGCATGACGCGGTTGAGTTGGTTCTGGGTGGTGCTGGTAACGGCGTATGTGGTTGCGCTCTACTGCAGATTGCAACGGGAGTTCTGCTGATTTATTTTGCCGACCGAGAGCCAGTGGCTATTAAGCGTTGGCTGGTAAAATTTAAGTTGATCGAGTAGGTAAGACATGGCTAAACCTTTAGTTATTAAAACTGCGGTGTGTCCTAAGTGCGGCGAAGTTGGCTCAATCCGCAAGATTGTCCGGGGATACCTTTTTGAAGAGCCGGATCCGAATGAGTTCGTAACTGGTGGGTGCGTTGTTTCCTTCGATGACCCCGATTACAGATGCATTAACTGTAAGTGGGAATGGATAAAAGCCCAGCTGACTATCTAGATTTAACGGGGAGAATATCTTCGGGATGGCGGTCCAGCCCTGCAGATCTACGCAATCCGCGACGACCAGTGGAGGAAAGAACGACGATAAATAAGAATGCGCCCACGAGAACAATCATGGTGCCCGACGGAACATCTGCAAAATAACTTAGATACATTCCAATCAGACCACAGAACATGCCAATCACGGTGCTGTATGCCAACATGCGCCCAAAAGAATTAGTTAACATGCGCGCGATAACTGCGGGTATAACGAGCATCGCGGCAACTAAGGTCACACCAATGACTGTAAGTGTTGCCAAAATTGCTAGTGAGAGAACCACCATCAATGCTGCCTCAATTCGACCAACGTTTACGCCAGATACGGCGGCCACGTCTGGATCAAACGAACTAAAAAGTAAGGCCCGATAACGAAGAAAAACAAACATAGAGGTCAAGATTGAAACGGCAACCAGGCCCACTATCTGCCCAGTGGTGATACCTAGAATGCTGCCGAATAGTGCATTTTCAAATGATGGCCCACTTGTTCCAAATTTGGCGAAGAGTGCAACGCCAAAGGCAAATGAGGCAATTGTTATTACGCCAATCGCAGCGTCTGCACCGACGCGGCTGCGTTTAGTGACAGCGGTGATGGCGAGCGCGGATGCGATACCCCATAGCCCGGCACCTATTGCGTAAAACTTTGCCGCAAATAGCTGCATTGCAGCAAAGCCACCAAAGATTGAATGCGAAAGCCCATGACCGATATAGCTCATGCCGCGCAAAACAATAAAAACACCGATTAGGCCGAGAAGAGCGCCAGAAATACCGGCAACTGCTAACCCTTTTTGAAAAAAGAGGTAAGCAAATGGCTCAAATAAAACCGTCATATTAAATCTTCAACTTTGTGGAATCAAAGTTTGGCGCCTGGTCAACTACCAAGCGAACACCAAGGTGTTCCAGAATTTCCATCTGGGCGCCGTAAGTGCGCTCTAATACCGTTGGGGTCATCACTTCATTCGGGGTTCCTTCACCCACGATTCGACCATTCACGCAGACTAAATGCGGAAGATGTGTGGCAATCCCGTTTAGATCATGGGTTGTCAGAACAATCGCGACACCATCTTCATGCAGGTCAGCAAGTAGATGCATAATGTCGTGCCGGGTTGAGATATCAACACCACTTGTTGGCTCATCAAGAAGCAAGAGCTGGGGCTGTCTGATAAGTGCCCGGGCCAAAAACATGCGCTGTTGTTGACCACCAGAGAGCTCACGGATATGTCGCTTACTTAGCTCGCCAATGCCCAAACGATCTAGAACTTCAAAGACACTGGCTTTTTCTGATGCACTAGCCCATGGCCTTATCCGCGTTGACTTACGTGACATCAGAACGCAATCGAAAACGGTAATTGGAAAATTCCAGTTCACCGTCTCTAACTGCGGAACATAGGCCACTCGCAAATCTGGTGCGCGCCAGACCGTGCCTGTTGTTGGCGTTAAAGTCTGGAGCAATAACCTTAGGAGCGTCGTTTTGCCAGCACCAGATGGGCCCACAATTCCGGTGAACTGGTCCTCATGGATGTGAAAAGAGACATCCTCTAAAACCACGGCGCGGTCATAACTTGCCGAAACCCCATCGAGTCTGATTAGTTCCGGGCCGACTCCAGTACCTGTCATCACTTTGAATTACTCACTGTGGGTACTTGGCATCGCCTTTGACTGCCGAGACGGTGATTTTGTCAATCTCTGTTGGCGTCCCACCTAAACCTGAAATCATTGTGCGGTAATTGTACTTCATCAGACCCAACCACGAGTGCTGAGCATCTCCTGGCACACCAGGCAAATCATCATCTCGTAGTGAATCTTCATAACGTGCTCCCGTTGCACGTCCAATCTCTTTTAGAACAGCAGAGGGAAAAACTTCTGAGCCAAAAATAGTTGTAACTCTTTCGGCCTTAACTTGATTGATAATTCTGGCTACCTCTGAGGGTGATGGATCTGCAAAATCACCAGGCTGAAGTGCGCCAATGACGGTCCAACCATAAGCCTTTGCAAAGTAAGCATAAGCATCATGGTAGGTAAGTAACTTCAAATTGCCGGCCGGAACGCTTTTTTGATCAGCTGCTACAGCTACACCAAGGTCGCTAGCTTGCTTTTTAAAGGTGGCGAAGTTTTCGGCAAAGTATGAAGCGCTATTTGGATCGAGTGCGGTAAATTCAACGCGGATAATTTCGGCATACTTAATTGCAAAACCTGGATCGGTCCATAGATGTGGATTTGGTTTTCCGCCCTCCTTAGGGAAGGAAAAATCGTAAATATAATCTGATTCTGGCAAAACCAAAGTCCCAATTTCAATGATTTTTGTGTCAGCTTTTTTATTTCGCTCCGCTAATTCAAGGGTCGGGTCCTCTAATTTAAGTCCATTAATAAGAATCAAATCGGCGTCGCTTAGCAATTTTGCGATGCGAGGTGCAGGTTCAAAGGTGTGGCTATTTGTGCCCTCTGGAACGATCCCCTCGATTCGAACCCGGTCGCCACCAATTGATGCAGCTATTGAGGTAATCGGGGAGACAGTGGTTGCAATTAGTGGGCGGGTGTCCACCTGATCTTGGGAGCCTGAGGTACTACCCGAATCGGAGGAACAGGCTGTGAGTGTCAGAGCTAGGAGGGCGGCAAAGGCGGCCAATAACCATTTTTTATGCATTCTCACATGTTAGCTACCAGTGGCTAGGTCTGCAACTTGTTTGCAACTGCACAGCGTTCGCAATTAGCTCAGTTCGGCGTAGGAATGGGAGATGAGCATGCTCCATGTCAGGCTCCCCCGCTAGATTTTCCGGGATAGGTTTGCCTCTTTCATCTAGTAGCAAGGTTTTCATTGAAGCGGTTGGATATTTCCTTAGATGTAGCGCAACTTTTTGATGCTCACTTTGTGGGTTTGCATTCGGGTGGCCCGCGAAGTTCGATCGCTGGTGGTCAAAGTGCGGCTAATGCCGCGTTAGCTGATTTAGATATTGCCGGGTATGCCAAGCAGCGCTCCCAGGTGTTGCCGATCGCCGCGCGCGGGGCCACGGTGTTGTCGCCATATATTCGGCATAACTTATTGACGCTGCAACAGGTGTGGAACCATGTGGCTAAAGCGCCAACTGCCGATCGCGAGAAATTTCGAGATGAACTTTTATGGCAGGAGTATGCAAGACATCTCTATGCCCGCATCGGTACTCGATTATTTGAAAACCTTCGCTTTGAACAGGTATGGGATGAGGCCGGTGATGGTTGGCCGCCCGGCATGGCTTGCGTGGATTTTGCAGTTGATGCGCTGAGTCAAGATGGTTGGTTAGTGAACCAAACCAGAATGTGGTTGGCATCGCAGTGGAGCGTTCGAAATCAAGCTGGCTGGTTGCATGGGCAAGAGCGCATGTATCGCGAGTTAATTGACGGGTCGCGGGCAGCGAATTTGTTGGGTTGGCAGTGGACGGTTGGTACCGGGACCGGAAAGCCTTATGGCTTTGCTAGGTGGCAGGTGCAAAAGCGAGCGCCGGTGCTGTGTGGTGGATGTGCGTTAAAGCGCAATTGTCCGATCGAAAATTTTCCGGATGAGCAGTCACTTGCGGCGGCCGCTTTTGAGCCGTTGTTACTTTCGGATCCGGATCCGCAAAGAACGGCCGGACCGTTGCTGGTGGTGGAAAACCGGGCACCGCAGTATGTATTGCTAACCATTGATTCATTGGGGGATGGCGATCCGGCCCTAGTCGCTAATCCAACCTTGCCAGTGGTCTTTGTCTTTAATGAAGCGGCCTTAAAAAAATTGCAGTTATCGGCCAAAAGGATCTTTTTCTATTTAGAGACGGTGCAAGATTTGGCCGAGCGCAAAGATGTGCAGATTTATTTGGGTGATCCGCATCAGTTTGCGCGGGAGAATGCGGTGGCAGTTACCTATGCTCCGGTGCCTAGCTTTCAAAAGTTCACAGGTTTAGCACAGGTTCATCCCTATCCTTGGTTGAAAAAGCCGCACGGGCAATCGGTACGCTCCTTTTCCGCCTGGCGTGGAAAATTGGGATGACCGCTGAGATAAGGCGCGCAGGTTGGAAAGCCTGAGAGTTTTCTGGGCAAAGTTTTAGTGAAATTTTAGCGCGGCAAGTTCACCAGAATAGTTTTTAAAGTTCACATTTCCAAGATGCGACAAACAGCCTGGTCAAATAAAATTCAGCTAATCCGTCCATACCCCTATTTCAAGGAGCAATATATGAAAACAATGCGTCGCACCGCAATTGCGGCATTAGTTATGGCAGCAGCACTAACGCTGTCGGCATGCAGCAGTTCATCAGATGAGGCAGCTACCACAATCGAAGAAACCAAACTGGGAACAGTCGTTGATGTAGCAGTTGGCACCGAAGGTTTTGCAACTTTGGTAGCGGCACTGACTGCGGCCGATCTTGTTACAACACTAAGCACTGGTGGTCCATTCACCGTATTTGCACCAACAGATGCAGCCTTTGCCGCGCTTCCAGCAGGTGTGCTTGATGCATTGCTACTTCCGGAAAACAAAGCGACCTTGGTAAAAATTCTTACCTACCACGTAGTTCCCGGAACAGTTATGGCCGCTGATGTGACTGATGGCGATGTTGCCACAGTTGAAGGTCAGACTGTGAAGCTATCGACTATGGGCGGAGTAACCGTTAATGGTGCCAAAGTTGTAACAGCTGATGTGATGGGAAGCAATGGCGTGATTCACGCAATTGATGCTGTGATCTTGCCACCTGATGTTGATGTAGCGGCGCTACTCAAGAAGTAATTTAAATCGCAAATGGCCGTCTCTTAATGGAGGCGGCCATTTGCATTTCATTTTCTTGTCATTAAATGCTCTACTGATAAATCGCTTGTGGTTCAATTTCACCTAGTTGCGCGGCTGCTATGCCGTAGCCAGTTTTATTGGGAGCAATCGCCTCTTTTTTGCTTTGCGGCTGTAAGACGTAGAAAAGGTAGTAAGACACATTCGCAGTATCTGTCACACGTACTCCAGAATGAATTGCTGTGCCAATTAACTGGCAGTCTTCAATCCTAAAACTAGCGGCATTTCCAAGAAAACTATAACGCTGGGCAATGATAGAGGTGAACTGGGCAAGTGAAACTTGCGCCCGAAATTTCGCGGTGGCAAAAGCGATAGCGGTCTTGTAATCTTTTTTTCCCAGAGCTTGGCTCTGACTTTTAATGTTTGAAAGCAGCTTCTTCTTTACCGTAGCGGAGCAATTGGTTGTGGCCGCAGAATTTGTCAAAGCGCTGGCGGCAGGTATTAGGGTGATAGCGAACAAAATAGCCGCAATCAAGACCAGGCGCAGTTTCATAACCCAATTCTAAATGCTCACCTAATTTCATGCAGCATCATTGGGTACTTGTCGTGGGTGCTGCCATAGGCAAAGATGTACGCGAATCAGGAAGTATTTGAATGGCAGCGGCTGGTTTATGTTGATTCCTTTTTATAATTTTATTCTGACACTGATGCCATCGATTGCGCCGGATCCAACACCCGCATTAGATGGGTTTCAGATTTAGGCAACGATTCTGCGTTGCTGCGAATGGCTCACGCTCGATGACTTGGAATAGCGGGTCGGTTATTCCAAGTTATCTGCCTTAACTTGGAATAGTGATACTGTTACTCCAAGTTAATGGAGGTAATGCCAATGAGTGATGACTGGGTCGCATGTACCTACAAAAAACTCCATTGGCGCCAGCAAGTACGGGCCGGATCCAAACAAGACCGAATGGTTCGATCTATCAGAGTTTGCATCCCAGCAGAGATTGCTCACCAGAACTTTAGTTTAAGTTCTGACCTAATTTCTAAATCTGAATCGGCAGTAAGTGCAATTTCACATCTGGATGCTTTGCACGGAGACAGGTTGCAGTCGCTCAACCGCCTCCTCATTCGAGTGGAATCGGTAGCTTCCTCCAAAATCGAAAATATCAATGCTAGTCCAGAAGAGTATGCCCGGGCCTTATATGGAAATAGATCAAATACATCTGCAACGGAAATGGTTGCCGGAACTGCAGCCCTAACTGCTTTGATTGACTCGGTCGACGTCGGCAAAAAAATTAAAGAGTCGAGCATTACCGATGCCCATCACACTTTGATGAAAGATGTACCGCGAGAGCGCGAAACTGCTGGTAAATATCGTCAAGTTCAAAACTGGATAGGTGGCAGTGATTATTCACCGCTGGGCGCAATATTTGTGCCCCCACCGCCGGCAGCTGTTCAACACTTGATGAAAGATCTTTTGGAATTTGCTAACCGCGACGATCTTCCGGCCCTGGTGCAAGCCACGATTGCACATGCACAATTTGAGAGTATTCACCCCTTTACTGATGGAAATGGTCGCATTGGTCGGGCACTAGTAAATGTTATTTTGCGGAGACGAAATATAACTACGAAGGTGGTTGTGCCAATTGCTTCGTTTTTAAGTGCCAACCGAAGCGCATATTTTGATGATCTAAATACTTATCGTGATGGTCACATGGTAAATCTACTAAATCGCTTTACCAACGCCGCAGATGTTTCCGCCGTTGAAGCAAGCAGGATGGCTTTGACGCTCGAGACCTTTCCGGAAATTTGGCGAAAGAAATTAGGGCCGGTCCGATCCGGTAGCTCGACTTCAAAATTATTGGAAGTGTTAATTTCTAACCCCGTTTTCAGCGCAGATGAGTTAATGGGGGTAATCGGGCGAAATTCCACCAGTATCTATAATGCAATTTCCAAGTTTAGAGACGCGAAAATATTTGTACCGCTCTCAGACAAGCAGAGGAATCAAATCTGGGGTGCCATCGACGTGCTTCAGGAGTTGGAAGATCTGGACCAACGCATTGAATCGAAGGGCACAGCTAGGGCTTAATCGGTTGTCCATGGCTTCGACAGGTATAGCGCGGCCAGTCTGAGTTTTCTAACGTGAATGAAGTTTGATCCACAAATTTTGCGCAGGTGTAGCCTTGGCGAGGGTATGGTCTAACCATGAAAAGTGTTTATGCGGCCATCGGAGTAGCACTAGTTGCCATCTATTCCGTGGGTTCTGGAATCTGGGTAAATACCGGTGATAATTGGTACCGCGAACTTAATTCGCCTTCCTGGCAACCACCGGATTGGGTTTTCGGAGTTATCTGGCCTTATAACTTTATCGTTCTGGGATGGGCAGCGATTAGGGTTGCACAAAGTGCGACAGCTGCGGTGAATATCACTTACTTGGTGATCTTTGGGCTTTCGGTTATCTGCGCACTTATCTGGGCCTATCAGTTCTATCGACCACATAATTTAGCGGCGGCTTCGATGGCACTGAC
>Ga0209702_10007309_pt1 | contig 13577 bp, 13 predicted proteins | sample FRY01_FD_187210 | JGI IMG/M metagenome (GOLD analysis project Ga0209702, IMG submission 187210) | Freshwater microbial communities from Lake Fryxell liftoff mats and glacier meltwater in Antarctica - FRY-01 (SPAdes) (version 2) | ecosystem: Environmental > Aquatic > Freshwater > Ice > Glacier... | reverse complement strand
GTTGCTGGCTTTGAGCAGATATTTCTTCAAAAGAATCTGCTGTAAAGACCACATCACAAGCACCCGCAAGTTGCTTACATGTCATTGATTTCATGTCTTCACCCTATCTATCTATAACTAATTATGAAAAGAGTCGCCCTATAAGCCGGACACATTCCATTTACGCTCAAAAAACGATAGTTGCCCTCGTTTTTGCCCTCAAAGAACTACAAACCAAAACTAATTCCTATTTTTTCTTATATCCACTAGGACACTTCGGTTTTACGGCCGTTACTTTCTTGGTCAACTTACCTTTCAGACAAGTGATAGTTGACTTCTTTTTAGTCGCGGCAAGGGCTGCGGCTTTGACTTCTGCTTCTTGCTTGGCCTTTAGCTCTGCTGCGGCTTTATCTGCTCATGCTCTTCACGCTTGTGCCACTTTCATCCCGTTTTCGCTCCCGATGGATTGTTTTCGCTGACGCAATGACATATCTGGTATTTCTCATTCATGGCCGAATTGGTGCGATTTCAATTCAAAATTTAGCAAATAACGAAAATAAGTATCTCGTGATTTTTCAATTTTTCTTACAATTTGTCTCGTTGCCTATGGCATGCTGAAATTAGATAAAATTATCTCAAAACCTTTTAGTCGTTTTGTCTTGCGAATAAAGTGATATTAATTTAGAAACAGTTTGGTGAGCAAAACTTTGATCTTCCCCTGTTCGTATTTGAAAAATAATGAGAAAATTTTGATTTATTAATGTATTTTCTTTAGATTAGAGATTTAAACCCATGGTCCATTCATCATCATTCTTGGCAAGAAGAGTAAAACCTAATTTAGTATAAAAAGTGAAGGCTCTGGAATTTTGTGCCCCCATTCCCAGATGCACTCCTTTTGAACCTTGCTCTCTTAATGTTTCAAGCAAAATAAGCATCATGGCTTTACCTATTCCGCGACCCTGAGCTTTTTCAAGTAAATCTATATGTAGATGACTTGGATATTGATTAACAAATTCTTTTGGCCGAAGAGGTGGATTTTGAATATAACTAAATAATTTCCTTTCACGTTCATTGAAATTCTCTGGAGAACGATGACTGTATTTTTCTAAAATTGTTGGCCACCATTTTTTGCTTAAAGTATTTTCAAAGGAAGTTGTATCAAGTGCAGCAAGGGCATAGCCAGCCACTCCATCCTGAATTAAAGTAAAAGATAATTCGGGTTGAAAGGTTAAATATGGGCCAACATAAATCTCTCCCAACATCTCCTTTTGATTGTATAAATGGACGGCATTTGCTCCACTATCACCGGTTGCTAGACAAATATGGTACAAATCTGACCGATCTTGTTCTTCAAATTTACGAACAATTTGACCCGAATCAAAAGTCGTGTGCGTCATCAAAGAATAGTACTGAAAAACCTTGAAAATGGGGTGCGTTTCTGAAACCCTTACCTAAATAAATCAGAGAGGATTGGAATGAGTTCAGAGTTCGTAGAGATTCCCTCCTTGATGCCTACACCAGATATATTTTCATGCAAAAGAGTTCTTGCTATTCAAGCTCATTATGATGATATAGACATTGCAGTTGGTGGATTAATCGCCAAGCTAATTAAAAATGGTGCGGAAATTCTTTATGTAACAGTGACAGATGACTTAGCGGGCGTAACTGATTTAACACTTTCAAAGGAATCTGCTGCGTCGCGACTGCAGAATGAAGCTGAAAAAGCCGCGCAAATTCTTGGGGTCCTGGGGATTTACTATTTGAATTATCCAGACGCGGGTGACTGGAATGTTTACCCAGCACGTCGTGACCTAATTACAGTTGTACGCCAATTCCAGCCAGATTGCGTAATCGCGTTAGATCCTTGGTTAAATACGGAAGCACATGCCGACCACTACAAGTCAGGTTTCGCAGCAGTTGAGGCCACTATTTTGGCGGATGTTTTAGGAGTCGAAGGCACTGATTTGCAGATTCCAAAAGAGTTTCATGGTAAACATAAGCAAGAAATCAAAGCAGTTGGTCTTTTCAACTCCTCTCACGCTAATGTCTTTGTTGATATCGATGAGGTTTTAGAAACAAAATTAGCTGCTGTCTCCCAATACATCAGTCAGTTCACAGATGAATCCATGGCAGGGATGTTGGTTGCGCTACCAAAGAGATCTAAGTACTTTGCAGGTATTGGGCACTCTGCAAACAAATTAAGTGAAAAAGTTACATATGCTGAATGCCTAAAAGTCTTAAGTGTGGATGCCCTTCATGCCGCTCGCTAATAATGTAACGGCGTCTCAAAAAGCCCATCTGCATTTACTTAACTTAATAGTCTCATCACCACAAGGAACACGCTTGCCAGGTGAACGTGAGCTAGCACAAGATTGTAAAGTTGCACGGATGACAGTTCGTCGCGCAATTGATCAGTTAATACAAGAACAAAAGCTCGAAAGGCGCGCAGGTTCTGGCACTTTCATTACGTATGCACCAATCATGCATGAATTCCGCTTAAAGTCATTTACTGAAGAAATGACCAGTTTAGGCTTAATACCTAGTTCAAAAATTCTCTTATTTAAGTATGTAAAAGCTGATTCAATAAAATCTGCACTTCTTAGCGTGCCAATTGGGTCAGTAATTCTAAAATGTAGGCGTCTGCGACTTGCTGATGGAGTTGCGCTAGGCGTTGAGACCGTCTTTCTTCCAACCGCCTATTTTCCCGATATTAAGGAAGTGGATTTAAGGGGCTCTCTTTACAAACTTTTGTACGAGCGATACCGCATCCAGATTATCAATGCCAATACAAGTTTTTCCGCGTCTATTCCAAGCCAAGAATTAGCCGATCAGCTAGAAATTCAAAAAAATAGAGCATGTTTGGAACTTGAAATGTCAGACTTAGACCAACATGGTCGAATAATTATGCTTGCAAATTGTGTTTATATCGGTGATCAGTACAAATTAAACCTATCCCCTAATAAGGAAAACTCAGAAATAGGAATCAGAGAAAAGGATGTGTCGTGAATAATCTACTAGGAGCCTCAACCGAAGAGACTGCGCTTTTTGAAAGTTATATTGAGCGCCACCAGGTCTTTTCAACTGCTGGATTTAGCGAAATTGTTGTTAATGATAATACAAAACTCAAGCCTGAAGAATCAATTGTTACTACTGTGCTTTCAACACAAAAGAAAGCAACTATTGAGAGATCAACATATGCAGGATTTCGATATGCGCTTAATGTCTTACTTAAATCTCTATTAACAAATGTAGCCGTCACTAATCATAAACATTCTCCAGATTTTAAACTTCGTGGAGTGATCGAAGGCTTCTATGGAACTCCTTGGACTCATGAACAACGGCTGCGCGGATTAGCTCACTTTTCAGATTTTGGTTTTAATCGATACCTGCTAGCACCAAAGGATGATCCATGGCATAGATACGACTGGCGTTCAGCGCTAAGTGAGGATTTCTTAAACCGCGTATCAGAATTGATTGCGGAGGGTCGAAAGAGTGGGGTCACCGTTGCCGTTGCCATTTCACCAGGCTTGACAGTTGAATACTCAGATGGACATGATGTAAGCGCGATAATGGTTCGATTCAAGCAACTGCATAATATTGGCGTGCGAGAGTTTGGACTTTTCCTTGATGATATTCCAGCTCGTTTACAAAGCGAGAAAGATAGTACGAAGTTTAATTCCATCATGCAGGCACATAGTTATTATTGCAATGCGGTCTGGGCAGAGCTAAAGAAACTAGATTCTGAGAATACTTTGGCGATATGTCCTTTGCAGTATCACGGCAAAGCTACCGAGGAATACATTACTGAATTTGGTAACTCACTTGATCCTGATTTGGCTCTGATTTGGACAGGACGTGAAATTTGCTCTGAATATCTTGATGTCTCAGATGCCAAAGTATTTAAAGCTAACACCAGTCACATTCCTTTATATTGGGACAACTACCCTGTAAATGATGTAGCAATGCTGCACGAATTACATGTTGGTCCAATCGAAGGGCGTGAAAAAGGTCTAGAAAATTATTCGCTGGGATACTTTACCAACCCTATGGATCGATTTGAACTCTCACTTATTTCCTTAAGCACTATCGGTGACTACTTGTGGGATACCCAGAGCTACGATCCGCACGTTTCCTGGGAGTATTCACTTACTCTGCTGATGGATAATTTCGACGATCGTGCAGCTATCCGTAATCTCCTGCGAGGGTGCTTTGAATCATGCTTGCGAGTAAATCCGGCACCAGATTTTAGTGCCATGTTAGAGGCAGCCTCCTTTTTCTGGAAAACAGGCAAACCTGCTCAAGCGGCACAACTAGTTGAGAATCATTCCAAGCAAATGCTCAGTGATGTGGCAACAATAAAATCAGCACAATTTTCTCAACCGCAATGGCGTGAAGAATCTTTGAAATGGCTGACTAAGTATGAAGCCGTTGGAAAAGCACTTCAAGAAATAGCAAGCATCTTAAGTAATTGTGGTGTTTCCAAAAATTCAAATCTAAGTGGAACAAAAACTGATCTAGTTACGATAACTTTAATTCGGGCTTCCCTGAATTCAGATCCGACTCGCATATTTGGCAATGGTCTAGATATGACATTGGCTGAGTTAGCCGATGAGATCCGTTGGTCACTGACTGCCTAGCGCTTCTTCCCACTCACCACTGACGTACTTCCACTCACCTTCAATCATGGTCGCACAGACCTTAAATTCTGCATCCAGTAATACTAAATCAGCCAGTTTTCCAACTTCAAGAGAACCAATCTCTGACTCTTGACCCAGAATCTTTGCAGCATTAAGCGATGAAATTTTGCTTAATTCCGACAGGGTTAACTGAGCAAATTTAGCTGCATTTTGGTACACCATATTCATAGAAAGGGCGCTTCCAGCAATGGTATCTGTGCCTGCCAAAACAATCTTTCCGCCAATCTTTGTTACCGCTCTATCTGGTACTTCGCCATATTCTCCATCAGGAAGTCCGGCCAAAGATGTGGCATCAGTAATCAAATTAATTCGATCAACACCTTTGGATTTAAGTGCAATTCTAAATATTGCTTCATGAATATGAATGCCATCTAAAATCAATTCAGCAAAGATATCCTCATTGTCCAAAACAGCTCCAACTACGCCTGGATCACGGTGTGCAAGTGGTGACATAGCGTTGAATAAGTGAGTAGTAGATCGTGCTCCTGCCTTTATTCCCTCAACTGCTTGCGCATAGGTAGCATTTGTGTGTCCAATTGATGAAACAATTCTTTTCTTCGACAAGTATTTAATAGCCTCTAGTCCACCAGGAATTTCGGGGGCAACTGTCACCATTGATACAAAATCATCTGCAGCTGACAGAACTTGGTCAATTGATGACAAATCACCTATTTTCAATTGCGCGACAATGTGCGCACCAGGCTTATGTTCTGAAATAAATGGACCTTCAGTATGAATACCTAAGACTTTGGAACCATTTTTATTTGATCTAGAACTTTCTGATAAGGATTTTAATATCGCCAATAAACTTGAAAATTCTGTGGTGTGTGTCGACGCCAACATAGATGTTGTTCCATTTTTTAGATGGAATTCCCGGGCTAAGTTGTGCTCGGCTGGATCAATTGATGTGAATGCTCCACCATTTCCACCATGCACGTGCAGGTCAATAAAACCCGATGTTAATGTCGCATTATGAGCATCAAAAATCAATTTGCTGCTACTGGGAGCAGGCTCTCCTTCTGCAACTTTTACAATCCTACCCTTAGCAATTTCCAAAAAACCATTAGAAATCACATGTTCAGGCAGAACAATCCGTGCATTTCTGATTACACAAGTACCTGATTCCACCTTAAATGCCTAATAACTAAATTATGATCGCTGGAAACTTCAGTGGTGAATTCGCTTTATCACCATGGTCCAAATTAGCACTTACAAGTAATGGCGCAGGCAAAGAATTTAGAAGAAAGAGCTTGGTAACTTCTGCATTAATTGCCTGTGCAATAAGTACAAAACAAACGGTTGAAGCCGAACAAATACTTTTACCATCAGGCAATTCGGCAACGGCGTCACCGATCACCGATCCATTATCAAGGGATAGATCAGCCACCTGGCTGAGCATCAAACCAGATGGATGTCTGGAGTCAACTGATTCACTATGTTGATTTGAGCTTAGGGCAATAGTTTTGATGCCACGCTTCTTGCATTCCAGGGCCATTTCTACAATCGCCCCATTGCGACCAGATTGCGAGGCAATTATTACCACGTCTTTTGCTTTGACTTTGTGATGATCCAAAACTTTTGGACCATTTTCAGAAATTCTCTCGGGTTGTGAATCACGAAGGTCCCAGAATGCATCTCGAGGGGCTTGGCGGATATCTTGTAAATGCATTGATTGAAATATTGCCAGGCCTCCTGCACGACTTGAAAACTCCATTGCCAGAGCCTGTGCGTGGCCGGCACCAAAAGTAAATACATTCCCTTCACCGTTGACCGCATCAAATATCAGTTTCGCCGCCTTTTTGATCTCTGGCAACTGTCGTTTCACGGCATCTAGTCCAAGGTGGGCTATTAATTCAGTAATCAAAACTGAATCAATACCTTCAACGCTACCAAACTTCATGTGTACTCCCTTATTAGATTAGTTACCCGAGATGCTTACTTGCCGTACCCATCTGAAAGACCCTTAATGAATTGCTTCGAGAAGATTGTGAATAAGAGGATCAGCGGAATTGCGCTAAGCACTAAGCCAGCGAGCAGAGCCTGCCAATCATTATTGTAAGTACCAACAAATTGTTGGATACCCAGTGTTAAAGTCTGAGTTTTAGGTCCTGCGGTAAGAATTAGTGGGAACCATAAGTCATTCCACACAGGCAACATCGTGATCGCAGCCACCGCGGCAACACCTGGCATAACCAGTGGAAGAACTATCCGGAAAGTTTTAAACTCATTTGCGCCATCAATGCGCGCTGCTTCTTTTAGTTCATTAGATATTGTTCGAAAATTAGTAACCATTAAAATTACCCCAAGCGGCACGAAGATTCCTACATAAACAAGTATAAGAGAGATATGAGTGTTTAAAATATTAAAGAAAACCATCATTTTTATAATCACAATAGTTCCTAGTGTTACTGGCAACATAATGCCAATTGTAAATAATCCAGCAATCATTTTTGAAAGTTTGGTGGTGTACTCAGTTATTCCATATGCTGCTAAGCAAGAGCAAATCACTGTCAATAATGTTGCTCCTAAGGTTATAATTGTGCTGTTGGCATAATTTCTAACAAAGTTTCCTTGTGCGACCGCACGTTTAAATCCATCTAAGGTGAAGGTCTCAGAGTTTGGAAGCTTTAGCGGTCCAGTAAAAATGCCTTCCGTAGTTTTAAATGAATTTATGATTATTATAAATATTGGTCCAATTGCAAGTATCGCAAAAAATAGCAAGGTTAAATGGACTGAGAAATTTTTAGATCGAATTTGAAATCTGCTTTTTTTGCGAATCATAACTGGCTCGCCTTCAAACGGCGTTGCACAGTCGCAAAATATACTGCTGTGCCCAATAAAATTATGAAGAATATTACTGTCGCTGTTGCAGCGCCGAGATTCTGGTTCCCTAGGTCAGCACCCCAACCAAAGAAAGTCCGGTAGAACAGTGTGCCCAGAACATCAGTGGCATAGTTCGGACCAGGCATTCCGCCATTCAAGGCATAGATTATGTCGAAGCCATTGAAAGTCCAGATAAAAGTTAAAATCGTAATAATCCCAATTTGAGGAGCTATAAGCGGGATTTTAATTCGAAAGAAAATTCTGAGATCTGATGCACCATCCACTTGAGCAGCTTCGATAATATTACTTGGAATTGCAATCAAAGCGCTGTAAAGAAAAACCATGGGAATCCCCATGTATTGCCAGACTGACATCAAGGTAATTGTTGGAAGCGCAGTAGCTGGATCCCCAAGCAGAGGATAGTCAACTATTCCCCACAGCGGGCTGATAATTAATCGCCAAATGAAACCAACAATTACAACAGAAAGAGTCGTTGGGATAAATAGTAATGTGCGATAAAAACTGGTCATTCGTCGAACTCGACCCGAGGTCAAGAGTGCTGCCATAAATAGAGCCGTTGGAAGTTGTATTGATGCCGCAATTAGGAAAAATTGACAGTTATGCAGAAATGCGTAAATGAGTCTTTTGCTAGCTTCATCATTCGTAAATAGGAATACAAAGTTTTTTAAACCAACAAAGACATCTTCTTGGTAGAAACTGATATAAATCGTCGAGAGCAATGGAAAAACTGCAAAAAGTAGAAAAAAGGCCAAGGCTGGAGCGGTAAACAGTAAAAGTTGCCGGCGGCGCCTGCGCACTAAAGTTTTCGATTTCAAGTACTCCCCCAGTTAAATTGGTAATAAACAAAAGTTGAAGGTGCTCAGACCCAATGAGGGTCTGAGCACCTTCATCACTTACTTCTTTTTCTGTGGTGGATACCAGGATTCCAAAGACTTTTGAAGTTCAGCCGCTGCCTGTTTTCCGGTCATCTTCGTAGTCATCATCACATTCAAAAGATTAGTTGTGACTGAGAACCAGTTAGGTGTACCCGTATTCATCTTATCCATGCCGATCGGAGAATTGACGATCGCTCCGTCACGCAGGTTGAGCCAAGCTTGTGCTGTTTTATTGTCAATTGTGATTTTGTCCTTGCTTAATGGGAAGAATCCAGGCAAGTTATTGGCATATACCTGAGCAAACTCCTTAGTGGTAAACCAAGTAAGAAGTTTTTTAGCTGCAGCTTGGTTAGGGCTGGCTGCGTTGATTCCAAAGCCATGATCTGCAAGCACTTGAACATATGGCTTGTCACCGGCTTTCGCTACTGGAGCCCCAAATACTCCAACATTTGATCCTGGTGGTGCCATTTCTTTTACACTCCATGAACCTTCAGCTGCAATTGCAGCACGGCCAAGAATGAATAGCTGCTCAGCATCTGAGTAGGAGATAGATGAAAACGCTTTAGGGAGATATGGCTTCCAAGAAGCTAGAGCTTCGAATGCAGCAACGTACTCTGGATCCGTAACTTTCCTCTTGCCATTATCAAGAGCCACTCCACCGGCATCACCCTTCCAGTAATAAGGTCCCACTAATTGAAGACCCATTTGATCGAGCATCCAAGAATCTGCTGAGGAACCAGTCGCCACAAGAGGTGTGTACTTTCCATTTTTCTTTATTTTGTCAAGCACTGCAATAAATTTTGCTTGAGTCTTAGGAACAGTTAATTTCAATTCCTTAAAGATATTTTTATTGTAGTAGAAACCTGCACCTACTGAGGCTGATGGTACGCAGAATGGAACGCCTTTGGCATCTGCCCAAGATTGCATTGATTGTGTTGTGAAATTCGTGAGTCCAGGCAAACCAGTTAAAGCAGTTAGATGCTTATCTTTTATGAGGGCCTTGGTTAATCCATATGGACGACACATAACTAAATCAGCAGCAGTTTTGCTCTTCATTCGCAAACTAAGTGCAGAGTCATATTCGTTTGAAGGACTTGGTGCCCATACAACTTTTACACCAGGGTTAGCTTTTTCATAAATTGGAATAATAATTTCTTTCCAAATTTTTGTATCATCCGTACGCCAAGAGTCGATTGTAAGAGTTGTTGCCGCAACAGCTGTTGTTGACACAAGCGTTGCAGGAATAACTAAAGAAAGACCCATTACAAAAACTAAACTTTTGCTTTTTATTCTCATATTTACCCAATCACAGTAGTTTGTTGGAAATGTCAAAGCCTTTGCACCATGAAATCTTCCATTGGGCTTTGCTAAAGTCAATCATTTCTACCTGCAATTCACTAACAATTTTCTAGACCATATTGAAAATTGGTATACCTAACTAATTTGCGCCAATACGAGTGGTTACCTGCTCTAAACCAGGTGCATTATTCATGACCATGATTTGAGCGCCTGCAATAGCACCACCTATAGGTTTTTGGTATTTAGATTCCGGGAGAAACTGAGCTACAAAATCGTGGAACGGTTTTTCTATAAGTGGCCCAATGTTAAAGATTCCGCCACCCGTGGAATAGAAAAATGGCGCTCCTGCTAGCTTGGAACGTTGAGCAGCGGCTTGCACATTCATGGCAAGGTCTCTAGCGGCACTGCGCAGAATCTCGATAGAGGTTTCATCGCCCTCATGTGCCGCATCTACAACATTCTTGCTAAAAGAGGCGACGAGTTCGATGGGGTTTGCCGCCCCATAAACGCTAGCCGCAGTGTTTTCCAGCGTGCCGAAACGTTCAATCATCGCTTTATGAAGAGCGGCCGATCCGGGCAGCCCGTCATCAACCATGGCCGCGATCTTTAGTCCTTGTCGCCCAATGTCATGACCACTTCCACGATCCGCAAACAGTGGACCATCGCCATCGATTCGATGCGCAACACCTTGCCTTGAAATTGCCATTACAACTGCGCCTGTTCCTGCCGCCACAACTACGCCAGGTTGATTTCCAAGTGCACCTAAATAATTCATTACGACGTCGCTTGCAATCGTAAATCGATCAGCTTTAACCAATGATGAGATTGCTTTAGCGGCAAGATCTGAAGAAACTGAAGGCGCTTGAGCACCGTTTAGCCCAAATGCAACCCCGGCAAACCTTGACTTTTGTGGGAGCTGGTCAAATGTTGTGCGCAAACTATCAACGACACGCTCGTAGCCATTGACGCTACCAATTATTTCTAAACCAGGCCCGCAACTCTTCGCAACTTCGATTCCACTTGAATCAACAATAACTGCTTCGGTCTTAGATTTTCCACCGTCCACCAATAAATACAACTCACTGTCCTGATTCATGCTTTGCATCATGCTCTTTCCTGAACGGGATTGCTGATTGAGAGAATCTAAGTAACTTTTAGTGTAATTCAATTCTAGAGAAAATAGTAAAGATAGTTAACCTTTTACCCCCAACACCATTACAGTTTCCACATGTCGACGCCCTACCGCAAACTCTTTGCTACACCGGGTGGTCTCGCATTCTCAATTCCTGGATTAATCGCACGTTTACCTATTGCAATGACATATTTATCGGTCACTTTTATTGTGCTTCACGAAACAGACTCTTATACTTTGGCCGGCACGATATCCACTGGGGCCGCTCTAATTAACGCTGCTTTTTCACCGCTCTGGTCGAGAAAAGCAGATCAGCTTGGCCAAGCTAAGGTTTTACGTTTCACAATTCCTCCGTACATAATTTTTGGCTTGCTGTTTATCTACACCATCACTCACAACTTCCCCATAATAATTTGGATGGCCCTAATTTTCGCGGCAGAAGCTTTTTTACCCAACATCGGTGGACTGGTGCGACGACGTTGGCTGCACACGCTCGAAGATAAAGAAGAGGGCCGTGAACTCATCAACACTGCTTATTCGTTTGAAGCTCTTGTTGATGAAATAGTTTTCATCATCGGCCCACTCGTAGCTTCCGCAGCAGCAATTTCAATTGCACCACAAGCTGGAATGTATTTTGCATTTTCTTTCATGAGCGTTGGTACCGGTATGTACATTTTGCAGAAGAAAAGCGAACCACCCCCTCATCCAATTGTTAAGGGCGATAAGAGGACTGCAGTCCTGGCAATCCCCCAAGTTCAGGCAGTCTTTTTACCCTACATTTTTCTGGGCGCATTTTTTATGTCAGCCACTTTATGCACAATTGCATTTGCAGATGAACGTGGTGCAAAAGGTTACACTGGACTGCTTTTGGCAATTTGGTCAGCTGGTAGCGCTGTTGCCGCGATCATCAATGGCTCAATAAAATGGAAGATTACTGATGGCCAAAAATTCATCTATCTGATTGTTGCAATGTTCTTCGCAACAATTCCACTTCTCTTTTCCCATTCAATTTTGATCCTTGCCATAGTGCTCTTCTTAAATGGCTTTGGGGTCGCTCCAATACTTATTTCAGGTTATGCAATTGTTGAGAAATCAGTCCCTGCCGCAAAAGTAACTGAAACTTTTGCTTGGATTCTGGCAGGTATGCAAATCGGAAATGCACTGCCAGGCCCATTTGTGGGATTCATGATTGATCAATACGGTGCTGAAAGATCTTTCATTGTTCCAATAATCGCTCTTCTACTCGCAATTCTTTCCCTCCTCCCTTATCGCAAAGTTTGGGGTGTTCTTATTAAAATTTAACTACAAGTCCTTCACAACCCGTTTTTCATTTAATGCAACACTAAACCATTTAACCAAAACATTTAACCAAAATATTTAACTAGAGGGGAAAATAATGACTTCAACTAAGGCCTTCGCGGCGATGTCAGCAAAGGGTAGATTAGAACCGTACGTTTTTGAAAGAAGAGAGCTAAGAAGTGATGATGTTGGATTCCGTATTGACTTTACTGGTATTTGCCACACTGATATCCATCAGGCTAGAGAAGAATGGGGAGAAGCAAATTTTCCAATGGTTTCAGGGCACGAGTTTGTTGGAACTGTCACCTCGGTTGGAAGTGGCGTATCAAGATTTAAATCTGGTGATCGCATTGGCGTAGGAGTTTTTATTGATTCCTGTAGAAAATGTGTGAACTGTTTAAAGGGTTGGCAGCAATACTGTTTGGAAGGTTATACCGACACTTACAACGGCTATGAGAGAAATAGTAAGCAGATTGCCTTTGGTGGTTATTCAAATTACTTCGTAATTCCAGAGAGCTATGCCTATAAACTTCCTGCAAATCTTGATATGGCAGCGATGGCTCCGTTGCTATGCGCTGGAATCACTACCTACTCTCCGTTAAAAAAATGGAAAGTTGGTCCTGGAAGCCGCGTTGCAGTTGCTGGACTCGGAGGATTGGGACATATGGGCGTTAAATTTGCCGTGGCCCTTGGTGCCAAGGTCACTGTTTTATCTCACTCTGATTCAAAAGAAAGTGATGCAAGGGCTTTTGGCGCAACTGATTTCATAAACACTGGAAAAACAGATTGGCATCTTGGATACCAAAAAAGTTTTGATCTCATTTTAAATACCGTATCTGCCCATTTAGACCTCGAGCCCTATTTATCAACACTTGCAACAGATGGCTCACTAATAGTGATTGGAGTTCCTAGCGCACCCTTCAACATTAGCGCCGGATCTCTGCTGGATGGTAGGCGTTCCGTTTCAGGCTCTTTAATTGGAGGAGTCTCTGAAACACAAGAGATGCTTGATTTCTGTGGGGCTAATAATATAGTCAGCGAAGTGGAGGTCATAAGCGCTGATTACATAAATGAGGCTTACGACAGAACTGTTGCAAGTGATGTTAGGTACCGCTTTGTTATCGATGGCTCAACTTTCTAAATAATTTTTGCCAGTAGTGCAAAAATTAGAGAAAGAACTATCGCTAGCAGTAAATTACCGATCACAATTTGCTTCATACTAATAACTTCAAAGCAACTCCTATTAGCATTTCTCCACTGGTAGCTGTCATAGCGCTGATTTGATAAGGCTCAAGAATTGCGCAAAGTGCAAAGCCAGAATATAAAGAAGAGTCGCCCTATAAGCCGGATTGTAAGATTCCGACGGATCTTACGGATCACCCACTAGGTATGAAGTCTGCGTCCAATTCCCATATACGAATTGGAGAATTTTCGATAAACCATGTCTGAAAG
>Ga0209702_10007307_pt1 | contig 13579 bp, 15 predicted proteins | sample FRY01_FD_187210 | JGI IMG/M metagenome (GOLD analysis project Ga0209702, IMG submission 187210) | Freshwater microbial communities from Lake Fryxell liftoff mats and glacier meltwater in Antarctica - FRY-01 (SPAdes) (version 2) | ecosystem: Environmental > Aquatic > Freshwater > Ice > Glacier... | reverse complement strand
TATATAAACCGTATCGCCATTATCTAATCTATCACACCCATATTCATTTGTACAACTTTTTCCTGCCTTAGTTACAGGTAATTTAACATTATTATTCTGATTACTTGAAGAATAGTATTGCCATTTGTCTCTATTTGTAAATAAAGGGCGTCCCATTAGAGGAATCACACTATCTTTGCTTGAACCGTTAGATGGTGCTAATATACCAAGTTGTCTGTAACTAGTATCAACTGCACCAACATTAGTAGAAATATTAATGGGAACAGCACCTGGAGGAGCCATACCAAAACGAGGAATAAAATAACGCTCGTCTCGTAAAGGAGGAGCATAAGGATTTAATAAAGGGTCATTTGGTAAATTATTATAAGGCCAACTTGGAAAAACCCCTGAAAACCAACTTGGATTCTCTCTTTGACTATCCTTAATAATAATTTTTTCGGAAGGATGATTGTTAACAGTTACAGATTTATCAGTATTATTATAAATTAAATAACCAATAATAAAAATACATATTGTTATAAAAAACATTGAATAATTTTCAAGACATATAACGCCAGGGGGACATTTTTTCATATTATATATAATATTACATTTTAATACAAAATTTATCTATTATTTTTATGGTTTCTGGTTTTTATGGTTTCTGGTTTTTATGGTTTCTGGTTTTTATGGTTTCTGGTTTTTATGGTTTCTGGTTTTTATGGTTTCTGGTTTTTATGGTTTCTGGTTTTTATGGTTTCTGGTTTTTATGGTTTCTGGTTTTTATGGTTTCTGGTTTTTATGGTTTCTGGTTTTTATGGTTTCTGTATGACATTTCCTAAACCACCAGACATTTTTTTAGCCATTTCCATGACACTACCGAGAGAACCATTTCCCGAATCCATGCTTTCCATCATTTTTTGTGCTTTTTCTGCCATAGGCATTATGCTTTGAATAAGTGGTGTCATTGCTTCCATCGATTTTGCTAAATCAGATTGTTGTTTCATTAAGCCTTGAGTATCAGTTGTTAAACGTTTAATACCATCACTTCCTAAAATTTTATTTAATTCATCATATGCATCTTCAACTGTGGTTGCATAATCAATTTTAGTAGCTCCGCGTTTAGCGCGTCCAACTTCAAAGCTTTCATCAGTTTTAACGTTTGATGAAACTACATCACTCTTATGTTCAGTTCCCGGAAGCATTGCGGGTTCTTGTTTTTTCTTATCATCTGATTGCTTTTGATCATCTGATTGCTTTTGATCATTAGTTTTTTTTTCGTCGTCTTTATTTTCTAAACCTTCGAATATAGAACCACCTCTTAATGATAATAAATTTACAAATATAAGAGGAACACCTAAAATAATAATCATATTTTTACTAAAGTATTTAACTAAAATAGCTAATACAATGAAAAATAATACATTATTAAATTTACCCATAACAGCATATCCAATTACATTTAACAAGGCAATAAAAGATACTACATTTAATACCATTTTGTTTGTTAAAAAATTCGTTAGAGCAGCATTGAACTTCATTTATATATAATGTAATTAAAAAAAATTGAATGATAATAAAGAATATAATTTAAATTTAAAACTATAAAAAAAATGTCTCCTAGAATGGATAATATTAACAACTTTTCATTAAGTAATAATAATGAAAACAATTATAATAATAATGCTGAAATAAATAATAATAATGATAATAATGTAATTGATGATGATGATGATGATGATAATTTAAGTGATATTTATATTGATGATGAACCAAGTCCCGCAAAGTATAATTTAATATTATGTGAATTATATAACACAAGATTACACGGAGATTTACATATAAATACAACAAATATTTATAACTATTATTTAGTTTTATGGAAATATAAAACTAGAAATATGGAATTAATTAATAATGATTGTGAATCAGCACACAATAATTATTTAGGTATGACGAATCAGACACATAGTATTTTTAAAAATTATCAAAATATAGTTAGAAGTGAAAAATATATACAGCCGGAAATAGCTGAATGTATTGTATTAGAATCAGGACATTGTGTTGCTGTAAAAAAAACAATTTGGCTAAGATTAATTCAAAGATGCTGGAAAAATACTTTTAATAAAAGAAAAACTATTTTTAAAAAAAGATGCTCATTAACATCAATATTATATAGAGAAATTCATGGTCACTGGCCTGATAATTGCCGTATTATGCCAAGTTATAGAGGAATTTTAACGTTTTGAAGAAACGGTTCTACTACTGCTTCTAGCGCTTGACATTGTTCTTCTTTTATTAGATTTATAAGTATATCCGCCTTTATAAACTTTTTTGCTTTTATTTCCGCCTTTTTTAACGCGTTTTTTGGTGCGACGTCCGCCCCTAATTAATCCATTTTTAGTTGTCATTATATTTGCTTTATTTATAATATCATTAATATCTGAAATATCAGATGCGTTTCTTAATTGCTGCAAAGCTACTGCATATTTATTGGCTGGATTTCCTGGTTGTTGTTGTGCTTTTGCTTGAAGTTGTAATATTAAATTATCAAGCGTAAAATTTGCTCCATCAAGAACAACCGGAGTATTTCCAGGTAATCTTGGACCTCTTGGAATAGGAGGAGGAGGAATAGAAGGTATTGAATTACTTCTTACTAAAGATCCAGGAACAGGCGGCGCAGGTCCAGACGGTAAACCATTACCTTGAATGGAATTTGTTATACGTTGTAGTGATTGTTCTATTTCGTCAAGAATTGCTCCGATTTCTCCCTCAGAAGCAGCATTAGGTTCAGCATTCATTAAATTTGTTAAAGCATCAGAAGCTTCCATAATAGCACCTGTTGCGGCAACAATTCTATCTTTTAATTGGTCGTTTTGACCTTGTAATGCTGCAATTTCTGCATTTAATCTATCAATATTTTGTTGTGTTGTATTGCCAATATTTGCAATTTCTGCTTTAGCGGCATCTAATTCAGTCTTAGCATTTGCTAAATCAGACGTTAATGTTTGTATTTGCGCTTCTCTTTGTTGAATTTCTGCCATTAAGGCTTGCTCTCTTTCAACTAATGCTTGGTCTTTAGCGGCCAGTTGAGCTTGAAAATCTTTTGTCATTTGGTCGATTACTTCAGCATGTTGGTCTCCTTTAGACGCAGCATCAGCATTTAAAGCATCAAGTTGAGTTTGTAATACTTGTCTTGCATCTGTGACAGTGCGTAAATTTGTTTCGCATTCATCGATACGTTGTTGAAGAGCTTGTCTATCTGTGTTAACTTGAGTTTGTAAATCATTAAATCTTTGCTCAGCATCTTGCTTCTCTCCTTCTAAACGTTGAATTTGAGCTTGTAAATCGGCAATTTGCGCATTATTACCATCAATAGATTGACCGTGAGATGATATTTGTTGTTGCATTCTGTCGACGTCTGCTTTTAACGCATCAACATTTCCAGTAATATCTCTAATTCGTTGACTAATGTCTTTTAACTTTACTAAAAGTTGTCCTTGAAAATCAGTTCTATGTTGTAAATGAGTTTGAACATTTCCATTAACAGTTGCAAGCCTAGCCATACTATTATTTAAATCTGTTAAAAAGTCAGGTGCTGCCATATTATATATATAATGGTATAAAATTTATTGGCGGTTATAAAATTTATTGTTAAGCAATCTTTTTCTTTAATTCAGTGCCAACATATTCAGTATCATTCATAATTTCATCTAATCCACCTCTAATTGAATCAACCTCTTTCATTATATTGTTTTGTTCAACTTTGGCATCTTCAATATTATATTTGCTTAATTTACCTGATTCAGTTAAATCATTAATATAATTATTAATTATTTGAAGGGCTTGAATTTGGTCTTGTTTTTGTTTTGTAATATAACTATGATATTTGCGATAATCATCTCTAACAACACCTAAAAATTGATTTTGCTTTTCAACAGATTTAAGTTTTTTTTGTTTTTTATATAAATAATTGCGTTTTTCGTCAATTAATTTTTGTAATTGTAAGAATTGGTTATTTCTCTCTTCTAAAGGTTTAAAAGCTTTGCTTATATCTGGAACTATCGCTTTGCTTATAACTTCAATTTTCATTCTTAAAATACTGAATTATTTTAATTATCTTATAAAAAACAAATTTAAAATCTTTGCTATATATTATTTAGGATGTCCAAAATTATTAACGAGCCTTTACTTGCCCCCGACGATAACCGTTTCGTTATGTTTCCAATTAAATATGATGATATATGGCAAATGTATAAGAAACAAATTGATTGTTTTTGGAGAGCTGAGGAAATCGATTTGACAAAGGATTTAGATAATTGGAACAGCTTAAATGCAGATGAAAGATATTTTATTTCTATGATTTTGGCGTTTTTTGCTGCCAGTGATGGTATAGTATTGGAGAATTTGGCGTCGCGTTTTATGAATGATGTTCAAGTTTCAGAAGCCAGAGCGTTTTATGGTTTCCAAATAGCAATGGAAAATATTCATAGTGAAACTTATTCTCTCTTAATTGAAACATACATTAAAGATAAGGAGGAGAAACATAAACTTTTCAACGCAATAGAGAATTTTCCGTGTATTAAAAAGAAGTCGGATTGGGCACAAAAATGGATAAATGATAATCGCAGTTCATTTGCGACGAGATTAGTAGCGTTTGCCTGTATTGAAGGCATCTTTTTTAGTGGCGCATTTTGCAGCATATATTGGCTTAAGAAACGCGGTTTAATGCCTGGCTTAACATTCAGTAATGAATTGATTTCTAGAGATGAAGCACTTCACTGCGAATTTGCTGTGCTTTTATATTCAAAATTACTTAAAAAAGTGGATAAAGCGCGCATTCACGAAATTATTAAGGAGGCAGTTGATATTGAAATTGAATTTATTTGTGACGCATTACCGTGTAAACTTATAGGCATGAACGCGGATTTAATGACTCAATATATTAAATTTGTTGCCGATAGATTGTCAGTGCAGTTAGGGTATAAAAAAATTTATAATGTTGCCAACCCATTTGACTTCATGGAGCTAATCAGTTTAGAAGGTAAATCTAACATGTTCGAGAGAAAAATTGCAGATTATGCTCTCGCAACTGTAACAGGAAAGAATGAAGCGTTTGATATTAATGAAGATTTTTAAATAAATTACTTCTTTGCTTTAGTTGCTCTTTTAACCTTTTCTTTAATAACCTTTGGTTGAGCTGATTTAATAATTTCAATTAATTTATCATTTTCACCAATTAACTTTTCTCTTTTATTCTTATTTATTGTTGATATTTTACCTAAATACTGAGGAAACTTTATCATCGATTTCTTACTACATTTTGATGTTGCTTTAATGTTATTTAATGCAACATATGACGATAAATCAAAATCAAATACAGCATCAATTACATCGGCATCTGACAACGAATCGGCAGAATATGATATATTTTCCAAACGCTTAACGCTATCATTCACAGATAATGTATTATTAATATAATTCTCATGGACCATTAAAGTATGAATATCATGTGACATCCAATAGAAGCGCTGTTTTTCATCAATACTATTTTCCTGCGAAAATAGTTGTCCTGTTGTGTCAAATATACTGAAATTCTGAATATTTTTATTAGTATCCGTTTTTTTGACACCCAGTTGAAGAATATTTAATATACTACGAATATCGCCATTAGATTGCTCGTATAATTTATCAATACTTGATTTACTAATTTTTATACTTTCACTTATAACAACTTTATAAATTAATCGGTATACATCATCAAAACATGGTTTCGCGAGTTTAAAATCAGTACAATAATTCAATATTGGTTTTATATTCTGGCTATATCGGTCATCACATATACAAATAATTGGAATTTGTGATTCCTTTATACAATCTGTTAGTGATGAAATAAACCCATAATCACCTCCACTGCTATCAATATCACTTACAACTAAGCAATTTTCTTGTCCGTCAAAGGTCTTCTTTGTTTTTAGAAGTGGTTTGATAAATTCATTAAAATGACTTTTATCTCGATCATCGTCAATCGATAAATCAATAATATTATAATCGTGTTTTTTCAAGAGCAACTCAACAAGTAATGATTTACCGACGCCATTTACACCAGAAATTAGCGCACATTTTGTTTTCTTATTACTCGGTTCCCATTCTAATAACCATCTTATAAATGGTAAAATAATATTTTTGTTTCCAACAAAATCTTCAATCTTATTAGGTCTGTACTTCGTAGTATACATTATTTATTAATAATTAATTTATTTAAATTAATTATTTCAATTCAATTTTTTAAATAAATAATTTAAAATATAAAGATAAAAATACATATAATATAAATATGCTTACGTGTAATTTAATGGGTGGATTGGGAAACCAATTATTTCAAATTTTTACTACAATTGCTTATGCGTCAAAAAGTAGAAACCGTTTTTTATTTTTAAATCAAGAAACTCTTGGCGGAGGCGGATCTACTTTAAGATATACATTTTGGAATACATTTTTAAGAAGTTTAAAGCCTTTTTTAACAGGAGATTTACCCCCTTTAAATATAATTAGAGAGAATAATTTTACATATAATGAATTACCAGTTGATTCGATGATAGGAACAAATACTATGATACATGGTTATTTTCAAAGCTACAAATATTTTCAAGAACATTATCAAATGATTTGTAGACTTATTGGATTGGAGTTTAAAAAGCAATCTTTATTAACATCTCTCAATTTAAAACAGGAAGAATTAAATAATACAATTTCGATGCATTTCAGGTTAGGGGATTATAAAAAACTTGCGGATTTTCATCCAATAGCGACACCTTTATATTATGAAAATGCGTTGAAACATTTTAAAAACTTATATCCTGATATAAATTATAATATATTATACTTTTGTGAAGATGACGACCATAATGAAGTGTTAAAAACAATTTGTAAATTGGAAGAAACAAATCCAAATTATAAATTTATGAGGGGAACTAATTTGTTGGCAGATTGGGAGCAAATGTTGTATATGAGTTTATGTAGCCATAATATAATAGCAAACAGTTCATTTAGTTGGTGGGGTGCATATTTTAATACAAACAAAGATAAAATAGTATGTTATCCGGAAGTATGGTTTGGTTCAACAGCAAATATAAATACACTTGATTTATGTCCTAATGACTGGATTAGAATAAAAGTGTAGAATGATTATATAAATATTATTAATAGTTTAATAATATTTTTTAGCTTAATAATATTTTTACTTTAAAATGAATAATAATTTATTTACGAATGTAGAAAGCGTCACCCCATTTACAATCAGTCCACTTGGTTTCTACTCTTATTAGACCAAACTTTTGTAGATAATCATCTAATTCTGTAATTAAAGCACAGCCTTTATAAACTTCAGCAGAATTAACCTCGGTGTATAAATAATCTACTTTTTCTAAATACTCTTCCATACCTTGTAATGCCTTTAATTCCGCACCTTGAATATCAAAATTTAAAAAATTATATTCAATATTATATTTTGGTAAAATATTTTTTAATAATTTTGTTTCCGTTTCAAAACTATTTACAAAATGAACTTGTGGATGATAATGAGAATGTAATCCAAATTCTAAAATAGAAGAAGATTGACCGTTATTTGATACATTGAATTTAACAGTTTCTTCAACATCTGATACAACCGCGCTCTCAATTAATAATCCAGGATATATATTTTTTGAAAATTCAACTTTATCAGGTATTGCTTCTACCCATAAAATTTTATCGCGACTAATATATCTTTCATAATCATGAAGTTCTTCACATTCATGTGCTCCAACATGTAATATTCCTTGGAATTTAATTCCGTATTTTCCAACCAACTCATGTAAAGGTATTAACATTATATATAAATAAGTCTTATTATCTTTAAATAATTATTTTAAATTATTATTTTAAATTATTATTTTAAATTATTATTTTAAATTATTATATTTATTATGAACGTAATTATTAAAATTAGAGAATTGTTGATGTGTCTGAATGTAAATGCTACCATCATGTACTACATGGCTATATTCAAGATTTGGTACAACATGTAAATTTAAATCTAATTGTTCGAATAATAATGTGTTAAAATAAATAACATCGCATGCTGAAGAGTTTGGTATATTATTTTGTTCACTTGACAAATCAATATTATCTATTAAATATTTATTAATAACGTAATTACCTGTATTCATCATAACTATACTGGATTTATTATTATTTTTCATCAAAAGGTTTTCTTCTTTTGAGTTGCTTATAAAATTTCCATTTTTATACACAAATCCAGATAAATGTGAATAATCACAATTTGGAGCAGCTTTTGATGGTGCTAATATAATATTTTTTTGTTCTCCTATAACATCTTCTATATATTTTTTAACTGTTATAAAATATTTTTCATTCGAAAAATTATCCGAATCCATTAAAACAATCCATTCATTTTTAGCAAACGAACATGCCTTTAATTTATTCAGAAAAGGCCCTAACCGTTCTTCATTTTTAAATAATTTTAACTTTTCATTAGTACCATATTTGTTTTTTATTTTTTCTACATCATCTCCATTTTCATCAGTTATTATAATTTCATCAATTAAATCTAAATTGATATAATTATCAAGATATTTGTTAAGAAATTCATCAAAGCGATTCATTGTAGGAATACATAAAGAAAACATTATATAATATACTAATATGTTTTATTTAAATAAATATTTTAGCAAAACATATTATAATGTTTATTAATTTTATTGTAAGAGGTAGATTAGGCAATGCTATATTTAGATATATGGCAATAGCTATTATTTGTTTAAATTCTAAAGGTGTTTACACTATCAACAATTGTCAATCAAAAGATTTGAATGAAACACAATTTTTTCAAATATCTCAGCAATTGATTGATAAAAAAGACGTTAATATAAATTGTGGAGTTAATATGAATGATTTTTATCAACATGATACAATTTATAGATTAAATAAAAATTCTATAATAGAATTTATAAAAAATAACCCAACTCACTATGTTTTAACTGATGGAATAAGTGCTGGTGATATGAATTGTGTTAAGTTTTTAATGATTGATATTATTAACACGCCAAATAGTTTTAATAAATGCTATAAAAATGTGTTACATATTAGATTAGAAGATTTCGTACAACATAATTTATATATAAGAACAGAAAGAATTATAAATTTATTAGAAAAAAATATAATAAATGATACAATTTGTATTGTATGTAAAAAACCTGAAACAGAGTTTGAAACAAATTATATTAATATAATTGTTAATTATTTGTTATCTAAAAATATAACAGTTAGCTTAGAACATAATGACACAATAACTGATTATTATATTATGAAAGAAGCTGAAACATTAATATGTTCTAAAAGTACAATGTCGTGGTGTGCAGCACTTTTATCTGATAAATTACAAAAGTGCTATGTACCTCATTATGAAATCTCTATTGGTTCAACTTTTAAATATCCAATAGATAATACCGAATTGTATTAGATGATGAAATATTAAAATTTAAAAAAAATTTCAATTTTCCAAAGGTTTATATGTTTTATCTAATATTTTTTTGTAATTATACCAATTACATTTGTCGAAAAAATTTCTCCAATATATATATGTTTCATAATCATCTGGTGTGCCCCAACATATATAATTTTCAACTTGAAAAACCTTTACTTTTAATCCTATTTTTATATTTTGATTAATAATATCATCTACATAAAATTCATTATTACTTCTCACATTATTATTATAATTTTCGTTTAATCCATCCAAAAAATATTTTGCTTTTCTAAAAAACATTGTTCCAATTATAACATGACTTTTTTTAATATCATGCTTAGAAGAATCAAATTTTTTACAAGAAACCGATTTTATAATATCATTATCATCTACTTCCATCCACGCATACATATTTGGATTATTCTTACTTGTAGGATTATTTATAAAACTCCAGACAATAATATCAATGCTTATATCATCGACTAATTCTTGATATTTTTTTATATTATAGTATACGCCATTATCACAAGCACTTATTAATATAGGTTTTTCTAAGTCAAATTTTGACATATTCATTCCTAATTCACAAGTGCAAGCTTGTCCTTGAGTTATTTCATTTATTCCATATATTTTAGAATCTTTATAATAATATTTAATTGAATCATATATGTTAGATGTGTCTAAGTGGCTTTGTAAACATATAAACATTTTATTTGTTGTTGTAGGGAGACAATTTACGGCTTGTATTACCATTGGCAATCCATTTACATCAATTAATGGTTTTGGTTTTGAATAATTTTTTTTGGTAAATCTACTTCCTGCTCCAGCCATAGGCAATATTAATGTTGTATCAAAATTATCAAATATATAATTTTTTCTTTTATTATAAGTCATCTTCAATTACAGAAGATGAAATATAAAAAGCATCATTCATCTATATGAAATTTTATTTGACAAGTTAGTTATTTTTGATGAATTTATAAATTGGATAATCTTTCACTTCTCTATTATATTTATACAAGAATTCTATTTTTAAATTTTTTTTAATAGCAAATTCGTTAACTGCTTTTGTTGTTCCTGGATGACATGAATTGTAGTCATCGCCTAATAACCATCCTCCAACTTTTATTTTTTTCCACCAAAATTCTAAATCTTGTGTAACTGCTTCATAACTATGATCAGCATCAATAAAAATAGCATCTAAACTTTCATCTTCAATTTGTTCGTTAGTTATACTAATACTTGGTTGTCTAAACCAAGTATATCTGTTGTTGTAATCATTTAAATGGTGCTTAATATTATCCACCAATAATTCAAATCCTCCGTAACTAATGACATCTGTAGCAAAAGCATCATTTGGATAATAACACATAGGGTCAACTAAATATAATTTTTCAACATTAGTATTCTCTAATATTTCCCTAGCATGAAAACCATAACCTATTCCTACTTCGGCACAATTTTTAAAATCATTTGTCTTAATAATATCTGAGAAAACACCGTAATAATAAGATGCCCACCCACCTTCCCCTCCATTTTTTCCACCAGTTTTATAGATATTAATTAAGTCACTATAAAAATTACTATGCTGTTCCATATTATGATATATATCATATTATTGTCTTTACACCTTTTAACATTTCAAACGCCGATTGTTATATTTTTTCTCTACATAGAGGACAAGTTTTATTTCCTTTTGTTTTATTTTCATTAAAATTATCCCATTCTTTTTCTAATTTCATAAATTCAGTATGATAATTAAACATATTATTTTCATAATTTATAAATTCAGATGTGTTCATCCATTCAGGTCTTTCTGGAATTAAATTATTTCTAATTTCTATTAGTTCGACATAACTTTTTTGTTCAATATCAAAATGTTTTATTTCAAAGTCATGATATTGTTCATATTTTATGTGTTCAATATCATTATCATCGTCATCGTTAAAATCATAAGGCCAATCCGGACTTTCAATAGTCATTTCCCTCCAATGAAGAGGAGGGTCAACTGTTGTAGAACCAAAATATATGGTCTTACAGCAATCAACGCATATTTTATGAATACAAGTAGGTAATTTAATTAAAATTTTATTTTCAAGACAAACGCAACATTCGTCATTTTGTTCAATATTATTTATTGGTATAATCATTTCACAACCCTCGCAAACCCATATATCATTATATTTTGCTATAAAACAACTTGGATAAGGATATGTTTCATAACAAAAATAACATAAATGATTTTCATAAGACATATTATTATATGATTATTAAGATATATTTAAATATTTTATTAAGATATATTTAAATATTTTTATCATAATTAATCGGCGTTTGAAATGTTAAAAGGTGTAATATAATTTAAAAATATAATTTAAAAATATAATTTAAAAATATAATTTAAAAATATAATTTAAAAATATAATTTAATAATATATATAAGATGATTAATAATAATTTATTTAATTGTGAGAACAAGGACACGTATCCTCCGTTTAAAAATGGTATGTATTTAGAGGAATATTTTTTTCATAAATATTTAAATGAACTTCCTAATTTAAAAAAAAAATACATTCCTGTAAAATGGACTAACTTTCAAATCGAATGTTGGTTTAATTCAAAAAAACATGAAATGCAGTTAGAAATAGATAAATGGATTTTAGAGAATCCTTCCGAAAATGGTTATTTTACTATAGCACAATATGATGACGGACCATTATTAAAACTACCTGAAAACACGATTGTTTACGGTTCATGTTCGGGGAATATTCCAATTCCGTTAATTTACGAAGATAAAAATAATACCTTAGAATCTTTTAATAAAAAATCTTTTAACAAAAAAGAAATTTTATGTTCTTTTATTGGAAATATAACAAGTAATCATATTACTCCAAATGTTCGTTCCGAAATGTTTAATAAGTTTCAACATAATAATAAATTTAAAATGATAAACTCAGGAGGATGGACTCCTTCTGTTAATAAGAGCTTACAAGATGTATTCATAAATACAACAATAAATTCAAAATTTGCTCTTTCACCAAGAGGATATGGTCGTTCGTCATTTCGTTTTTTTGAATGTTTTCAATTAGGGACAATCCCTATTTATATTTGGAATGATATTAATTGGTCTCCATTTCAAGATATTATTGACTATAATAAATTATGTGTTGTAATTCATATATCGCAAATATCTGATTTGGAAGATAAATTAACTTCAATTACAGAAGAAGAATATAATAATATGTTGAAATATTATAACGAAATAAAATATCTTTTTCAATTAGAAGGAATGTCAAATGAAATATTTAGACAAAATATGTAATTTATACTAGTCAAATTAACTAACCATATTTTAAATATAAGTGTGTTAAAATATTATATATATTATATAAATATAAATATATATAAAATGCAAATAATCCCTAAAAATATTTTTCAGTCATGGTTTACTAATAATTTAGATCCTGTTATTAAATCAAAAATAGAATCATTTAAATCTCAAAACCCTGATTACAAATATCATCTATATACAGATGATGATATTGACGAATTCGTCAATACAAATTATCCAGGTGAAATTTCCGATTGTTTTAATAAAATAAATATAATTGTTTCAAAAGTAGATTTTTGGAGATATTTAGTCTTATATAAATATGGTGGTGTATATCTTGACATGGATTCAAGTATTGAAAAACCACTGGATGACTTAATTAAACCTGACGATGAAGCAATTATTACTGCTGAGGGAAACCCTAATCTTTGCGTTCAATGGGCTTTAATATTTAACAAGAAACATCCAATATTGAAAAAAACAATTGATTTTATTGTTGAAAATATAAAAAATAATACATATCCAAATGATATTCATAAAATGACAGGACCGACTGTTTACACGAAGGCAATTAATGCTATTCATAATGAATTATTTAATACAAATATCGAACATAGTTCAATCAATTTATTAACTGATATAACATACAATTTAAATGATATAAAATATAGATTATATGGTAAAGATTATAATGGATTTTTTTGTTTTAGATATGATTCTTATTATTTATTATATCGAGG
>Ga0209702_10007305_pt1 | contig 13581 bp, 28 predicted proteins | sample FRY01_FD_187210 | JGI IMG/M metagenome (GOLD analysis project Ga0209702, IMG submission 187210) | Freshwater microbial communities from Lake Fryxell liftoff mats and glacier meltwater in Antarctica - FRY-01 (SPAdes) (version 2) | ecosystem: Environmental > Aquatic > Freshwater > Ice > Glacier... | reverse complement strand
GAGGGCGGCTATTCCTCAATACGTGGCAGTCATTGTTGATCTTCTTCATCAAATATCACCTGATCCACAGGCAGCATGATTGCGCGGGCGCGGCAGGACGGCGAGAAGTAGACAGCATTTTCAGACACTCTGGCGAAATCCAGCCGCTTTAATGTCTGGCTCCAGTTGCTCGGCCAGTTGGTATTACGAAGGATGTTGCCAAGATTGTCGTTGTCATTGGCGATATAGATAAATCCCCCCTTCACCGCAATTCCGTGATTGCCAAGGAAATTTTTGCACTCGCCAGAAAAGTCGATGTTTATGTGAATCCGCTCACACATTTCTGCGATAGTGATATGCTCGAACGCTTTGTCTTTCGGTATGCGGTCAACGTGCTGCATGATTTTATTAAGCAAGCGGGTTTGGTCATTGATGCCGCTGGCAAGCTCTTTTTCCAACACAAAATTAATGTCATCAATCAACCATTTCGCGCCCTCATGATCCAGCAGGCTATCATTGGACAAAATTAGATGCCCTGCCAGCAATGCCCCGTACTGGTCGCCGAGCCGCCTATCGCCTGTTTTTGCCTCGATAGCCCGCGCAATCGTTTTGGCATTTTGAACAATGGTGGGAACGAGGTTAAAGACTCGGCTGTAAAGTCCCTGCACATAATCATCGGTTAGCAAGTCATCCATTTCTTTTTCCCATTTTGCATAAACGTCACCAGTCAGCTTTTTGCTGGATAATTCTATATTGGTGAAGCGGCCTTTATCGGCGGATTGTGTAAGGCTTGGGTTGATGCTCGATAGGCAAAACGGCGAGCGAATCTGAAAATTAAGCGCGGTTCCTAGTGGCGTTCCTTTAACTATGCGGCTGTCATCATCGGAGCTGGCTTGCCGTGCAAGGCAGAGAATCGACTGAATCCGGCCATGGCTTGTTGCGTCCTCGCGCTCGGCCTCATCCATCACCACGGCCAAGCAATCGGCTTTGAGAGTTTGTCTTATCCCCGCCTCTGTACTGACGGATTTAATATATAGGCAGTTTCCCCGCAATATGGAGTTCATAATTTTGCTGAGTGTAGACTTGCCGGACTGAGCGCCCCCCGTAAGCCAGATATGCGGCCTCCATGATAAAGCGCCACCGATTAGAGCGCAGACAAGCCATCCAGAAAACCATTGGTGCTGATCTGGCGTTTGCCAGCGCAACTGTTCGATTAGTGATGTGAGTTGTTGACCCTGTTCCGGCTTGAGTGGATTGCAAGGCATAAATCCAAGCGGTTCCGCAAGCTCATAAATATATTTACCGGGTGTCAGGAATGGTTTATAATCTACACCCTCGATTGTGACGCGATCACCGTAATGGATGATGACACCGCCTTTGTCATACCACACCCCGCGCCCGCGCATTTTTTTGACTGAGAAAATACCAGCGGCTTGGCAGGTTTCCATAAGGCGCGATGATGCCTGGTCTTCCGCAAAGTCATCTTTTTTGCCTGGATATTCTTTCACCCAGTATGAGTGTGGGGCGAGACGGTACAGTGATTTTTTACCGTGAGCGCCTGCGGATATGGCTACAACTGCTTGCTCACCACGGCTAAAGTAGTAGTACACGCCGAGGCTATACCCAAGACACCGAAATGGAGGGACTACCGCTGGTTTTTCCTCTGGCTTTACAAGCGCAACATTGGGTTCTTTTTCGGCCATCAATTCACCCCTTCAAGTGGGTGCCGACAGACGCGCAGAGTTGAAGGCCAATGCGCATCTGCCGACATAAAGAAATTATAAATATTTTTGGATTATAGACATTTAGGGCGGCTCCTTCATAGCGCGTGAGGGAAACTTTACGCTCTTTTTATTTTGTTGTCACTATGGCAATATTGCAAATTTACGGGTAAATATATCACAGAAAAATCCTGAATGGTCGTATTCCAGTAGAAGAAACCTCGCCGCCTACCAGTTGACTTTCGCATACGACCTAAAGTGCATCAGGTGACACATTGAAAGGACGCGCGGCTTAATCTATTTTTTGAATCGTTTTCCCGTCGTCATTACAGAGATAGGCGTATTGCTGAATAGCTACACGTTTCCACTCCCCTGCGCGGAGATAATCAACAAGTTTAATTTGTACTGGATAAGCAGCGGCAGCGGATTCAACATCTTGCAATGCAGGATGTATAAAATCATTGGCCGATGCCACCCTTTCGTTGCGACAACCCTGAACCCAATCGTAATTATCTACTTTTGGTGTGTCAAATGTTCCACGAATAGGAGGGGTGGTTAGATCATACATTTCCGCCCATGTCTTTACTGAGCGTGAACCTGTATGCACCTCAACATCATCAAGCTTGTCAATGATTTTGACGGTATTGCTGCTGGTATAAATCTTAAGTAACATAATAATTCTCCTAATAATAATGATAATAGTATGCCGATTAAGGCAATGCTATTGTACCACTCTCAGTAATGCCTCACAAGAAAATTCAGTGTGTATCTCCAAAAACTTTATCGCTCATCGGTGTTTTTAGCGGCGGGCATGTGGCAAGAACCAAGCGCTCCAGAATATCAATCTTCCTTTGCAGGCTATCAATTTGCGTCATAGATAATTGCAGCGCCATAAGGCAATGTTCGATAGTCGTATAAAATTCTTTTGTTTTGGATGACGTGCTTTTTTCTTTTAAGTTGCTAACTTCTTGCAGCGCCAATTCAAGCGTCCATTGTTCATAGTCCGTCATTGCCTATCCCCCCATTTTGCCGCCGAGCCCAGCGGTTTATACATATCAAAACCATCCGATTTCTTTTGCGTGTTGCTGCGTAAATCAGGTTCACGGATTGCGGCATGGTTGACATGGCAACCCCAGCCAACCAGCACGTCATGCGCTTCCTTGACGCTTCTAGCCTCGGCGTAATGGATTCCAAGCCAATGACAAATCCCCCTAAACTTTCCCTGCACACCGGATAGCTTTCCGGTTTTAGTTTTGCATTCGAGAAAGCCAATCCCAACCTTTGGCAAGCCACAACTGCAACTGGTACGCCATAGGATGAGCATATCCGCAACACCCGCCACGACCCCCATCTTTTTGAGAAAGAAGCCGTCGTTAGCATCACGCCCTTGATAGATATGCGTGATAAAAACGTTAAACGCCTTGTTGCCCGTCAGACGTCCCCTTACATGGTCAATGATGGCGCACTGTAGACGAAACTCAGTGGGCGTTCTTTCCTGCTTAACTTCGGGGATTTTTTCTAGGTCGTCAACGTCGAAGGTCACTAGATGCCTGCGAAATACATTTGCTCGCCAAGTTCGCCGAGGTATTGATTTACGACTGCCTCAGTTTCCAAATCGCGCTCTTTCATCTTGATTTTGACAGCGGCCACAAGTGCTTTGATATTCACGCCACTGGCTTTTGCTTCTTCTTTCAGTTCCTTTTTATCCTGGCCTAATGTAGCAATTTCTGTCTCAATGTTGATGAGGCGGTCTGCGTAGGATTTTACATCGGTGTTTGGGAGTTTGGTCATTGTGTGTCCTTATTTGTTGGTTGATTAGAAATTTTCCAATTCCGTACCCTTGCGGTAAGAAATTAGGATTGTTCGTATAAGAGAAGATACTGTACGGTTATTCATTTCGGCTTCTTCCACTATATCCATAAATAAAGCATACGGAACAACTGACCGAACAATCTTGGTTTTTGGAGTCTTTTTTGTCTTTGCCATAAATTAGCCTCGTTTGTTCTTGACTGGCTATTATTGGCATGGCATGGTGTATTTGTCAAAACCTATTTTAAGGAAACAAAATGACAGCCCTAGTCACCACCGAAGAAGATAACATGCTGTCGCTTATCGAGCGTCTTGCCACAAATCCTGATGTTGACCCTGCAAAGATTTCTGCGATTCTGGATATTAAAGAACGCATGATGGACAAAAAAGCAGAGCAGGAATTTAACGCGGCGTTTGTGCGCCTGCGCTCCAAGCTTCCAATCATCAAAAAAGGTGACATTGTTGCTTATGAGAATAAGAAAACGGGTGTCATGGAAGAAGCGTTTAAGTTTGCGAAGTGGGAAAAGGTGCAAGCCCTGATTGATGATATTATTGCAGAGGAGGGCTTTGACCTCACCTTTGATTCACAGGTGCATCCGAATGGAACCGCTGTTGTCGCTATCCTGCATCATCGTGGCGGCCATACGCGCAAAACCTCTACACCGCCCATCCCTATCGACTCAGGCGGCGGCAAGAACAACGTACAAGGTGTTGGTAGCTCCATGAGTTACGGCCAGCGATATGCAACAAAATTTGCGCTCAACCTTCGCTTCGAGGATGACGATGACGGAGTGCGCGGCGGCATGGTATTTATTGACGAAGCTAAAGTAAAGCAGTTGCAAGCGCTCATTGCAGAAACGAAAGCTGACGAGAAAAAATACCTAGAGGCAATCGGAGTTGTCGCGCTGGAGAATATTCAGGGCAAAGATTTTGCGGCGGCACTCAATGCACTTTTGGCTAAAAAGAGAAAGATGCAATCATGATTATTCATGATGCACCACAGGGGAGTAGCGACTGGGAAATCCTGCGTTTAGGTATTCCTACCGCCAGCGAGTTTAAGAGCATCGTGCAGCCGACAACCGGCGAACTGTCCATGTCGAAGGATAAAAAGGGGTTGAGCGAAAAGGCAAAGAAATATGCGTACCGACTTATTGCGGAAAAACTCTTGATGCGTCCGACACAAAGCCTTGATGGACTCGAATGGATTGAGCGCGGCAAGGCGTTGGAAGCAGCGGCAGCAAAACTGTACGAGTTTGAAAATGATGTTGAAACGCAGGAGGTGGGGTTTTTCACAACAGATTGCGGCATGATAGGAGCATCACCAGATAGGCTAGTCCTGAACGTCAACGGCGGGCTGGAAATCAAATGCCCCGCACCACAGACTCATATCGGGTACATGATAGACGGCTTCGATGGTGATTATGTCTCGCAGGCGCAAGGGCAGATTTATGTTGCAGAACTAGATTGGGTTGACCGTTATTCCTACCATCCAGAAATGCCGCCACTAAAAGAACGTACATTCAGGGATGATGCGTATATCAAAAATCTTGCTTCGGCACTTAATGCCTTCAACGAGATTAGACTAGAGATGTTTGAGAAAATTAGAAAAACTGGATTCTTCGCAGAACGCGAGAAACCTGCCACGATTGTAGATGTAACATACCAAGGAGAATAAAATGGCCTCACTAAATAAATGCACATTCATAGGCAACTTAGGCAAAGACCCCGAAATCCGCGCAATGGGCGCAGATAGAGAGGTTGCAAACCTTTCGCTTGGCGTTTCTGAATCGTGGAAAGACAAAAATACAGGTGAGAAGAAAGAGAAAACCGAGTGGGTTCGCATCACAATCTTCAATCAGAATCTTGTCAATGTAGCAAAGAACTATCTCAAAAAAGGCTCCAAGATTTATATTGAGGGGCAGATGCAAACTCGTAAATACACCGACAATAGCGGAGTCGAAAAATACACCACGGAAATCGTATTACAGAATTTTGGTGGAACTATTATTATGTTAGACGGAAAGCAATCCGCTGCACCATCCAATCCCGTAGCCGATGAAGTGCAGAAGCATTTTTCTGGTGCGACGGTGATGGATGATGACTCGGATAGTATTCCGTTCTAGGGGCAGCGCAATGCCAAAAAAGAAGCCCAATAAACCAACCGATGACCGGATTCCGTATGTGGTCCATGTGATGGGACAGGGTGAGCCGAGAAAGGTGCATGAGTGTTTTGAAACGGCGCTTGAAGAAGCTAAGCGACTTGCAATTCGTGACCCCAAAAAGATTATTCGTATTTTGCAGATTGTTGACCAATGGGAAGGGCTAGTAACTGCACACCATAGACCGTATCAATTTCCTATAAATATTCCATTTTAACTAACAAAGGAAAATACGATGACCGCCGAAACAAGTTTGCCCAATAGATTGTCGAGTGACCGCGAAACCACACATGGTGATTTCACAACACAAGCGCTGACCGCACAGGCATTAAAGTATATCATGCTGCACACACCGAACTGGCACGATATGCCAGCCTATATGCGTGAGGCGCTGGAATTGATATGCACGAAACTGGCGCGGTCGTGGTCGGGGGATTGGAAAGAGCGCGACCACTATGATGACTGTATCGGTTATTTTACACTAATTTTGCGGGGATTAGAAAAATGACATTCTCGGAACTCTCCAAGAAATTCCTTGCGTGGTGTAAAAAACATCAGGCTCCGAGAACGCACGAATGGTATGAGAATTATATCACCATGTTCAATGCGTATGAAGGTGTTGCCGATACCGCTGTGATGGATTTGAAACCGTTTCAGGTGCAGGAATGGATTGATTCGTACGGCGACAAGTGGGGCAATAATTATGCGGGCGGTGCGGTGGTTGCTATCAAGCGGATTTATAACTGGGGTATGGAGCAGGGTTATGTGGAAAGTAACCCAATCGCTAGGATGAAGAAAGCCTCGCCGAAAAGACGCGACATTTATATGACCCCTGCCGATTATGATAAAATAATGACGCTATTGAAACCTTCCGACCCATTCAAGGATTTATTTCAATTTGTTTGGTTTAGCGGGTGCAGACCTCAGGAGGCACGACATATCGAAGCAAGGCACATTGAGTTGGAAAAAGAACGCATTGTATTTCCAGTTGAAGAATCAAAAGGGAAAAAAGCGAAGAGGATTATTTACGTCCAAGGGGTTGCCTTGGAAATCATTACAAGACTTCTTGAAAAAAATAAAGATGGCAAAATATTCCGCAATACCCGTGACGATGCTTGGACTAAATATTCAATCTGCAATCGGTTTTCTCGTCTTTCAAAGGTTATGGGAAAGCGGCTGTTTTGCTATGCTTCGCGCCACGGATTCTGCCAGCGTAAATTGCTAAATGGCGTGGAAGTGCTGACGTTGGCGACTTTAATGGGGCATTCAGATACCGCTATGATTAATTCTGTGTACAGTCACTTGAAAGATGCCGATGGCCATTTGAAGGCAGCTTTGCGCGAACATTGTTCTATGGCATAAAGAGACATGAACAGAAACCTGACCAAACTATTAAATGGAATTGTGGGCGACTACAAAGAGCGGGTTGCGGCACTGAACATGTCGCAATCTGAATTTTGCCGCCGTGCTGGTATCCATGAGAACACGCTATACACACTGAAAAATCCACGCATCGACACATTGCAGAGAATTGAGAAAGCCTTGTGCGAAATGGAAGGAAAGTAGCCATGCCAGACACTAAACATCTAATTATTATCGGTGGAATTACGATTGCTGCGAATATAGCTTTTGTACTGGGAGTTAATTCCGGCATCACGAGTCAAAGTGTCTGCCGCCAGCAAGTGATGTTAGAAATAGTCGCCAGCAAGCAATATCAGAACAAGCTAGACCAGATGTTACGCCCTGACTGGGTGGACGAATTAGAGAAGGAAACGCAATAACTTTAATCTATAATATCATGAGTAGTGAGGAAAGGATAAAAACGAGAGCTTATAGGGTTTTTAAGGGGGATGGCTTAGTGAAGTCACTTGATAAAGAGCAGAGCAGCATTCTAGACGATACTGCTGGATGGTATTGATAGTTCAGGGTCACTCCCTGAGTCCTCCCTGCCTATAAGGGAGCCGGAAACGGAGCAACTAACACGAGGCGTCATTACACGCCTACTCGTTTGAAAGGAAAATTATGGCCGCAATGAAACAAGAAGAGATTGATTATGTGGATGTAGCACTAGGTTTTGCATCGTGCGCTCATAAAGACCAAAAGCGCAAATACTCTGGGGAGCCTTACGTTACGCATTGCATGGCGGTTATGGAGCTTGTGGCGCAACAGACTGACGATATGGCGGTAATATGCGCGGCTGTGCTGCATGATACCGTGGAAGATACATCTGTAACCCACGAAGATATAGTATTGGTTTTTGGCGAGCGAGTTGCTGAATTGGTTATGGAGGTTACAGATACTTCAAAACAGGAAGACGGAAACCGAGCAGCCAGAAAGCAAATAGACAAAGAGCATCTTGCTAAATCTTCGCCCGAAGGAGCGACCATTAAGCTTGCGGATTTAATTGATAATACCTCTAGCATTGTTAAATATGACAAATCCTTCGCGCAAATCTACCTATCGGAGAAGGAGAGTCTTCTTCCCTTTCTTTCCCATGGGAATGAATATCTATATTTGAAGGCTAAAAAAACATTGGATAGAGCGCGTCTTGACATGGGTATTGCGCACCCCCGCTCTAACCAACCAGAATAAAGGAGAGAGATGATGCCGCCACAATGTAATAAGTGCGGGGAGCATTACTGGACGAATAAGCCATGTAAATGCACCAATCACCCGACTAAACCATGAGTAACCTTATGAAAACAGTAAAACACGATAATTTCTTGCCACTACCCGCTGGCAATATACATAGGCGAAGCGGAATCAAGAAAATACCATACAAGCGCACTGGCTTTATAACGCGTATCGTCAATTGGTGGAATGGCAACCCATCATCTGTAAATTCGATGGTAACGTATGATGGAATTTTGTGGGTGGCGACTGATAAGGGGCTTTATTATTATGATGGAAGCAAGCTTGCCAGAGTTGAATATTTGCACCAACCAAAAGAAAGCGAGTGAGTGATGGATAGGCTGACAATGGTATTAAACGATAAAGCATGGCAAGAGGCACAGGATGCATTGGGCGAATTTTTACAAATTGGTGCTGCCAAGTATGCCGCAGCAGTCTGTGTATCCGCATATTTAACAAGCGTTGAGAAACAGAAGAAAGAAAGCGAGTGAGGGTATGAACGATATGGTAAATCATCCGCCGCATTACACATCCCATCCTTCCGGTGTGGAGTGTATTCAGGTGACAGAGCATTTTAACTTCAATGTTGGAAACGCGATTAAATATTTATGGCGAGCAGGACTAAAAACAGGAGCGCAACATCCTGACAGCGTAGGTAATGAGCAGCACTTACAGGATATGCAAAAAGCGGCGTGGTATATCAACAGAGAAATATCACGCTTAACAGCAACGAAGTGAAAGTACGGTAAAGTTTATGGGAACGAACTATTATTTATACACCGAGCCTGCTTGCAAAACGTGCGGCCATGCAAAGGAGCCTCTGCATATCGGTAAATCAAGTGGCGGCTGGCACTTTTCCCTGCATGTTATACCAGAAGAAGGCATTGAATCGCTAGATGACTGGCAGCGCGTATGGTCGCACCCTGAAAGCCATATTGAAGATGAATATGGGGATATAATATCCGCAGAAGAAATGTTGATGGCAATTACGGAGAGGTCATCCACCAGAGATGGGCTTGATAGCTTTAATTTTGCGAGTAACGCTGCCGAAGTAGGGCTTAACAATCTTGTTCGGCATGTGATTGATGGAAGGCATTGTGTAGGCCACGGCGATGGAACCTATGATTATATGCGCGGCGAATTTTCGTGAGCAACCGAGTCAAGATAGGGTAGGGTAAAATGTCTAAAGATGACTTTGGCAATCGGATGAAGGATTATGAAACGGTTGAAACAAGCCGCCGATTCATGCCCTTGCTTCCTATCTATGCGAGAATTGATGGACGCTGTTTTTCGGATTTTACCCGTGGGATGGAACGCCCATTCGACAATGCTATGTCGCGCATGATGATTGACACCACAAAATATCTGGTTGAGGAAACTCACGCTCGAATCGGCTATACGCAATCCGATGAGATAAGCCTTGTGTGGGCGCAAGATAGCTATGACTCTGATATATTTTTCTGCGGCAAAGCGCAAAAGATGGTTTCAGTTTTAGCTTCTTTGGCAACGGCTAAGTTTAACAGCCTTTGCACACCAGAGCTTCGTGAAAAATTGCCAACATTCGATTGCAGAGTATTTCAGTTGCCCAACAGAGTAGAAGCGGCTAACGCTTTTCTGTGGCGTGAGAAGGATGCTACAAAGAACGCCATCAGCATGGCAGCGCGTAGTTTTTATTCACATAAAGCATTACATGGAAAATCCGGCTCTGAGATGCAGGAGATGATTTTTCAAAAAGGCCAGAATTTTAATGACTATCCAGCCTTCTTTAAGCGGGGTACTTTTGTTCGCCGCGTAACGGAGCTTCGCCATATGACCGATGAGGAACTTGCTCGCATACCAGAGAAGCATTGGCCGAAAGAGCCAGTTATGCGTTCGCGCATTGTCGAACTGGATATGCCGATTTTTACCAAAGTAAGCAACAGAGTTTCCGTGATATTTGACGGAGCGGCACCTGAAATAGAGAAGATAAACACAACTCAAGCAGAAAGCGAGTAAACGCTACCGCCGCCAGCCCAGCAGCACGAGCAGCAGATAATACAGCAAGAGGAATATCATTTATTGAGCCAGTCCCAGTATGTCACCTTTTTCTTGGTGAACCCATAAATATCGCTTACCTCCTGCAAGCTGGGTTCTGCTCTGCCCGCAACTAAAGCACTGAAACGCTGGTATTCAATCCCATGCCTCTCAGCAAAGGTTTTCTGGTTCATGCCGATGTCGGCAAGGTATTCTTTGAGTGTCATGCGATTAAATCCCTTTCTCTGCACGCCGAGCAGGTGCATGGCGTATCGTTTCCATCTTCATCAACATAGCACTCTGGGTCTGCATCGGTGTCCACGATGTCACCACAGTATTCGCAGCGTGATAGGCTCATAATTTTACTCCCGTGCAATGGTACTTTCCGTTATCAGGATTTTCCGTATATTTTATTGCGTTATCCCATCCAGCTTTCCAAAACTTCCATGCAGACGAGTTAAAAGTATCAACCAGCTGGACATCGGCGCCTAGCTCAATCACATAATTGGAGAACGCATCACGGCAATGGTTGGTTTTCATAAAATCCCCTCTAATTTGTCCTCACACACTACCCCGCGCTCACTATATAGTCAAGCCATTATTTTATATAAAATGAATTTTATTTTGAGAAAACGCAAAATACTTGTTGCACCTATAAATCACCCATGCTACAAAGGGTCATCAATAACGGAGGATATTATGCACGAACCAACATACAACCCAGAAGCGCCATATGAGGCTCAAGCCAAGCGGGATTTCGCATACGAACAGGCGGAAGAAAAGGCTTGCGATTGGCTATGGGATGAATTGCGTGACCATGAAACTGCCCGCAAGATGGACTATGACATTGATGCTGGCATTGATAGCTACGCAAAGCTGGTAAGCATGATTGCTGACCTTAAAAAGCTTGTGGCTATTGCTAATCAGTCGCCAAATGCAGATGTGCAAGCCTATACAAAGGCTGGTTTGTGCGATGGGTTCCTGAAGCATGCTGTGGTGGAAATCGAACGCGCTATGAAGTGGCACGTTGAGGGTAAAGCAAACGAATTGATGAGGGACTGCCAACGATAACCACAAACAAAGAGGAATTTATGACAAACTTAGACACAAACATTTTACTAGCGAATCTTGAAATTGCACAAAAACGTGTTGCTGGTGCAAGCGCACGTTTGAAACAGGCAAAGTCGCCTTCGCTCATTTCTCACGCTAAAAAATCTCTTGAAATTGCTTGCACTCAACTGGCGTATGCCGAACAAGCCATGAAGGAGGCGTAGTATGCTTTACACACTATTCAACACCACCATGTTCACTTTGTTCGCTTTCATCACATATTGCGCGATTCTTGCAGCGGGGATTGTCTGAGCCTATCACGCTGCGAATACTGCGGGGTTATAGTCGATACCGACATGGACACCGATTGCTACTACGATGAAAACATGAACGAAACACCATGCACTTGTGCAACATGTAGAGAAAGGATGCCAGAGTTATGAAAAACATTATTCTCGGTGCATTATTTGCCTACACCGTATGCGTCAGTGCTTATGCCTACGCACTACACACAGGCAAGGTTGCCAGCACCACGCAAGCTAGTGTGGTGAGCGAGGATTTAATCAGTCAGTTACAGGGGGCGAGATGAGTGATTTTTCAATAATTTTATTCTTCTGCATTGTATCTGCATTGCTTGCGCATCTTGGCACCGAAAGAAGTTATATCGACTAATGCCGTGAAACGAACAATGTTTATAACTGTAAAGTGACAGCAATACCAACAACAAAGGAGAAATAAAATGCTATCATTCCACAACGACAAAGCAATAAAAGATGCAATAGAAAAACAATTAGACGACCATGCAAAGGCTGATGGAATTGTTCGGGGAACCGGATGGGATGGTCATAAGGGGTGCGCTATCGGTTGCTTGCTCCATGAATATAATCATTCTCTACTTCCTGCCCGTCTGGGCTGGCCTGAATGGTTTGGGCGCGTTGTTGATAGGCTCCATGAAGGTGTCAGTGAAGGTAAAAAATGGAGTCGAGGAACATGGGTGCAAACCGTCACCCACGCCGTTCCGCTAGGTCTAACCGAGGATGATTTTGAGCGTAAAGTAAAAGCACCATTTCTAATTATGATTCTTGAAAGTACGCTTTCAACATTCGACCATGATAAATATCCTGATGTGAAGAAATCCGTAGAGGGCTCGATTGCACTATGGAAACGCGACGACATAGGAAGTGATGAGTGGAATATTGCAGCAGGGGCAGCATGGGCAGCAGCACGAGCAGCAGGGGCAGCATGGGCAGCACGAGCAGCACGAGCAACACGAGCAACACGAGCAGCATGGGCAGCAGCAGGGGCAGCAACATGGGCAGCAGCAGGGGCAGTAGGGGGAGCAGCAGGGGCAGCAGCAGGGGCAGCACGAGCAGCATCAGCAGCATATGATTACTTTGCGGATGAGATGATTAAAATATTGGAAGGATTGGAAGCAAAATGAACATACTAGAAGCAATGAAAGCAGCCCACCCATTTGTCACCGATGATGCGGCTCGTGCTGCGCTGGGTGATGCTATAGAAGATGCGTTTAAAGATTTTATGGAGCAAGAATAACATGACCCGCGAACAAGCAATAGCCATACTGGCAATTCACAACACATGGAGGCGCGGTTTGCCACCTTATGAAAATGGTGGAGAGGATTTGCCATATACCATGCGTGAATTAGGTGAAGCCATAGACTTTGCTGTTGAGGCTATGCAATCCACCCACACCGAGATTAAGCACCATTGCAAGGATTGCTGTTGCGCTAGGTCGTGGGAGGCTCTTGGTATTTCGGAATACACAGGCAAAAGCATCCCAGAGCATATTGCGGCGCTGCGGGGCAACACACCCACCCACACCGAGGCGGAACTGGTGGAGATTGTGGCTGAATCACAGCGTGGGTTGATTTCGGACAACTGCCCCACTTGGTGCAAAGAAGGTGATTCGTGTGCCGCGTGCCAACTGGCTGATATTCGCGCACAAGCAGCAGTCAAAGCCCTTAAAGACGCGGGTGCATTGAGGGTGAAGACATGAGAAAAGAAGAAACGAACCGTAAGGAATTAGAGCGCATGACCAAATCTAAGTATGCAGAATATTATTGCGACCAAGCTGGTGTTCTGATGTGGGTTCTTGGTAATGCCAGTACACCCAGATCTGGTTCAGTCCAACTTAGAAAGCAGTTGAGCGAGCCAACGTCATGAAACTCACATCACCCCACGCCATGCTACTACTCGTC
>Ga0209702_10007304_pt1 | contig 13582 bp, 14 predicted proteins | sample FRY01_FD_187210 | JGI IMG/M metagenome (GOLD analysis project Ga0209702, IMG submission 187210) | Freshwater microbial communities from Lake Fryxell liftoff mats and glacier meltwater in Antarctica - FRY-01 (SPAdes) (version 2) | ecosystem: Environmental > Aquatic > Freshwater > Ice > Glacier... | reverse complement strand
TTTCTGCTGCGCTATACTGCCTAGCTTTTTTTAACATATAATTCCTCTTTTTTAATTGGAAATTATATCTCATTTCTTCGTTTTAATAGTACAGTTTTTGGGTACCATTATAATCTTCTAGCCTTCGGTATATTTTTCGCAGGGATAGGTCGACTTATTTCTATAAAAAAGGTTGGGCTACCAAAACCAACTGCTCTCTGGATTGGATATCTTGTTCCTGAGTTAGCCTTGCCATTTGTAATAGCAATAGCGCATTACATGAGCCACTTAACGTAACAGTATCAAAATTAGAACTCCAATTTTTCCTGGATACATATGTTATATAAAATCACCAACCATTCCATCAAAATAGCCAATGCCCATAATTGGCGTTTCATCTTCTTGAGCTTTGTAATCAATCACATCGACTATAGTAGGTTTACCTAAAGTAAATAAATAAGAAGAAATATTTTTATGTACATCTAAGTGAAGTTTTTCTAATAAAGACTCGCCGGGGGTTTTTCTAAGATGAGCAAGCAAAAATAATAAATAATTATTTTCAATAAACTCTTGGATTTCTGTTGGAAGGTCTATTATTATTGGTTCATCACTTGTACTTACTAGTAAATCGGTAAGTTTCATGTATTGTGCTATCATTTTAGGGATAGTTATCACTTCTCTGACATGTCCAGCATATTCTTCTTGCATAAAGCTCGCCATAAAATTCGCTACAATTGATTTGTTGAGCTGTTCTACTTCACCTTTAAATTTCGCTAAATATGATAATTGATTAAACCCAGCCATCATACCATCACTTATAAAGACATTTTGATAAACTTGTCCTTTTGCGCCTAACATTTTGCTATGCATGAATGTTAGGAAATCTCTATCTGTTACAATACCAAAGGAGAAATATCTAATAGTATCGTGGCCTTGTATTGCAATAAATAAATCTGGATGAAGTGAACGAAGATTTTGTTCGCTGTAAAGTTCGCTATATCTATTGAAGACATTAGGGTCAACATAATCATCATAGGCCAGAGGATTTCTATTCACAATTTTTTCAGCCACATTTATATTAGGTAGGCATAAATTAAAAAAGTAACTTAGGTCTTCTTCACACATAATGGCATTATTACTAAAATCAATAGACGTCAGAGAGTGATTTTTTTCTAAGCCTTTTGATAATTCTAACTGACCGTAATATCCCATGTCATTATAAGAAATTTTAAGATAAGCGAGAGAACTAGTTGTCTTTAGCGCATCCGACAAATAAAAACTTCCAGTTTGATCTAACCTGCTACCAAAAAGATTCAGAGAGGTAAGATGTATATTAGAAGGTATGATTGATATTAATATTATATTTTTAACATAAGGAAATATTTTTGATCCCTGGGAAAAATCAAGCCCAATATTTTCTTTTTGCAAAATATTACTTGCTATTGAGCTTACATCAATACCAATACTACTCAATAATGTTGTTATGTTTGCAGCTTCTTCATCACTTACTTCTGATAATTTTTGACCTCTGAAATGTTCTTGAAGACAGGTTGAGAATGGCAACAATTGTAAATCTGTCGATATAGGCAGCAAATCACCTTTATTTTGCCCTGTTATTTTTATTTTCATGAGTTTTTACCATAAGTTTTAACGTTTACTACGCCTTGTCTAATACAAGTTAACTAATGAGTCAATAGAATAATTAGCGTATTATGGTGATGTTAAATAGCTTAACTAAATATTATTATAATTTTGTATACGAAAGTAGGCTTTAAAGGATTGGATAGGTTTATTCCAGATGTTATTTTAAATAAAACTTTATCTTACTCAAGAATGGAAAATATTCGACTTTACAACTTTGTTTATTATTAATACAGCGATCAAGATCATTTTGCGGCAACTCTTCTGATGGCACTTTATTCTCTGTATTATAACTAATTGGCTCGGCGAAACATTTATTTCGCTCGTCATCATTTAGATATGGAGCCATTGCATAATTCAGATTAAAGCAGTCAAACGACTCTTTCTTATTAGTAAAATTAAATTGTGGCTTTATACCGTGTTTAATTAAAAGCCCTACATCCTTAGCCCTTAAAATAAATTCTAATTGCGAAGGATTTAAACTAGTTTGAATCCTAATAGTTTGGTTTACAACAATCGATAAAGATAATATAAAAATAACTAATAAGGCAACGAATTCTTTTCTTTTTAAATTATAGTCTTGCAACACTTTCTTAATGTATACAGAAGCTATAATTGCAAATATTAAACAATAGCAGCCTAAATACCTTATTAAAGAAGCTGTTTTTATCGCCTCTGAATAAGAAAATGCAAAAAAGTATAGATATAACCGCCAAAGAGCAAACAGAAGCCCAAATATCAAAGTAATTTTAAAATAAAACTTATATTCTTCAGCATATTCATTGTTCTTTGACCTTCTTATGGCATACCAACTAAATCCAATTAATACATAGATTAGCAAACTACCTTCTTTTATTAAAAATATTGCCAAAAACTTAACATAGTTTATGACTAGTAGTAAGCTCTGTTCGTTAAATGATTTAGCTAAAACTAATAAATTACTAAAACTATGTTCTGTCCTACCAAAAAAATCATGCGTATCTCTAAAGTAACTGGCCCAAATAAAATTACTCATTATTGGAGCACACAATATCAACAAGTAAAGAATAAAATTATACCTTAATTTCGATTCCTTTGAGCCTCTAATGTCTTTAAAAATAATGATCGAAGCACTTATGAGAGCCAGTATCAAACCAATTTCTCGAAACAAAGGTAGTAATACAAAAATTGGGAACGATGCAATTATAGCCCTTTTATTATTTGTCTCTAAAATATATATCGCCACAATTGAACAAAACATTAAGCCAATAGTACTATCATTATAAATCGACCGAATACCCGTGGTATAAAGCATAATGATCGCTAATATTGGCGTGATGATAAAAATACTGTGCCAAAAATTTTTATTGGCCATTAAAGGAGCCAAAAAAATCAGATGGAAAATAAAATGCGCAAGTAGCGCCTTTGCTTCAGAATATCCTGAAAACAATAACATAAAATAATGATAGACTGCCGGCCCACGTGGGTAATGAGCATGTATAGGAAATATCGACGTGAACATATCCTGTTTTTCAAAAGCATTACTAAGTAACAGCTCCTTACTTGCCTCCCCCCAAAATGAAAAATCATCCCAAGAGCTAAAATACGCATTTCTAGTATAAACGGCATAAATTAAAATAACACAAAGCAGAATAGTAATTTCACCCCAATATTGCTTCAAACAATAGCGTAATTCTTTTCTATCCAAATAAACATAAGTACAAAAACTAACCATACCCACAATATAGACAAGATAAGTAGCTAGAAACAGCAACTCACACATTGCACAGATATATAAAAAGACAATTATTAAAGACAGGGAAGCAGGAAGAGAATAAGTAAATTTAATCTTGAAATATCTTGTTGGTAAGTAAGCTATGCCAAAATAAGCTAATATAGAAATTAACATAGTATTTTCTCCGCTGCAAGCAAGGCTAGATATAACAAATTAAATAACAATAATACAGCATTATAAACCAAGACTTTTTGGCTTAAACGTTTTAAGCCAAATATCTATCATTAGCTTTGTTATTACTAGAGCAGTATACATCGAACAAACAATACCTATAGTTAGAGTAACAGCAAACCCTTTGATCGTCCCAACACCGAAGCTATATAGCAAGAACGCAGCTATCAAGGTCGTAACATTAGAGTCGGTAATCGTGGCAAAGGCCGATTCAAATCCTAACTTCACGGCATACAGATTAGAACAACCTTTTGAAAGTTCTTCACGTATTCTCTCATATATAAGAACGTTAGCATCAACTGCCATACCTATCGTTAAAATAATACCAGCAATACCAGGTAAAGTTAGTGTAGCTTGCAGCATAGAAAGAAGTGCAAAAATATACAACAGCGCTATTACCAGAGTAATATTAGCAATCAAGCCAAGAATTCCATACGCAAGAACCATAAATACAGCAACAAAGATAAACCCTACAATAGCAGCAGTTTTACCTGACTCGATTGAATCTGCACCAAGGTTAGGCCCTATTGACCTCTCTTCCACAATTTTTAATGGCGCTGGCAACGCACCAGCTTTAAGCATTAAAGCTAACTCAGTTGCTGATTCAACACTAAAATGGCCAGAAATAACACCATCACCACCAACAATAGGATCATTGATAACCGGAGCGCTTAAGACTCTTCCATCAAGGATGATCGCCAAACGCTTACCACGGTTCTTTGTTGTTGCTTCAGCAAATTTCTTAGCCCCCATATTATTTAAAGAGAAATGAACCACGGGCATAGCGTCCTGAAACTGTGCTTGAGCATTATTTAGCTGATCACCGCTAACTATCACCTTTTTCTTAATAACCATTATCTCAGAACCATCTTCTGATTTAACTATTTTAGAATCAAGGGGAGCATGCCCAGTTTTAGCACGTTCCAAATTGGCACTATCATCAACCAAATGAAAGGTTAATTTTGCTGTTTTGCCAAGTACTCTCTTAAGTTCAGCCGGATTTTCTTCTCCTGGAACTTGTAACAAAATATCCCTTACCCCTTGGCGTTGAATAGTTGGTTCTTTTGTCCCTGTGCTATCAACCCTCATTCTAACAATTTCTATTGACTGATCAATAACCTTATCCTGAAGCTGATTCAGCTCATATTCACTATAATACAAAGTCATAATACTTCCTTCAACAGCGAAAGAAAGATTAGGATCAATGTTCTTTATAATTTTTTTTAGACTTTTGAAATCATCATTATCTCGAAAATCAAATTTAATGTTATTTCTTGATACCTGAAGGTTTCTATAACCAATTTTTTCATCTCTTAAATATTTTCTCAGAGACTCGGCAACTGACTGGCTGACATCATCCATGTAGCTATCAAAATCAGCACTAAGAAGAAGGTGCGAACCTCCTCTTAAATCCAAACCCAAATTTATTTTATCCCCAGGAAACCAACTCAGACGATGGTTATTCGTAAAGTTCGGCAATACGTATAAAATCGCGATTAAAGTAAATATTACAGAAATAATAAATTTGAATTTTGATATTTTTTGCACAGCAAACTCTTACAATTGTTATTATTTCTTTTTTTGCTTCACAGAAGAAGCAGATTTGGCATCAATTTGCTTCTTATCTTTAGTATCTTCAGGTTTTTTACTCCTACTAACTATATCGGCAATCGAAGTTTTGAGCACTTTAATTTCAACGTCTTTTGCAATTTGTAGCATTACAGTATTATCACTATCATTGATTTTACTAATAACTCCAAATAAACCAGAATTTGTCATTACTTCTTCCCCTTTCTTTACCCCAGAAACTAAAGTTTCTTGATTACGACGCTTTTTTTCCTGTGGACGAATAAGCAAAAAATAGAACACCACAAAGATTAGAACCATTGGGACAAGGCTTGTCCATCCATTAGACTCAACTGGAGGAGGAGCTGCTGCAGCACTACTTGTATCTTGAACGGTAATAGTATCTGTTGTATCCATTTTGTACCTCTATAAATATCTAATCAAGTTTTTGCTATATTATACATGCTTACAGCAAGCGTCAAATTAAATCAGACTTAATGAATTCATGAGCGGTCCTTGCGCACTAGGCACACAAAATTCCTTTGTATCAGTTGATTTGATGCTTGGTATTATTTGTCTCTTTCAATTGCTTGTTGTACAATTTGTAATATTCTTTTTGAAGTTTTAGTAATTCAGAATGCTGTCCTTGTTCTATAATTTTGCCATTTTTCATTACTACAATCTGATCGGCATCTTTAATGCTTGCTAACCTGTGAGTTATTATCATAGTTGTTCTACCTAACCTAAGCCTTGCCAATGAATCTATTATTGATCTTTCGGAATTTGGGTCTAGCGCGCTTGTTGCTTCATCTAAGACCAGAATGGGAGCGTCCTTTAAAAAAGCTCTAGCAATTGACAGCCTTTGTCTTTGGCCACCAGATAGGGTTGTTCCATTCGACCCTATCATTGTGTCATACCCATCGGGTAAGGCAAGAATAAATTCGTGGGCATCAGCAGACTTAGCGGCCTTAATCACCAAATCTCTTGAAGCTCCAATTGTTCCATAAGCAATATTCTCTAGAACTGTAGTATCAAAAAGCACTGTTTCCTGAGAAACCAAAGAGATTTGACTCCTTAATGACTTAAGGGATATGTCTTTTATGTCATAGTTATCAATCACTATTTGTCCACATGACGGATCAAACATTCGAATCACTAGATTAGCAACAGTGGTTTTACCACTGCCTGAGCTACCTACAAAAGCATATGTTTTTCCTGTATCAACCTTTAAGTCTAGTGACTTCAACGCTACCTTACCGTTGGAAAATTTCATTTCAACATTTTTGAATTCAATGCACGGAGAGATAAAAACAGGACTACTAGCATTATCCTTATCTGAAATAATCGGTTTAAAATCAAGAATATTAAAAACACGATTGGCTGCCGTAATACCCTCTTGTAAGTTTACATTTAACGCTACAAGGCTTTTAAATGGCCTGTAAGCCGAAACAAAAGCGGTAATAAAAGCAAATAATGCACCAGTACTCATTTTGCCTTCGATCACGGCAAAACCACCATACCAAAGGACGCAAGCTATTGCAAAACCACTTAATATTTCCATTATCGGCGAAGTTAGGGAATCAAATTTCGCCGCCTTTTTATAGAACGCCAGAATATTTGAGGTTATTTTTCTTGCTCTATCAGCTTCTATTTTTTCCGTACAAAAAGATTTAATCACTTTGATAGATGAAAAAGTTTCATCTAACCTTGCTGTAAAATCTCCTAATTCTTCCTGAGCTGAAGTTGTTACACCACGCATTTTTCGCCCAAGCCTTTGAATTGGATATATCGCAAGTGGGAAAGCCAAGAAAATAAATAATGCCAGAAATGGATCTAAGCTAAACATTATTCCGATCAAAAATATTACCGATAACAAATGCTTAGCACAACCAACTAAAAGGTCGGACACCGCCCCCCTCATTAACATTATGTCATTTGTAAATCTTGAGATCAATCTACCAGAAGATTGAGACTGAATGAACAAAAAATCTGCTTGTAACAGGTGCTCATACATAAGCATCTGTAAGTTTGTAAGAATTTGCTGACCAATAAATTTAATAAAATAACTCTGAAAATACTCTGCTATACCTTTTATTGAATATATAGTTAACATCAAAAGAGGAATCACTACCAACATATGACGATCATGCGTCAAAAACACTCTATCAATTGCTGGCTGCACTAACCTTACAATTGCTGCAGAACAAATTGCGACAATCACCATAAAAAATACGGCCGTAAAGATTTGTCTCTTATAAGCAGACACATGGTCTTTTAAAAGCCTTTTTATTACTTGCAGCGACTCAAGCTTTCTTTCAATTATCAATTTAATACTCCTAAACCATTAAGCTCTCGATGCACATCAAATAAGTCAGTTACTAGTAAACTTAGGGGTATTTGGTGCGAGACACGATGAAGCAAAGCCTTTATATAATAGATAAAACGATTAACAAGCTACCCAAGTACCAATAATTATTGTTCAATCTAAACAATATCCTGCAGATCTTATCGTCTTGATCAGTGGATACCTATCAGAATCAAGTTTCATTAGAGTTCTAATCCTATTTATATGGACATCAATAGTTCTATGAGCAATATCTTTTTCCGTTCCCCAAACATAATCAATGATTTGACGACGTGAATATATATTTTTAGGTTTCTGAACAAAGAGTTCTAAAATTTTGAACTCAGTTGGCCCCAAGTGAACTTGTTTAGCTCCCCTGTGAACCCTAAAAGTTGATAGGTCCATACTGATATCACCATACTTGATAATTTTGTCCTGAAATATGGGTTTAGATTTTCTAAGCAACAATCTGATCGTTGTCATTAATTCATTAGGAGTAAAAGGTCTGCGTATTATCTCAGTATAACCTCCACTAATTAAATTATAATTATCAACCGGTTCACCTTGTTCGACAATAAATACTATAGGTAATTCTTTTAATTCAATTATCTTTCTAAGAGCTACTCCCACCTCTATTGCCGACTTGTCTTGCACTCTAGAGCTAACTATAGCCACATTTGGTAAATGTACTTGAGCTGCTCTTTGGGCTGTTTCAGAATTTCTTGCCCTTGTAACATCAAACCAGTAACGCTCAATGGTATTACAAAGGCTAGTATTCATTACCTCATCTGCTTCAACAACTAGTATTTTGGGCGGCAATTTATCTGACACGAATTAGTCTCCTTAAATTAACTTAAATTCAATTTTTATTTAGCGTCAGTCATTATAATTCTTTATATGGTTACAACCAAGTAAAATACAATTAACGTAAGTGCTTTTTTCATTCTTTATGTTTAATTAAGGACATTTTTGCATGATTAAGAAAGATAATGCTTGAACAAATTAGTTTATATTGTTATAAATGGCCATATTTTATAAAGTCACTTATTAATTGGAGACGCTTTTTATGGCATTTTACGAGTCCATTATTATTATTCGTCAGGACGTTTCGTCAGCTGATGTCGACAAGATCGTTGATGATCTTAAGCAGGTAATCAAGAATTATGACGGCAACGTGGTAAAAACAGAATATTGGGGCCTCAGAACTCTTGCTTATGAAATTCAGAACAATAAGAAAGGTCATTACTATTTCATGGGTATTGAAGCAAATAAGCCTCTATTAGATGAACTTGATAGAAAAACTAAACTTAGCGAAAGCATAATTAGAACTTCTCTAGTACGTGTAGATGAAATCAGCAAAGATCCATCTCCTATCCTTAGAGCAAAAGGCAGTGACGACGAAAATATAGTTGATGTAACGTCAAATCGAAACTAAAGCAATTCATTCGAAAATAAAAGTAGATTAATTTCATGGCATACGAACCTTCTTCAGAACCAAACAAATCATTTGAAAACTCAAACGATAGAACTAATAGAAAGCCGTTTTTTAAAAAGAGCAAGGGATGTCCTTTTTCAGGCAATGGGGCTAGCGTTATAGATTACAAAGACCCAGATCTTTTGGGGAAATTTATATCTGAAGGCGGCAGAATGTTACCAAGTAGAATTACCAACGTTTCTGCAAAACATCAACGAGCTTTAAAGAAAGCAATTAAACACAGCAGAACTCTTGCACTTTTACCTTTCGTTTATACAAGCAAGTAGTTTCGGACTTAAATTATCATCATTGAACATTTTATTTATACACAAATATGCAAGTTATCTTAGTAAAGCCAGTTAGAAAGTTAGGAAAAGTTGGGAACACCGTTACCGTCGCTGATGGTTTTGGTCGCAACTATTTAATCCCTCAAGAATTTGCAATAAGGGCTACCAAAGAAAATATCGCTAAATTTTCTTCTTTGCAAAAAGATATGGAAGCTAAAAATGCTGAAAATAAAGTTGACGCAGAAAAAGTAGTAGCTGCTATTAAAAGCAAGCACATAACTTTTATAACTCAATCTGCGGCTGATGGAAGATTATTTGGTTCTGTCAGTGCAAAAGCAATAGCAGCTGAGCTTTCAAAACTTGCGAATGTACCACTTAATTATACCAATGTTCTTCTTGATACTCCTATTAAATTCAATGGTATATTTGACGTTCAAGTTATCCTTCATCCTGAGGTTATTACTACTATATTAGTGGTAGTTGCCAAAACTGATACCGAAGCACAAGACGCTCTAAGAGAATATAAAGAAGGCGGTAAAAAAGACGCTCAACAGAAAGAAGATGAGCTAAGCTCAATGGAAGCAGAGAATTCAAAGCAAAACGTAACGGAAGAAGAAGACGCAAACTAAGCTTAGGAAGTATTAAAAAGCTTTCTTAGCAACAACCAACTGCACTAAAAATTTACGACAAGATTAGGCTGCAAAAGTAGATAATCCTGGTACCGCGCTATTACCGTATTTCTAAGATATCTGGCAGGAATGTTCGAAGGGAACTGTTGAAGTTTTTGTTTGCTTCATAAATGGCTTTACCTACGAATCATTTGACGGTATAAGCTTTGCAAAAGTGGTTGAGGCTGGTGTTGATTTTAACAAATCAGACTTTCACAATTTTTAATTTTAGCTTAGTTTTTAGAATAATTAAATTTCAGTATTCCTAAGATAAAAGGCTATGTTGCATCTATAAAACGAGCTGAGGTAAAATTGGAAAAAGTCAAATTTTAGACGTTATGAGACCATTAACGTTTTTAAATTCTTAAAAATAAAAACATTCTCATTAGAACCTACAATTTGTCCTTTTTTAATCGTCTGTATATTCTCAATACTGGAGCCGGTGTGATTTTAGCAGAACGAAAACTTTTAAATCCGCGTTGATTTAGATCGCTTATAATAAATTGAGGGTCATGTTCAATGTAAAATGGCATGATCCATTACGGATCCTCTCAGTTTTTGTTTGAGCTCTTAGAACTTAACTTGATGGAGCCTCTTCATTTCCATTTTAACGTGTTGTTCCCTCATGTTTGCCTTTGTGAGTGGCTTTAGCCACCTTTGGTGTAGATGAGGGTGAGAGCATTGGAGAGTGTTTGTGTAGAAGAGTGGAAGAGTGTAATACATGAGGTACGGTCTGAGGAGGCTTGTAGGATTGCTGATTCACATGTGAATCATAAGCGCTTTTTCCTACAACTCCAGCAGCGATAGCTCCTGCAATAATAGTTCCTGCAGGAAATGCAGTAGCTAGTAACGCTGTACCTAATGTTTTCCAAGGATTAGTTTTGATTTTATGCAAAAGATCACTTCTTACACCAATATTAACAGGGTTATTCTTTTCTTTTTTAGGCTGATTAACAGGTGAATCGTAAGCACTTTTTCCTACAGATCCAGCATGAGATGTATTAGCTAGTAGCGCTGTTTTAGGACTCGTAGATAATAGCCGTTCATTGTTCCGAGACATTGACGGTGCAGCCTGTTTTAATCTCCCTCTTTCTTCTTCGTTTTTATATAATGATGGGTTTTTGGGTTTATTATTTTTGCTTGAAGGGCTAGAACCCCAGTTTCCAGATCTTCCGGGGATCCCTCCTCCAAGATATAAAGCCGAACCACCACTGGCAACTACAATAGCAGCAATACCAATAACTACTGCAGCACCTACTAAGAATGTTCCCGCTGTTATACCAACGGTTTTTATTTTTTCCCAGGTTCTATTTTTTTTATAGATTTAGGTTGTTTTTCAGAGTTGTCTGATTTAGCCATAAATATTAAAACATTATTTATTTTGTTAATAATTTTAAAGGAAATTTTTAATGGGAGCAAAGGTTTTAGAGTACGCATTTCAAGGTCTGTATTTACCCTGTGTTAAATAAGTCTGTTAAGATGAGAGAAAGGTGATCTTTTAGGAAGGGAAAGTTAAAAATATTAAGGTACTTATACTCTCTTAAGAGTCAGGTACAAAATTGGACTCTGTCGCCCTGCTGTTTTGGTAATATTAAATACAATATTCGCAGAGATATTCAGCTTGGGAGAAATCAAATTTCTCCGCAAGAAAAAACTACTGGCAAACAATATATGGCATAAAAGATGCCCAAAGCAGAGTCTCGAATATGCCTAAATATTTCTTTATTCCTACTTATGAAATACCAAAATCTTCTTTTAATATGAGCAGTGGTGTATCCATAAAAATAAATAATCGAATGTTTAATGATCTCAATTTAGGTATTAAGCCATTCAACAAAGTTAGTCTAGTAAATGCTGGATTATCTGCTAGCATTCATTTCTAAACTTTAACTGATGTTAATCAGCTTTGTAAGTCATCCTGAACTTGATTCAGGATTTAATTAGGAACAACAGAAGACGATCCTTAATCAAGTTCAGGTTATCTTAGAAACTAGAATTTGGAGTACGTAAAAATTCCAATTCTTGTAAAGTTGAGATTCTGCCTAGTATCTTATTTCGATGAGGAAAACGGCCAAATCTAACAATGATATCATGGTGTGCTGTAGCGTAGTTTAAGGTATTTATATTCTCCATTTTACTATATAATTCTACGGAGAGTTTTTGGTCTAGCAATAATTCACTATGCATGAGAGGCATATATAAAAACATGCGTTGATCCGAGTTAAGCTTTAAGTCAAAACCTTTCTCAATTGCTTCTTTAGCCAAAAATAGTGATATTTCATCTCCAGAAAAGGCTTGCGGGGTATCTCTAAACATATTACGTGGAAATTGATCTAAAACTAGTACTAAAGACAATAAACTTTCTGCCTTATTTTTCCAATTTTCTAATTCCCTATTAATAGCTTGATTATAAATTGTTAGAAACTTTTCCTTAATTAGAGTGTCAAACTCTGGCTCTTTTACAAACCACTTTTGCTTATTATTAAACCAAAAATCAATAACAACATTATAGTCCATAAATTATTCTTATCTTGGAATTTGAGCCTATATTATTAAGATTATACCTAGGCTATATAGTAATCAATGATAAGTAACAAAGCATATAATGCTTAATAGTAAACAACTAATCAAACACTAAAAATACCTAGTCAAATTTATATCCATGATTTAAAAGAAAATACAATAAAAGTATTTTTTGTCAGTTAAGCTGCGGCTAGCTTCTCTCGCAATAACTCCACTAATTTTTCTGTCGCTGTGGCTATGGCTATATTTTCTAAAACTGCTATTTCAGTCGCAAGGCGGTTGAGTGCTGATTCATAAATGGTTCTCTCACTATAAGAACGATCATTATCAACATTTTTATATAAATCACGCACAACTTCAGCAATGGCCTCAATTTGGCCGGAATTTATTTTGGTTTCGTACTCTTGAGCACGTCTGCTCCACATCTTATTTCCACGTTTTGGTTTATCGTTCAAGATGCTATACACTTTATTAACATCACTTTTAGTAGCCAAGGTTCTAAGACCAGAAGCAGTAGCTCTTGAAACAGGAACTCGTAGAGTCATTTTATCATGCGGGAATGAAATTACATAAACTTCTAGCTTAATTTCACCTATTGCTTGGCTCTCTATTTCAATAATTTCGCCGACACCATGAGAAGGGTAAACTACTCTTTCACCAACTTTGAATTCTGGTTTTTTTGACATGCACACCTCATAAATTAAGGAAAATTACTAGGCAGGTATTATATCATATTTATATTGAGAATAAAAGCATATAATTTAGTTAACGAATTAATCCTCTGGTAACAAAACCTCTCTTTTCCCAGAATGATTAGGCGGGGAAAGGATACCGTTTTTTTCCATTGTCTCAACAATATTTGCCGCCCGGTTATACCCAATACGAAGGCAACGCTGAATATAACTGATTGAAGTTTTTCTTTCAGTTCTAACTATATTTACTGCTTGTGTGTATATATCATCATCCTCTCCTTCATCAGAGATCATATTAGAAGATATTTCATCGTCTCCTTCAGTTACAGCTGATATATATTCTGGCATTCCAGTTGACCTAAGAAAATTCGTAACTTTTTCAACTTCATTATCATCAACAAATGGACCGTGCACCCGGAGTATACGTGAACTATTTCCCATATAAAGCATGTCACCCATGCCA
>Ga0209702_10007302_pt1 | contig 13589 bp, 15 predicted proteins | sample FRY01_FD_187210 | JGI IMG/M metagenome (GOLD analysis project Ga0209702, IMG submission 187210) | Freshwater microbial communities from Lake Fryxell liftoff mats and glacier meltwater in Antarctica - FRY-01 (SPAdes) (version 2) | ecosystem: Environmental > Aquatic > Freshwater > Ice > Glacier... | reverse complement strand
TCTTCAACCTCGCCGATACAGACCAAACAAATATATTTGCTTTGCAACTTTGGGGCTTCCATTGTACTGTTCATTTACTCTTACACTTACTCTTACACTTACTCTTACACTTACTCTTACACTTACACACTTCATATTCTTTAGTGTATTTAATAATTTGTTTTTTTTTCAAAAAGTTAAATACACTAAAGAATATGACGTGTACAAGAGTATGAGTAAGAGTAAGATGTCACTTAGGCAAAAAGCAATCCGTAAGGGAACAGAGTACTTGAATGATTTTCAAAAGAATGTAATCACAGAATGTATAATGAAGGGTGGCGGTGGTCTTTCATTGCCTATGGGATCTGGTAAAACATTGATATCTTTAATTTTGTCTTTGTTTAATTCTAAGGGTTCTAAGCAAAATGAGCCTATATTGGTTGTAGTTTCTAAGAGTTTGGTTGCAAGTTGGGAATTTGAGATTAATAAATTTTTTGGTGATAGTTTAAAGTATGAAGTGTTTTATAAGAACCTTTCAAAGTTTGTTATGAAAAAAGGAACTATGTTGATTTTGACTACTCCTGATGTTCTTTCAAAGTGTTACAAGCATAATAATCTATCTGCAAAGTTTGTGGAGAAGCATACTTTTGATGTTGTTGTATTTAATGGATATAGGAGGGAGATGTCTGCAGATTCATATATGAGGCCAGATGTGCCTTTGATAGGAGTTCCTGGAAATGGTTTATCATTTATCTATTCAACAAAGTTTAGTAGTTATGTTGTTGATGAGGTTCAAAAATACACAAACATTACTACAACAAGGTGTCAAGCATTGGGTGCTGTGTGTTCTGATAAACGATGGGTATTATCTGGTACTATGTTTGATGAGCCTAAGGTTGAGAGGGTTTTGGGTTATTATATAATTATTAATCATAAAACTTTTCCAAGAAACTTGCGTGATACAGAAAAGGCTATAACTAATAGTAATTTTGGTGGTGTAAAGTTAACGTTGGTTAAGAGGGGTAATAATACGGAGTTTATCGCTCCAGAATTAAATAAGGTTGTAATTTCTCATGAAATTAGTAAAGAAGAGGGTTTGTTGTATTTGACGATGAAGAAAACTTTGGATATTTTAAAATTAAAGGTTCGTGAATATAGAGCTGCTAGGGATACAGAGAATGTTAAAAAGTTTTCTTCGTATATAATGGCTATGATAACTTATCTTAGGCAGGGTATTGTTTGTCCTTTAATTCCTGTTGCAAACATTGCGTTGGATATGAGTGATTATGAGCATAAATCAGATCTTTCAAAAATCCTACATGTGGAATTTGAAAAAATCGGAATTAATGATTGGTTGAATAACGTAGATAATGTTAAATCTAGTAGAATTAGGAAAGTTCTTGAGGTTGTCGATAATCATAAAGATGAGAAATTGGTTTTGTTTACTTGTTTCCGAACATCTGTTGATATGATTAATCATTACATCGAGGATCGTAAAGTATTTCTTTTGACTTCAAACATGAACATTACAAAAAGAGGAAAGGTTATAGAAGAGTTTCAGAAAGAAGGTGAAAATTCTATTTTATTTTTGACTTATGAATTGGGGGCTGAGGGTTTGAACTTGCAATGTGCTCATACGGTTTTGTTGATAGACATTTGGTGGAATTGTGGAAAATCTCTTCAAGCAATAGCGAGGGTTAACCGTTATGGTCAAAAATCAAAAGTAGTTAATGTTTATTTTTTTACGGGTAACACAGGAATAGAAAAAGCGTTATTCGTAAAACAACAAGAGAAGTTGGTTGTTTTGGATGAACTTCAAAATGGTCCAGTAAAGTCTAGTGTTAGTAGGATGGGTATAGATGAAATTTTGAAGTTGATTGGTCTTTATGAGAATACAACGCTACTTAATAATCTTCATTAAATAAGAATTTTAAATAAGACTTTGGTCTAACAATTAATCGTTTTAAAGATAATTGTTATTAATATTTTTTAAGAACTGGTTTATTGAATAAAAGATTTTATATAAGACTTTGGTCTAATTAATATAGAATTCATTGATTCAATAATGGTAATGTGTAATAATTAGTGTCTATATCTACTAAGTCTGGTAAACTTTCTGGTATACTTTCTAAATCGGAATACTCTATTTCATTTTCTTCTCCCTGAACGGAACAAAATTTATATCCATACCGGATTCGACAAAAGCCGTATGTAAAGGTTATAATTAACAAATAAGTTCCTAAAAAAGTTCCTATAATTGGTATCATTGTTATTATAAAATTTAATTGTTATCCTTAATTTACTTTATTCTTCTTTAAATGACCACCCTTCTTTAAGGGCTCTTTTAAATTTAGGAGTACTCATAAAAACATTTCTATTACTGGTGTCTTTTGCGTAGTAAATAGTTTGTGTTACTCCTTCTGAGTCTACCATACATACTGGGTATTTTGTTTTAACAGTGGGATACTTATATTTAACTCCCTTTGATTTTTTCCCTTTAAGTATTTTCTCTTTGAAATAAAATTTATCAACGTCTGGCATTTGTATAAAAATATTAACATTTCCTAGAAGATGGGATCTATATAAAATAACGTCATTGGTTAATGTTTTCATTTCACCACTAGTTACATCTCCTTTATTGAAGAATTTTCTAAAAAAACCTCCAGTTCTATATTTTAACATTCCATCAATATTTAAAATATACCTTATTTGTGTATTACCTGTAAATGTATTTTCTTCTATATCACTAGGAAGAATTTCTTGCCATCCATTACTAAACATATGAGTTAATACAATATTAAGTCTTTCTACATTAACATATTTTACTTCCGGGTCATCTGGATCTACATTAGCGTTTATATATTCTTGAATATTGGGAAACCCCAAACTTTTTACAAATTTATAAGTCCCTACCATTACAACTATTAATTACTATTAATTATTTAATTTTAATCTTTAATTCTTTTTCACTATAGGTACCAATTTATTAAATAATTAATAATAATTGAATATAGTTAATTTTGTTAGTAAATTAACATAATTATAAATCAAAACCAAAAACAAGACAAAATTGCATAAAAAAAATTATGCAAAATAACATAAAAAAAATTATTCAAAAAAATAACGAAATTACCGAGTATAAAGTTACCTGCATTTTTGCACATGCTCCCTCGGTAACCTTTTTCCAAAGTGAGGGAGGGGGAGATACCCTTCTAAACTTACTACAAAAAAATGAAAAAGCATACAAATAATGGATTCCAGTAGTTTCGCGCGAAATTATATGCTTCTCATTTAAATAGATGGTCGAAAATCTGTGGCTTTTGTGGATCTGTGGCTTTTCGGTCCCTCGGTGACACTTTTTGGGTTCGAAAGTGTTTGGGTTGTGTAATACAAATCAAACAAATAAAAACGTTAAATGGTCTATAGCTAAGCAAATGGTATGCCACAAAATATTAAATTAGGCCATAGAATCCACGGCTTTGTCACGGTGGCGCGTAATCCGCCATACTAGCGTTTGTTAGTATAAACAACATGTGCGCAAAGTGTGTTTTGTTCGGTAAATTATTTATGTGAAACTACTGGAATAAATATTTCGTATGCTTTTGTATATTTTATTTGGTTTATTGTGGATTCTAAAATTTCGTGATTTGTAAAAATTTGTGATTCTATTAGTTCAAACCTGGTATATTTTTTTTGTGAAATAAAAGTACCGAGGGTTTCGTTTTGCTCAACTATCTTTACTAAATTTCGATGTGTATATATATATGGTATGTTGACTTAAAAATTATTTTCTACTTTGAGAAAACATACAAAACATGGATTCCAATAGTTTTTTATAGAAATTGTATGCTTCTCATTTAAATAGATGGTCGAAAATCTGTGGCTTTTGTGGATCTGTGGCTTTTCGGTCCCTCGGTGACACTTTTTGTGTAATATAATACTAAAATTGTATTACACAAAACGTATAAATATAAACGTTAAATGGTCTATGGCTAAGCAAATGGTATGCCACAGATTATTGATTTAGGCCATAGAATCCACGGAAGTCGTGTGCCGCGGCAAAAACCGAAGGTATTAATAATTTATATTAAGTTAAAGATTATATTAGTACAGAATACAAACATGGATTCTATATTAACTGAATATCAGGATTATTTTGGGGAAAGGGATAAAAATGTGTTACAGATTATATTTCCTATAATGAATAAGAAAAGAAAATACAACTGTGTAATTAATTATGAAGATGCTATAAAGTGTGATGACAAAAGTAAATTTCTAAAACTTGTAACTTATAATCAAGTTAATCTTCAACCGTTTATTAATCTTACTTATTTAGATTGTAGTCATAATAATCTTACAATTCTTCCTGAATTACCACCATTAGTTACTAAATTAGATTGTAGTTGTAATAAATTAACTATACTTCCTGAGTTACCATTAATTACTGAATTATTTTGTTGTTATAATCAATTGACCGTTTTAGCGGCGCCTCAATTACCATTGGTTACTAAATTATATTGTATTGGTAATCAATTAACTATACTTCCTGAATTACCGTTAGTTACAACATTACATTGTATTGGTAATCAATTAACAAAACTTCCTGAATTACCATTAGTTACAGAATTATCTTGTGGTAATAATCAATTAACTATACTTCCCAAATTACCGTTTGTTACTAAATTATCTTGCGGTAATAATAAATTAACAATACTTCCCGAAATACCGTTTGTTACTGAATTATATTGTGGTTATAATCGTTTAACTATACTTCCTGAGTTACCATTAGTTACTGAATTAATATGTTCTTCTAATCAATTAACTATAATTCCCGAGTTACCATTAGTTACTGAATTAAATTGTAATTGTTGTGAATTAACTATACTTCCCAAATTACCATTGGTTACTGTATTAAATTGTGCTGGTAATAAATTAAGTATACTTCCCAAATTACCATTGGTTATTGTATTAAATTGTAATCGTAATCAATTAACTATACTTCCTGAATTACCATTGGTTGAAATATTATATTGTAGTTATAATAAATTAACGACACTTCCCAATGTCCCATTAATTAAACTACAATATTGTGACCATAATAATAATTTGATCCGTACCCCTTTGGGGAAGCATTGAAGGTGTAGGGTTTTAAGATTTTAAATCTATTTAAGAAATATAAAAGTATATATATTAGTATATACTAAAAATGGTTTTATTTGACTGTCCTCGTTGTAAATATACAACTGAAAAGAAATCTAACTTTATTAATCATATTAAATCAAAAAAATTATGTGATGTGGTTGAAGGAGGTATTGACGTAGATGTTGAATATATTTTAAATATATTAAATAACCCTTTAACTATAATAGAAAGAGTAAAATTAGAAAAATATTATAATAATAATTTATCGCAAACCGTTTGTATAAATAAATATTTCGAACCAAATACTGAATATATAACTGAGAAGGAATGTAATTTACATTTAAAAGACTTGTGTGTAATCTTTTTAAACATGGTTAATAACATTTATTTTAATCCTCTGCATCCAGAGAATAATTCAATATTTAAAACCAATTTGAAATATAAATTTATTAAATGTTTTGTAGGTAATAGATGGGATATAAAAGATCAAGAAAGTGTAATAGATTCAATAGTGGAAAACGTACAAAAAGTGTTTGATAGATACATTATAAATTATGAGTTTAAAAATAAATATGACACTGATCTTATATTTAAATCAAAAATTAATAAAATTATAATCGTCGAATGTTATAATAACAGACCAAAAAAATAATATTTTATAATATACAATTTTATTATAAAGTATCGAATTCAGTACTTTTATGTATCGAATTCAATACTTTTTTATTTTACAACCTTTTTACGGAACAAAAAACAACATGATAAAAGGTTAGAGCTTCCTCGGTAATTTTTTTTAAAAAAGAGGGGGGGGAGATTTATTAATTTTTCATTTTAAATTTTTTACCAATATCATATAATCCCATATTAACCTGATCAATAATTTCTTTATCTTCTAAATCTATTGTATCGTCATTATCTGGTCTTACTGTTAAGTCAATAATATCCTTTAATTTTTCTAAATACATTGGTATATCTTCCAATGATTTATATGTTATCCACCCATTTTCCATTAAAGCTCTTATTCTTTTATCTTTGTTAATATTTGGTTTATAAATATTCTTATTTTCTTCAAAACTATGTAAAATTTTAACTAGATCTTGAAAATCCTTAATACCTCTTAATTCTTCTATTTTTTCAGTGTTTGTATCATTTAAATTTACTAAAACGGTAATATTGTTTATAATACTATTATCTATTTTACTATTGTCTGTTAGATTATTATTAAGAATATTGTTGTTTCCGTTAATAGTATTACTATTACATTTATTATTATAGTTGTCTGGATTATTATCTATACTATTATCCATACTATTCGTTGATTTAAGTCTAATATTTTCCTTCTCTAATAATTTACAATTTTCCTTCAATTTTAATATTTCTTTAATAGAAAGAGGGTTGTTTAAGAGGTTTAAAATATAAGAAGGGTCTACTTCAAACCCGTCCTTCGAAAGAATACAAATGTATTTCTTATCTAGATGATCAGTAAAACAAGATTTTCTTTTAGTTGTATAATTACATCGAGGACATTCATACAGTACCATTTTAGTATAAACAAATATAATTTATATTATAAATTAACGTTAATTTAATATTTAAATGGAATCCATTATTTGTATGCACCTTTCATTTTTTTGTAGTAATTTAAAAAAAATTCTCTCCCCCCCCCTATTTTTTAAAAAAGTTGCCGAGGAAGCTCTAACCTTTTATAGTGTTGTTTTTTGTTCCGTAAAAATGTTACAAAATAAAAAAGTATCGAATCCAGTACTTTTATGTATCGAATCCAGTACTTTTTTAAATAATTTTAAATTATGTAGCTAATAAACGTTAAAAAGTTTAAAAAGTTTAAAGAATTGTGTAGTTATATAATAAAGAAAAATACTATTAAAATGTCAATTTACCAAGTTTCATTGTTGGGTGGAATTCCTTGTCCCGAAAAGGCTTGGGTAAAGGGTGAATCTAAATGTGGAGGGTTCAAACCACACGAAGACTCTGATATTGTTGAAGAGAGTTCCGATATGTTTAATAATATTATTGATGCTATGAAAAATGTTATGATTAAATCTGAAAATTGGTATTGTAGTTATGCAAAGTCATTTGGCCTTGAATTCAAAGATAATGAATACAAGGATTACATTAATTTGGAATTTGAAAAATGTAAAATAGTAGATATTAATTCGTTTAATGAATGGCTTGGTCAAGCGTGGGATGAAGGGTTCTATTTGGGACGATATGCTCGACTTGATAGTAATAATAGTTAAAGATTTAAATTGTGTTATAATCAGTGTAAACAGAGTGGTGTTTTATAATGGTGTATTCTAATGATAAGTTTGATATATTGTTTGATGGTGTTAATATTAATGTGAGTGTTCAAATAGAGGATTCGTATCATACGACAATTCAGTTTAATTACATGACTAAGCGTTACACTTTCTTTATAACTGAATGGGGTGGTCAATATATTAGTGATGTACGTAACTCTTTTATGGAATATTATAAAGGTATTGATAATCGGGATGAGACTCGAAGTATTATTTTGCAGATGTCACGTGATATTTTTAAAACTTTGGAGAAGATTCTTATTTCTTATAGGCGGTGTATTTATGGTTATGCGTTGTGGTATAAGGGTCTTTCTAGTATGCGACATAAGAAAACTTATGTGCAGCGTATAACTTTAATTACTTGTAATTGTATTGTACGATATTCATTTACGTCTCCTGTGGTACAGTGGGATTTAGTTGAGTTTGACTCTCTGTCTCAATAATTAATTAAATATAGAGAAACATATCATAAATTAAATATAGAATAACATATTTTTCATTAAAATGTCTGGAATTATTAATGCTTACGAGGCTTGTAGTCTAGCTGCAAAACGTAAAATCAGTATAGATGAATGTAAACTTGAAAAAAAAATGAATATTTACAATACTATGATAGTTAATGCTATTAGTGAAGGTAAGTTTAGAATTAGTTTTACAACCCCTCCTAATCTTTGGGATAATGGAGATAGAGTTGAATTTATTAAATATTTTGAGAAGAATGACTTTATAGTTTCTATAAGTTATAATGATATACTTTCTGTATACAATGGTATAGTATCTTGGGATATTAATCCTATATCAAAATTTATAAGTAAGTTGGATAAAAAAAAATATAATATAATTCTAAATGGAGTAGTTACTTATATCTTTATTACTTCAGAAATAGATGAGTATAACATTTATTTATATATATTTATTTATTTTATAATATACAGAACCTTTTAGAACCTTTTAGAACCTTTTAGAACCTTTTAAGTAAACAAATTTAAAGAATATTAATATAATTATTAATAATAATGGATATTCATTGGAGCAACACTACAGATTATTCTAAAATCAACAAACCTAAAATGATTGAATCACCCTCTTTTTACTATACACCTGAATTTAAAGGTTATAAACAAGATTATGTATTTACCACTAGAGAAAAAGGAACAGGTTATTATAAAGACAAAGATGAGTACATATTTAAAGGTTATTATAAATACAAGGATGTTTAACCTAGCACATTATTTCAATTAATCGAAAAAATTAATTCAATTAATCGAAAAAATTAATCAACCTATTTACGGTAATAAACATTGCATATTTATTAAATTAGTTCTCCTCGGTAAATATTTCTAATTTGAGGGAGGGAGAGATACCCTTTTAAACTTATTAGAAAAAAATGAAAAAGCATACAAATAATGGATTCCACAACTTTTTATAGAAATTGTATGCTTCTCATTTAAATGAATGGTCAAAAATCTATGGCTTTTGTGGATCTGTGGCTTTTTGGTCCCTCGGTGACACTTTTTGTGTAATATAATACTAAAATTGTATTACACAAAACGTATAAATAAAAACCTTAAATGGTCTATGGCTGAGCAAAAGGTATGCCACAGAATATTGATTTAGGCCACGGAATCCATGGCTGCTTCTCGGATTTTATATAATATAATAAATATAAGGAATTAAATAATTTATAAAATAAGTATCACCACAACATGGTTAATTTTATATGTCTCCGATGTAAATACAAAACTGAAATAAAATCTAATTTTTTAAACCATTTAAGTAGAAAGGAAAAATGTGAAATTGCTATTAAAGGCGGATTAGACGTTGATCCTCATTATTTGTTGAACCTAGTTAACAACCCTCTTTCCTTATTACAAAGAGTAGAAATTGATAAGAAATTAGATAAATTAGAGAAATTGGAGAAAGATAAAATCTATATTAATTCTAATAATAGTACTAATAGCAACATAACTAATAGCACTAATAGCAACATAACTAATAACATAACTAATAATAGCAATGTAACAATTGTGTTGAATCTAAACGATACAAATACACATAATATTGAGAATATCGAAGGAGTGAAAGATTTTCAGGATCTTGTCCGAATATTACATGGTTTCAAAGAGAATAGAAATATATATAAACCTACAATTAATAAAGATAAACGTATAAGAGCACTCGTTAATAATGGATGGATTACTTATAAATCTTTGAAAGATATTCCGTCTTATTTAGAAAAATTAAAGGAAATTATCGACTTTACTATTAGGCCAGATAATGATGATACAATAGATTTAGAAGATAAAGAAATTATTGATCAAGTTAATATGGGATTGTACGATATTGGTAAAAAGTTTAAAATGAATAACTAAATAAACACAAAACATAACAATTAATCGAAAAAATTAATTCAATTAATCGAAAAAATTAATCAACCTATTTACGGTACTAAATATTGCATATTTATTAAATTAGTTCTCCTCTGTAAATATTTCTAAATTGAGGGAGGGAGAGATACCCTTTTAAACTTATTAGAAAAAAATGAAAGGTGCATACAAATAATGGATTCCAGACGTTTTATATAGAAATTGTATGCTTCTCATTTAAATGAATGGTCGAAAATCTGTGGCTTTTGTGGATCTGTGGCTTTTTGGCCCCTCGGTGACACTTTTTGTGTAATATAATACTAAAATCATATTACACAAAACGTATAAATAAAAACCTTAAATGGTTTATGGCTAAGCAAATGGTATGCCACAGAATATTGATTTAGGCCACGGAATCCACAGGATTACAAAAGATTATAAATATATTATATACTAGTATATGTTAGTATACAAAAATTCGCGCATGGTGTGTTTATGTTTGGTAATATAAAATATACAAAGCTGTGGAATCCATTATTTGTATGCTATATTTCATTTTTGACTAGTTTTAAAAAGGTATACCCCCCCCTCTCTCATCAAATAAAGTTACCTAGCAAAAAGAATTATTAAATATGTGTATATTATCTAACTGAAATTTACGTAAAATATAAAAAGAATCGAAATCGATCCTTAAATAATCGAAATCGATCCTTAAATAATCGAAATCGATCCTTAAATAATCGAAATCGATCCTTAAATAATCGAAATCGATCCTTAAATAATCTAAACCGATCCTTAAATAATCTAAACCGATCCTTAAATAATCGAAATCGATCCTTAAAAGAATCTAAATCAATTCTTTTTTGTAATTGTCTTGGTAAAACATACACAAATAATGTATATATTACCTAACTGAAATTTACGTAAAATATAAAAGAATCGAAATCAATTCTTTTTGCAATTGTGTACATTATTCTAGATATTTAAATGTTGGTCCTGTGTAATATATTAATATTCCATTTAAAGCTCCAAATATTGTAGCTATTAAAACAGATTGTATTAATTTAATAATTTTATATTTTTTAGTCAGCCATAATGAAATAGTTATACAAGAATATATTACTAAAAACGACAATGCTCCGTAAGTAACTGTTGGTTCTAGTGATATTGAATTTTGAACTCCTATTACTGAAACTAAGAATATTGCTATAAAAAATGAAGATATTAATTTATTATTTAATGAAGCCTTTGGAAACAAATTATAATTAATTATAAAGGCTGAAATAGTTATAGGTATAAGTACTATAAAAGCACGTATAGTTCCTATACTAGACGAATCTTCCCAATTTCCGAAGAATGACAATTCAGTTTTCATTTAATAATAACATATATAATTATTCATTGGCAATATCTAAAGTTTCCGTCCCTTTAATATTTTTTACACAATTCATTAAGTAATGAAATGGGCTCTTTACTTGAAAGTATATTGAATCGACAAAGGTTATGTGTGATTCCATTTTAGCTGTCCCTGATTTTATTTCCTTTAATTCAGATTTAATAAAAACTAATTCTTGTTCAATCTGTATTAATTTAATCATTAATTCATCATTAGTTGTAGTCATATGTTATATTATAATATAATAATATTGTAATCATAACTTGTTTAAAAAGGTATCTCTCTTCCTCAATTTAGAAATATTTACCGAGGATAACTAATTTAATAAATATGTAATGTTTAGTACCGTAAATAGGTTGATTAATTTTTTCGATTAATTGAATTAATTTTTTCGATTAATTGTTATGTTTCGTGTTTATTTAGGAACAATGGGACAAAGGCATATAACACCCCTCAAATCTAGGAAATAAAGAGAGTAACAAACCACTATAGGTACTAAGAGAATAGTTGCAAAAATTGAAAATAATGTAATTCCTGAAGATGTTTCTATCCTAGTAAAAAACAAAATAAGTATTATTAAAGTAGTTACTGAATTACATGTAATCATTGCAATTTTTGTAGTATTAAAATCACAATCAGTTTTTTTACATTCTTCTGGTTCTATAAAAGCTACAACGAATCCAATAATAAATGACGCTAATAATAAATAAAAAAACACTACAGGACCAAATCTGGTTGATCTAATATGATCTTCAAGAGGAGTATATAAAAAAGAAAAATAACAAAAAACATTAAAAACCCCTGTTATAGCTATAAGTGTTCTTGTAATCGATAAATCCATTTAATATAAGTAAATATTTTAATGTTATCTTATTAAACCTTATAAACTTTATAAAATAAACCTTATAAACCTTCCGTAACCAGAGCGCATTTGAAGGCTTATAAACCTTATAAACCTTCCTTAACCAGAAAGCCTTCGGCTTACCGGGAACTTTGTTCCCGAGTACTTTTGCGGTTTATTTGAAGGCTTATAAACCTTCCTTAACCAGAGTGCTTTTGCGGTTTATTTATAAACCTTATAAACCTTCCTTAACCAGAGTGCTTTTGCGGTTTATTTGAAGGCTTATAAACATTCCGTAACCAGAGCGCTTTTCAAATATAGATATACCCTAGCCTTTCGTGGTCTATAGGGGTATAGTAAAGGACTTGGGTGATTTAAAGGAAATTTACGAATAGCCAAATATAGATATACCCTAGCCTTTCGTGGTCTATAGGGGTATAGTAAAGGACTTGGGTGATTTAAAGGAAATTTACGAATAGCCAAATATAGATATACCCTAGCCTTTCCTGGTCTATAGGGGTATAGTAAAAGGACTTGGGTGATTTAAAGGAAATTTAAGAATAATCAAATATAGATATACCCTAGTCTTTCCTGGTCTATAGGGGTACATAAAGAGAATTAAGGCCAAGTAAGTTAAAGACAAGTTAAAAAAGACAAAGTAAGATGGTTTTCTTTCCTCGCAACGGAGTTTACTGGATCGACATGTGTGATTACGAAGAAGGGAAGATCGACTCCATGCCTTTGCCCAACAGTCGTTATTACACGGAAAGTGGAGATTTGAGTTTCCTTGTCAAAGAGAAGCCTTCCGCGCAGCGGTACGGACCCCTTCCAGTTTTCAAGCGCACAACTCTTCATTACGCGGAAACGGGGTTTACTTTGCCGACCGAGAAGCCTGTGTACGCCCCCCTCCCGGTTTTCAAACGCCAGTACGAAAAGACTTGGAGTGAAATCGTAAAGAATTAGAGAATTAACAAATAAACAAATTTTAAAACACCCCAGCACTTCGGTGCTTGTATGGGTACGTAAAGAGAATTAAGGCCAAGTAAAAAGATTATCCAACCAATCACAACCAATCACAACCAATCACAACCAACCAACCAACATGTCCAACTACGTGATGTACTACAAAATGGCATCTTTGTTTATCGAAAATATTGATGAAGAGTCGAAGCTTGGAAAGATCATGGAAGAAGAGTGTAAGTATAAGGAACAAGTTACCCGCGTTTGTGCCGCGTATATCGAATACGCGGAGACCGAAGACGAGGAAACTTTACAGAGTTCCATAGACGACGTGTATGAACATAAAAAATACGGCGGAAGAGAATATGCCGATACAATCAACACGGAAGTCAAAAACTTTGTAAAAGTTAAGCTCGGCGGAGAGAGCGTCGCCAGGAAGGCTGTCGCCAAGAAGGTCGTCGCCAAGAAGGCTGTCGTCGCCAAGGAGGTTGAGGAAGTTGAGGAAGTTGAGGAAGTTGAGGAAGAGGAAGTTGAGGAAGAGGAAGTTGAGGAAGAGGAAGAGAAGGAGGATAGCGTTGAAGATGGGA
>Ga0209702_10007300_pt1 | contig 13593 bp, 10 predicted proteins | sample FRY01_FD_187210 | JGI IMG/M metagenome (GOLD analysis project Ga0209702, IMG submission 187210) | Freshwater microbial communities from Lake Fryxell liftoff mats and glacier meltwater in Antarctica - FRY-01 (SPAdes) (version 2) | ecosystem: Environmental > Aquatic > Freshwater > Ice > Glacier... | reverse complement strand
TGGCTCACCTGTCCGACGCTCAAGACATTAAATCCAAGGAAAATTGATAGACTGTAGTGGGAGAAGTGATTATATGTGCTTTTGAGACACGGGTTCGAAACCCGTCATCTCCAATTAACAAACTTTTAAATGGTATAAGAATCCAATTACTCTATTGTGCAATTCATCAGAATTGACTATCTTAGTATTATTTGATGTAGTATAAAACTACTTCCTCTCTCCCTCTATAAGTTTCACTTCATCAGGCGTTAGCTCATACAACTCATATACCAGATCGTCTATCTGTCTTTCTATCTCGCTCGTATCCATATCTTGATCATCTTTTTTCTTAGCAAGTATCTGTTCTACAAGAGATTCTAATTGATCAGCCTTGTCTTTATTATTCGCTGTTATCTTTGGTATAGGTATTTCTGAAAGCGGTTTTTGGAATAGCTCTAACATTTCTCACTTTCTCTTTCAACGATAATATAATCGAACATATATAAGATGTGTATTTAATATGCCTAGAAGGAATTTTAATGTATATCAATCCTTAGGTTGGGTAATGTAATATATATCTCAGGAGCCATAAAATTCATCATTTGAATATCCAAAAGTATTAGTTTTAGATCTTTGTGGAACTACTATATTTGGAGTTTCAAATCCAATTTCCATCCTTGGAGTAGCAAGAACCCACCAATATCATTTTTTAAAATTTCATTTCAAATTTGCATCTTTTCTCGCTATAATTTCTTCTTTATTTTTATTTAAATAATCTTTAATAAAAGAAGTGTTATCAATATTTGTATCGTATTTAGTTAAATATATAACCCTTTTAGATGTATCTTTAGAGACAGAATATTTAGATATATCAGAATTTTTATACCACTTCTTTAAGTATTTTATATCATGACTATTTGTATAAGAAATATCTTGATCAGCTAAGACATAAACACTATCTCTTCATGTAGTTATACCCTTAAAAGCATTGGCAACTTTATCTAGACGACTAGAGGAGACCAGTAGTTTATTTAATATAACATCAACAGGTCAATATGTTAACTTTATATATCAATTAATATCATATAGTTCATCTTGAGGTATATGGAAATAGCTAGTATTTTTATCCCTACTGTATATAATACTTTCCAATATTTCATTTCATAGATATCATTTATTATATGTGACACTAGTATTACAATAAGATGGAGTATTATCATTTTTTTTCTCTAGGACAGTAATCATATTATGTTGTCATAGAGCAGATTCAAACACTTTTAATTCACCAAAATTTATTAATTTTATAAGGTCAGTTCTTGCTCTAAAATCTTCCCTTAGTTTCACTCATCAGGTAGCTGTGATAAAATAGTTAGTTGTTATATATGAAAGTACACCACCATTATGGAGTAGATCTATTCATAAATGGAAAAAATAATAGAAAAAATCCATTTTACCCAAATAGAATCTATTACCCAAAGGAGTATCTTTGACAATATCAAATGTTTTCTTATTTAATTTTTCTCATATATATGGAGGATTTCCCACTACTATATCAAACCCTTCTTTACCAAACATATACTGAGGATCGAAAAATTTCGATGGACTACTTGCATCAAAAGGATTATAACTCTTTAAGAGATCAGTATATGTTGTTTCAAATAATCCACTATGTAATAATGCCTCATACTCTTGTCTAATATTTTTCTTACTCTGCGGACTCCTTGCTCTAAAATATTTATGTCTCCATTCCTCTAGATTCTGTTGAAGCCTACTGTCTTGATCCAATCATATTTGCTGTGGTCAGCTAGGCAACTGTACCAAGCTATTAGCACAAACAAATTTAAAGTCTAGATTAGGCAAAGGGTCTACTTTACTCGCATCAATCTCATCAACAACAATAGCCAACCATGCTCTGAGTCTTGCAATCTCAATAGCCATAGGTTCTATATCCACCCCAAACAAACTATTCTCTATAATATTTTTCTTTGTTTCTACTGGATCAAACTTGGTCTCAGGCAATATTCTTTCATAACACTGCAAAATAATCTGCATCATACCGATTGGGAACGCTCATGAACCACAGGCAGGATCTATCACTGTAAGATTATCTAGCATATCTATAATCTTCCCTCTATACTTTACCTGTATAGCATCAAAGGCAGCATTCTTACTATAGAGTGCGTAGTCACTATCACTAGTATCAAACAACTGTTTAAGAACCTTTTCTCTATCGCTTTCAGGCACACTTTGGTCGGTAAGCTTTTGATTAATATACGTTCTTAAAGACTCTTTACACATATAATCAACGATTTCTCTAGGTGTATAGAATGCTCCTTTTGCTTTACGTGCTTGTTTTCCTGTCTCAGTACTTTGTTCAGCAAGAAGATTTTCAAAAACTCTTCCAAGCATCTCTGGATCCACAGCTACCTGCTGGTAATTGCTTGTACTTTCATCAGTCGTAAAATTATATTCATCAAGAAAAGCATAAAATTCTTGGAAAAACTGCACAGGGAATACAATACCGCTATCTTTATCAATTCACCTCATCTCAAATAATCATCCATTCAGGTATGGTGTCTTAGTATCTACTCAGAAGGATCTTAGCTTTTGATTTCTCTCTTCTACAGGAAGGTTAAGTGTAGAAAAGAAAAGCTTAGAGAGAACGCTATGATAATAACTAGTAGAGTCTTCTTCTTCATGGACAGCAAAATAGTCATACTCTTGTGCAATAATGTTTTTCTTCTGTAAGAATCGACAGAAAACCAATCTTCCGATAAGTCTATTAGTAAATAACTTCGCATCCTGTTCATTGATACCAGCTCTCGTAAGATGCTGGACAAGCTCCACGAAGGAACGGGCAATACCTTGATAGAATTTTTCATTCAATGGCTTGATATTAAAACTCTGCCAAAGAGTTTCATGAACAAGTTTTTTATTACTACCAAAACTCTGTATCCATTGATGTAAGATCTCTTCTTGTGTAGCAGTCAAACGACCATGTAATTCAAGACTTCTAATAGTGTGTTTATTTGTTAAGACAAGCAGGATCCTATCTGCTTCAGGAGAAAGAAAAATATCCACTCCAATATTTCTATCGATATACATAGGGCTATCTTCATAGTTCGGTGTGAAGTTCGTTGCTCAAGCGATGATTTGTTTGGAAACTTTCTTTACCCAAAAGAATTTAAAGTCTACTGGGACAGAGGATCCTATAACTTCCAATGTACAAGGGAGATCGCTTCCATGTCCTGGTTTATTATGAAACCAATTCTTTGTTTTTTCTCACATCTTATCACTCCTAAATGGTCTCATCGTCAATGGATCTTCTCAAAAGAAACTAACTATTATCTTCACTATAGATTCAGCATCAGAAAAATCTTTACTCAAAGCAAGTGTTTGGAGTTGTTGAGATAGTGATACGATCTTGGGATGTGATGACATAGAACAAATTGTTATTGAGTAAATCAAACATGGTAGAGCATAGGTTTAATAATCGTTGAACCATCATCATTATCAGCTTGAGATGTATGTATTTCCAATGATTCATTAGCGTAATCAGCTAGCTTGCGTACAGCTTCCAAATTGTGTATATCTTTTTTTGCTGCATTATATAGTTTAGTAAACTCAGCTAACCTAATACTATTAGTAAGATACATAAAAGCATTTCTTATAGGCAACCGAACTGTCTCTTCATATCACGAACCGATCAATGATTCCACAAAAATTTGTTGTGTAGGAGTAAGTACTCTTCATTCAGTTCTATTAGCTTGGTACTCATGCTTTTCTTGTAGCTGCTGCACAGTGGATTGAGCAATAGATATACGATCAACATGTAGATCAATACCTTTTGCATCAATGAGTCACTGCGTATCCACAGCACACTTGAGTAATTGTAGTGCAATAAGAGGTTCTATTCTTTTATACATTTGTCATTTCTTATCTACAGTAGCAAACATTACAAAGTCTGTATCTTTTAGTTGTCATGTAGCATCTTGTGTATAGAGCTTGCTACTTAGCAATACTTCAGGTCTTTTTTTCATACTAGCTTGAAGTTGTAATGCTGGTTGAGCTCACCACTTACCAAATGGAATGCGATTATATATCTTATCTTTATGATCAGCATCAGCTGATTCATCAAACTCTTTGAGGTCCTGTAAGAATCAGTCCTCTGTACTCAGCAAGTCTGTTCTGGCTTCTAGGGAATCAATAAGTCATTCACTAGGATTAGTGTATAATTGCTTTATATCATCCACAAATTCTACTGCCTCAAACTCATCATTGAGTACTGGCTGATCCAATCATATACAAAAGTTTATCATATCTAGTTTACTCTCTAATCTCTGTACCAAACCAAGATAATGATCTAGCTGTTGCTCAGGAAACATATTATAGATATAGATCTCTGAAAACTTACTTCACAATCTATTGATACGTCCATTCCTTTGGATCATCCTCACTGGATTCCAATGGAGATCATAGTTGATTATGACTCCACAGTCCTGGAGATTTTGTCATTCTGACAAGACATCAGTGGCAAACAAAAACTGTATCTCTGTCTCTCATTCCTTTAGGTCATATCATTTAGCGTCAGGAGCAAACCTATCTGCATAATTTCAGACCTCTTGCTTATTTTTTCCTGATCCAAAAGCTGCATTATGTTCATTCATCATGGGACACAATGCTGGCAGATTGTCCTTCAGATAATCAATTGTATCACTAAAGAACGAGAATAAAAGCACTTTCCCATTATTAATATTGTTTGTACTAATATGATTAATTGTTTCTGCTAATGCCTTTATCTTGGAATCATCTTGTTGTAGTATATCAAGCTGTGATAAAATAACAGTAACTAAATTAATATCTCTATCTATATCATGCAACAATTCATCCTTTTTAAATCATGCAGGAATTTCATACACATTAACAAGCTCCATAGCATCATCATCCAAACTATCTCCATTAAGATAATCTAATGTCACATCGAGTTTCTTAAAGCTAACGATTTCGTTCTTATTAATAATAGATTCTTTAAGATATCATAAGAGTTTTCCATATCTAGAAATACTCTCTCTGATCGCATAGACTGAAGACTCCAATCTTTTTAGATAACTAACCCTCAACATACCATAGATACTAAGTTGACTAAGGATTTGTAATTGCTCCTTGTCTGCTAGTTTCAAGCCAAAGATATCCTCATATGTTTTCCCATAAAATTTCTCTTCATACATTTTCCATCTATATGGCAAGAATCCAAGTAAGAGAATAAGTTGATAGATAAAGAATACTGGAGATAACGTACTGATATCTTTACTAGGGAGTTGTGGAACTCAATCTAATTGATCTAATGGATGGTTTGCCGTCTTTACTCTCTCAGGAGAAGTGAATGCAACAGTATCAAACCAAAGTAAAGTTTCTGCATCATCAAGATTTTTAGTTGCCACATCAACAACACCTTGCGTAAGATCAGTACTAAAGCTATAGTTAGCGTTTTGTGGTATTGCATGAGGAAACGCTCACTGAAAATCTGGATCTTTTTTTACTCACTGTCTAGTATTTCTTACAATAAATTTTCCAATAACTTCTCTTACAACCCTCTTCAATCTCTCATAGTTTTGTAAGACATCTTGTTTTTGTTTCATGGATCTTTTTATAGACGACTGTATATCTTTCAAAGCAACTTCAAAATTCTCTATTTTTATACCTTTCTTATCTGCAGTTTCATAGACAACTTGAGCAATATTTGGATTACCTTTTGCTGCTAAGAGTATTTGACTAGTAAGATCATTCATTTGATTATTAATAGGAGTTGCTGTAAGGAGAAGAACATGTGCATCTGGATTTTTTTCTATCCACTTATACACCCATTCATATCTTCTACTGTTAGTATTTCTTAGGTTGTGTGACTCGTCTATAACGAATAAATTAACTGGAGCATATCTATCATACTCTTGTCTCTCTTCTAAACGATTCTGATTATGGAATGGAGTGACTGGTATATAATCATCAGCTAGTCAAAATTTTGCCATCTCCTTATGCCACTGCCTTTCCAATGAACTAGGGACTATAACCTCAACTCTTCTTCATTTATTTTTATCAGTAGGATTTCTATATTGTTTTATAACTTCTATCGCAGATAAAGTTTTTCCTAATCAAACAGAATCTGCTAACATAGCAACTTTATTTCTATCTAGCTTTCTTATAAGATTCCCAATATTCCTTGCCTGATAAGGCATAAGAGTATATCAATCTTGATCGGTTGAAAATACTGAAGTATTAAGTTCGTCTTTATACATTTCATACAAGGTCTTAATATACATTTCATATGGAGTAAATAATTCATCTCCAATTGGTGATTGCGACAATATCTCTAGGAATTTTCCATTCCATATTTCGCTCTTCTCATCATTCCAAAATCTATCGAACCAAGCAAGATGTCATGTTTCTTGAGTATCATTCTGTGGCTGGAAGGTAACTATACGATGGTCTGATTCTAATGCATTAAGCTCAGTGTTTTTAGTTAATCATGCTTTAGTAAAATTGGATGATCCAATAATACCAACAGCCTGGTCACTATCATAACCACCAAAAATATAGCATTTTGCATGTAAGAATCATCATCTATATATCTTTACTTCCAGCTTTTCGGAAGCTATAAGTTCTTTTATTTTTGTGACAGCTTCGCTTAGCTTAGGATCAATAAGTGTATTTTCTAGATCACGAAATATATCTATGTCTGGAAAATCTGGTTCAGGTTCAGATAGTTGATGCCTATTGATTAATGGTTCTCTACCAATAAGGAGTCTTATAGTATCGTAGCCCAAGAGCTTATCTATTATAAGTGCAGTACCTGGTAAATCCCAATATCATGTCGCTATAGATAACTGAGTATGCTCAGGAGCCAATGAGTCTATAACAGAAAATAATGATTTTCTATCGTTGTCTATAATCTTTGGAAGAGACATACACAAGAAAATATAATAAAATACAAATTACAGGTGTGTATAAATATATAGACAATGAAGTCAATTATAACTAGTTAGATTCTATCATTACAACAAATCAATTCTACAATATTTCTATTTCAAAATAGTATCGCATTCTGCTCATACTTTCTAGCAAGCCCAATAGAGACCTCCCTATCTATATTACACACCAAGAAACTTTCTTCAGGAGCCCTCTCCCCTTCAATATCCCCACCAGCTCCATGGATGAAAGTATATCATACTAGGTCTTGGAGTAGCTCTGTATTTCTTTGTTGATTATCCTGTAAAGACAATCCTTGTAAGTATGGATTATATACTGTTATAAAAGCAAAGCGATTAAAATCTAGTGATCGTAAATGTTTTTGTAAGATATCTGGCATATTACCTATACCAAAAACAATCTTAGGCTCATGTATTCGATACTGTGCCTGTATAAGTGCTTATAATAAATAATTATCCATAACTAAAGAGAAAAACAAAGCTATATATGTATCTCTATACGGCTCTTTTTAATTCTTCACCAACCGCCACAACGATCGCACATTACAGGAAATCATTGCATATTTACAAATCATGTACCACAACAAGTATGGCATCGTGCATAAACTATGACAAATTCCTTTTCGGGAGGATTGCCATATTTATCTAATCACTGATCATCCAAACCATTGATATCATATCCATCTTTATTATAAATTTTTCATGTATCTTTATGTACTCCATCATATCTGAATCAATTAGCATTATGGCCATCCATATCAAAACCATCTTGATCATATAATCATCATTGATTATAGACATTAGTCCTATTTAATCTAAATCATCGTTTGTTATAGTCATACCCAGTTAGTCGATGTTTTCATCCTTCATCAAAGCCATATTTATCATACATGACAAAACACATACAGAATAAAGCGAAGAAACATATTATTAACTATAATCAATCTTATACATAATACAAACGCTTAGGTTACAATCTAACAGGAAACCCTGGAGCTCATATTTCTATAACCTTTTGTGCTTCTGCTTCTCATTTTAGCTCTCTAACCATAGCGATATACAAGTTTGGATATCTATTTATAGTACCATAGGTTCATGATCATTGGATAAAAATACTCGTTCCTCCAAAACTAGCTATCCCATGAAGAACAAAGTTCTCTAGTTTAACCAAAATTTTGGTGTGCTCTCGAGATGGCTTTTTTTCAGCAATAAAATCAGCTAATGCTTTACTTTGATAGGTAGATGTTGTCATATTTTTTCAGAATAAATAAAAAACTCTTATCCTGGGATGAAAGTTTCTGAGTATAATATATATGCTCACATCTTTCCCCTCAGGGCTGGACGTAGCACCTTACTTATAAAGCAGGTTGCTGATGTGATTAAAATGAGCCAGAACTCTATCACATACTCTTAATGTAATTGTACAATAATAATATTAAGGCATAAAGCAAGAGAAATAGACTAGTTTTTTCACAGTATTTTAATATATTACACAAAAAGACTCTTACATATATTGATAAAAATGAAAGATCAATCTCACTGGATATCATTATCAGACATGATGACATGACTTATGTTAATTTTTATGTTAATCGCGATTTCGTCTATTGCTCAACAAAAAACAGCATTAGATAGGTATGAGAGGACAAACAATGATATATATATAGAACTTGAAAAAACTTTTGATGACAAGATTGAAGCTTGGAATATTACTATATCCAAGGATCTAACTATAAAATTTAATGATCCTGATATATTATTTTCGTATGCAAGTTCAAAGATTAATGATAATTTCAATAATATACTGAAAGAATTCGTACCTAAATATATTAAGATAATTAATAAAGAAGAGTATAAAAATCATATAAAAGAGGTAAGAATAGAAGGACATGCCAAAGAACACTGTCTTTCTCAAAGAAATAATTTAACAAAAAACTATATATCATGTATACCTCTATCTAGTGATAGAGCTAAGTCTGTATTGGAAAATATTCTTAGGAGCGATTATTTTACAACACTATCTGAACCAGATACAGAAAAGATGCTTTGATGGCTAATGAGTATATGAATGAGTACGGGAAAACCTTTAGATGATTTAGGTAACCCATTCCTATTAGAATCATCTACAAACACACCTATATCCGACAAGTCTAGAAGAGTTGAGTTTAAAATCGTTACGAGTAGTGAAGAATTAATTAAAGAAATAAACTAGTTTTTATCTGTGTTTTTATAGATGGAGAAATTTAATGACATACTATTAGTAGTTCAATTCTTAATAATACTCCTTGCAGGATTAGGTATATATTATTTTTGATGGAGACAGAAAGATAAAAACACAGCGGTATCTTTATGAATCCTTGGAACTTTTATATGAATATTCATATCGTTGATATTTTTTGATTATGTACATATTAATGACAGTATTCCCAAATTACTTTGATGATTAAGATTCGCATTTATTACCTCAATAATGTGATTAATCTGCTCCATATGGATATGATATAATGAAAATCAAAGTGATGATATAGATACTAAAGATGAATTAGAGACTTTACATTTAATGTTTAATGAATTAAAGAAACTTAATGGATATGTAGGTTGAAATACAAAACAAGCGATAGGGAATCAACTAAAATCTCTTAGAGAAGAGAATCAAACACAACAAAATGACATTAAACAAATATTGGTAGAGTTTACAGACAATATGGCAGAAAATAATTCACAGGCTCTAATAGAAGCACTTGAATGAGTTATGAGAGATTTCAACACGAAAATAAATGAACAATTTGGAGACAATTTCAAACAACTTAATGAGTGAGTTGGTAGGATGTTAGATTGGCAAAAAAATTATAAAACACAGATAGAAAGTCACCTTGAAATGATAGAAAAATCAGAAAAAAATATAGAAAAATCAGCGGACATGCTTGGCGTAGTAGTCAAAAATTCTGAAGATTTTGAGAGTATTGCTGCTAGTTTAGGAGAAGAAATAAAAATACTTGCTGCGAACATGACTACTCTGGAACAAGGTGTTGATAAATTTGAAAGTGTAGCTACAAGTATGGAAATATTGTCATCAAGCATGATGTGATCCATCAATGAGTTATCAAACAATTTTGTTTCTTCAGCTGAAGATATAACTGAGACAAATAAAGAACAAATAGAGTTTATGAAAGAAACAATTGAAGAGCAGAACAATAGTCTCTCAAAGAATATTAAGGACATGACAGAATCGTATAGTGATATCATAAAGAATATAAAAGATAATCAACAAAAGATATTAACAAATTCAATGAACCAGATAGAAGAATTCAATAAAGATACACTAGAAAAAGTCAGTAATCAGATAGTGCAATTTGACAAAGAGCTAGCTGATGAACTTACTAAGGCAATAGATAGTCTTTGAACTTGATTAACATCTCTTTCTGCAAGTCTTGCTAATGACTATAGGAATCTAGCAGAGTCAATAAAGAAAGCCTCAAAGGAATTCATAAAGAAATAGCATTTAACTAGACCTTCATGGAATGCCAAAAATAAATAACAACCGATCAAAAAAATTAGATAAACTATTGCAAGATTTAAATATTGATAAGGCAGAACGAACAGCATGAAATAATCGAGATGAGCTAAAGTCACAGCTATTAAGTAAGTGAGAGTTTGAGTTTGAAAGTATTGAAAATCTACAATTTAGTAAAGATGGAACGATTGAGTACGAATGAATAAAAATTGTTGTTTATATTAGAGATTGGAAAGCAAAACCAGAACGATGAGACCCGAAATTTCACTTTTATAGATGTACGACAATTAGTGAGTTCTTAGGAAGAGGAGCTTTCAATGGTAAATATATCTGAAACAAAAATTGAGAATTCCATGTTAATAAAATAGATATGAGCACAAATAAAATTACATGGGAATGAAAAATTAGATTAGCTCCATGTAAAAATTGCCTAAAGGAATTTAATTACAAATGATTTGTTGATAAGGATAGAACAGAAAAAAATGAGATAATCAAATCATTTGATATACAGAAATACTTTGATTCATTTCAGAACATTGTACCAACCCCATCTCATACGATAAATACTCTTCCAATATCCCAATACACGACAGACTGGAAAGGAAAATCAGACAATTATAGACAATACAAGAATCGAATATGTGAAGGATGTAATAAAGATTTTAAAGATAGCAAGTATGTACTACATGTTCATCATAAGGACCATAATGCATGAAACAATTCTCAAAGAAATTTACAAGCATTATGTGAGGAATGTCATAAAAAATTACATCCACATATGAAATAAAGACACTATTTAATTTCTAAAAAGGACGAGAATCTTCTAATTCTTCGAATTCTCCATGCTCTTCAGTATCCATAGCTTCTATGTCCTTACTCATATCTTTTTCTAGCTGACGTTTATTTCATATATTAATCGCTATTCTAAGAACGGTTTTCTGATCCTTATCTCAAAGGTCATAAAAGCGAGAAACTTTGTTTGATATATGACGATTTATATAAGCCCGATTTATTAATGAATCTAAATTAGGTACGTTTTTAGTCGCCGCATATGTATTAAATAATTCAGATATATCCATATTATATATGGTATCCTCTTGATTGCTTTTTTTTGGATATCTTGTGTTGTTATTTCAATTCTTATATTCATCTACTTTTTTATTACTACTCTTGAGCCAAAATAAATAGATCACAACAACAGCAAAAATAAGTATTCATAAAAGAGTTATTAAATCGTCATCCATATAAGCATTCTAGAATATAAAATAACACTATTTAATTAACAAATACTTATATCTACATTTCCCATAAAGATTATGGAATAATCATAAAGCTACAATCTACAAAGAACTTTTATATAATTTCTTTCTGGTTTACAAATACTTCTCTAAACCAGTATCCAACATACTTTCAAAACTCTCCTTGCTAAAGTGCTGTTTATTTGCTCTAGAACTAACTATCCTATTTGGATATTTTTTCATAACGTTTCTCTCAAAGTCAGTTGTATGATCAGTCTCAAAAGAAAGAACAAAACCAATAGATCAAGAGATGAGTTTGGCTCAGATATCAAGATTTTTCTGTTTTTTAAACTCTTTACATAAAACAACAAATTGTTCCGTTCATAATCATCTGTCTTGTAGTAGAACTTCGATAGGATTATTTAGATACATATTAAATGCCGCATAGGATCTAACACTTCAAAATATCATTCCTATTTTAAGTTTAGATAGTTTTTGCCTATGAGATCATGATATGTTTTCTTCTCTATCCTCAATAAAATTACTATATAGACTCTCTATTTCAGCTACCTCTAAGACATCAGACAAATGAGAACGATTAGACTCAAATCGATCTTTTTTCCAAGACGAGTCAAAACTTTCAATAGAAAATAGTTCTCTAATATAACGATTAATTAAATTAAATATTATTTTTTTATCAACTATTTGACAAACAATTCTTAGATACTCTTGGAGTTTGTATGGCATACTGTCAACATCTTCGCATTCAGAAACAATAAATTTGAGAGACTGTATTATATACTTCTGAGGGGGATTAAGATAAACAGTAAATCTATAAAGTTCATCTATAGATAGATTATTGATTGGTTCATATTTTTGAAGAAATAGATTGTTGGTTGGTTCATGTTTTTGAAGAAGTGGTAGTAATTTTTTATAAAGTACGATTTTATTAATAAAATGACATAAATATACATCCAATAACCAAGACAATTCTTCAGGATTATCTGAAGCGTTAGGCACTCAATATTTTGCAGTGAGCATATCTATCCATGTATGCATATCACTATAGAAAGATGAATCGGCTAGTCAGTGATCAGCATTAAATCATTTTTCTATTTCTTTTTTATTTTTATAAATATAGTACATTGCATTTTTTTTAGTACTCAAACTATCTATCCCCTGCATAGATATTTCTCAAAAAAGCCTATCTTCCAATTCATATTGATCAAAAACCACTTGGGAGCCAATAATGTCTTCAACAAGTGGAGGAACAATACGTTTACATAAATCATAATATGCATCTTGAGACAATCCTAATCATAAATTTTTAAACTCTTTATCAAATACGAATTTTACCAAAGAAAAAGCTTTTTCATATGGTTCTTCTTCATTACGAAATGCATCAGCTCACAATTTATTTAATATAGAGTAAACATCCTTATAAACTCAAGCAGCAATCCGAGCTAGTTGAACATCTATTACCGATAAAGATGAAAGTTTTTTACCAATAAATCAAAAACAGTACCACAAATAATATAAAGAAATATTTATAGCAGATACCCTTTTTCATTCTAAATTATCAGTTTCAGACTCAATAATTGTTCAGGAAAGAGCAATTTCTTGATCTTGAGTCAATCCTGCCGCCTGATAATATTTTTTAACTGCCTCTTGTAATTTTCATAGTGTAGTTTCTATTTCCATAAAAATAGGATAAAATTATAAAGTATCATACTAATAAACTAATCCTAATACAAACGATACGCATCAGCAAACTCATACTTGTCAGCATACTTTGCAGACACTTTATAAGACAGCATTATACATTCCCATTGTGCATCAGACAATACGTCAATAGTAGTTTCCTCAGTAATAATATTTT
>Ga0209702_10007299_pt1 | contig 13593 bp, 27 predicted proteins | sample FRY01_FD_187210 | JGI IMG/M metagenome (GOLD analysis project Ga0209702, IMG submission 187210) | Freshwater microbial communities from Lake Fryxell liftoff mats and glacier meltwater in Antarctica - FRY-01 (SPAdes) (version 2) | ecosystem: Environmental > Aquatic > Freshwater > Ice > Glacier... | reverse complement strand
CTGCTATCCCATGTGGATTAGTTTTCTCATGGTAGCTCCTTAGCTACGAGTAGGCATACAGCATTTACCCGACGCAATGTGGTGCGTATCATTGATGCTGTTATAGCAGCCGATATGGATCTTCAGCGACTTAAACGCACGATCATATGCACTTTGCACATGAACCGTGTATGTGAAGCTTTTCTCACCAGTTGCCTCATGTACCCGTGCCTCGGGCATGTCGATTCCATACTCATAAACAAGTTTGTCTCGCACCAGATCAGTTAGGTATGCATTATACAAGCGCAATGGCAGCTCACCAAGTTCGTCAGTCAATACGCCATCGTATAACTCGCTGATCTTCAAAAGATCGAACTTAATATGGTTAACATTAAGTCCGGTTCTGCGTGGGTGATAATTACTACGGTTGTCAAAGCGGACATGTTGGTCAATAGTTTGATATTCCATTTTATTACTTCTTTGTTGGTTGTTAAAATTAACGCTTGTATAAGTATAACATAATTTGTAGCGTTGTCAAGTGAATTTACGCATTATGGTTATATTCGATTATGCCATCTGACTCGCCATCTTCAGACACTACGATTTCATAGTACCGATTTGGACCATATGTTGGGATCAAGAAGGCGTTCAAAATATCTTCACCAATCATCTCACAACTCTTATGGTTCATAACGCCAGTCTTAATAAAATCCTGCAATGCCCATTTGACAAGAAAGAATTCCAATTCACGGTCAAGGTGTGTTACTGAAATTTTCACAGCAACCTTAAACATATGACGATGATTATTTTCTAAAAACTTAATACGAGGATCAATCGTTCCTGCACCGGGATAGAAATGAAAACCTTCGAATTCAGTTCTCACTTTAATAAACGTTTTATGTTGCATAGTTATTCAATATACTTATTTGCTTTTAGATAAACCCACATCTTCCAGTCAATTGCCTTATTGAGCTCAATTAGTGTGTCAAGCTTGACATTCAGTGCAGCAATATCGTTACCAGAAGAATCTGGTACTGTTTGTGGGCGTGGTTTCGCAGGTTTTTTAGCACTATTGGATACTGGTGTTTTGTCGCTCATTTTATCTCCGGGGTTGTTACAGGGTTGTCGCCTAAATAGGCACTCCACGGAGTATAAGCGTCGCGGTCCATTAATTTGTGTAGACTGTGGCACCATACTCCGGGATTCGTTTTATCAAAACCAACATCGTCAATTTTAATTGTTGTATTGTAGTTAAGCAATCTTGTATAGGGCAGTTTCACCGATATCATCGGAATAAGCTTATTATGACAACTCATGTTCCTGTCAAGGAAAGACTCCAATTGAGACGGCGCAAGATCTAAGGTTACATATTTTATACTTGCACAGTCCAATACTTCCTCGATCATCCACTCCCAATCTCTCCAACCATGTACATCGTCAAGAACATCGTCTACTAAGTCGAAACTCATGTTTGCGCCAAAGTAAACATGCTGGTGGGCAAATTGTCCAGTAGTTAGATTAGCAAGGACTACTGCTGGATCATGTTTGCCGACTACAAAAAGTGTAGGCAATCCAAATGCCGGACTATGTTCAACCTCAATGCCAGTGAAGAATTTTGCTGGCTCAATTCCATTACCATAGTCCCTATTAATCGTCATTGTCAGCCTCCAATGCCATAAGATTTTTGTCATCCATACTAGACATGTCGTCCTCATCTGGAATTTCTTCCTCGGTATGAAATATATCACTAATCTTCGCAGGCTTGCTTCCAAAGCTAATTGAAGTTAGAAAGGTATTGTTATCGACAATCATCTGTCGTGCATCAATCATAGTAGTAGCAGGATCAAATAATACTTCAACAAAGTGGTTAAAGTATATAATGCTGTTTGGAATAAACTCGCTTAGGTTTGGAGCCTTCTTACCTAAGCCCGTTGCATCCTTGTAGCTCACCTTCGTCCTTGCATATTCAACATCGGCTAACCGCAATGTCTCCTGTACCGCTTGAATATGGTTATAAACATTATGAGCCATCACTAACAAATACGACATGGTATCCCAACTGGTCTTCCCGATCTTGCCGTTCTTGTTAGCATCAGTTGCCCCCATTGCACAAATGTCGCCAACTGTAAGTCGGTCCATAATAGGACCTTGATGCGGCATTCCTAACTTGGAATTCTTCAAGTTTTTATTATCAACACTCTTGCCCATACAGTATGTTAAACGCTGCGGAGTGAAGTAATTGTAGTTATACGAGAGGGCATATCCACCAGCAGCTACAAACGGTGAAGCAGCATCAAAACTCAGGTTGATATTTGGATTATAATGCTTTTGGAGTTGTCGTTTAATTGAAGTTAAATAACACGCCCACTGAAGCCTACCGATACCAAGGAAGTGAATCCAATCCTTGTCCTTGATTAGATCGTCTTCAATTAGATCAAGCATACGGTTCAGCACTGAAGGCATGTGCCTCATGTTTAAACCAGCGAATGCCCACCCTTCAAGCGTACGATCTTCAGTATAGCCCATCTCCTTTACCGATTCAGGTTTACTAAAATGCTTTACAGCATCATACCATTGCTTAGAGTTATCAGGAGTGCTACCAGAGATAACATTAAGAAACTTAGTTGCACCGGGCACACGATGCTTCATAAAGTATTGAAGGTTATGGATCGAAAGATCAAGTGTGTCCTCAAACTTAGTTAACCCAGTCTTGGCACTTAGAGGTGGTACTGCGGCAAATGCGGGCACATCGAGCGTCATGGACCAGTCAGCAGTGTGCTCGAGGTAACGCAGAATTTCTTCACGAAACTTATCGCCAGCAGCACCTTTGAAGTTTGGCCAATCCATCTTAATAACGCCAGTGGCAAGCTGAAATCCTGCGCTGTCGCCAATAATAGTAGTTTTGCTACGATCACGCTTATGTACCATGGGCTCTTTGTCATCACAGCGAGCCAAGTTGCGATCGGCATGTCCTGCTGAATACAATGCCACTCCATAGTGGTAATAAGACTTCTCTGGTTCAAGAAAGTTGACGCCTTCAAATCCATGTTCAAATCCAGCAGGTACCCGTGATGGTGCAACAAAGTTTGGATCAGCAATTATCTTGCCAAGCTGCTTTGTGTAAAATCCAGAAATTGCCGGGAGATAGTGAGCATAGTTGCCCTCCATCGACCGCCTAGTCATATCAATTGTCATACTTGCATTGAGTATGGCTTGGCAAGATTAGATACTGCCTTAGCCTTAGTTATAAAAAATTCCGCACTGCTAATCGCATCTTCAAGTTGGGTTGCATTCCATATATCCCTTGAAAGTGCAGCCTTAGCATCTTCAAGATATGGAAGTGCTGCTTGAACACCCGCGTTAGGTGGAGGCGGTGGAATAGGGAGTATGGCACGCATAGATTAGACCTGAGCAAGTACCAAGTACTCATATTTCACTACTCCAGAGTCAAATTCAACTCTTGCAACCTTCTCGCTGAAACTAATAATTGGAGTACCTTGCGATGCTGTCTTCAATGCTAGTAGCAAACTGATAATAGGCAATGTAACTGGACGCTTTAGTACCTCTGTAGTATCTGCAAAGATAAACTTGCCCGAGTGACCGCCACCTGCTGTACCACCAAATGTAAAGATCAACTTACCCTTCTCAGTACTTGCTACCAAGTTAGGATCGATGTTCGCATACAAGCCAGCGCGGTTTGATAACTCACTAATTTTATTGCTTGCTGGCGATACAGTTACATCCCATGTCGTACCTTTGAAGCTACGCGACTTAGTCTTCATAAGGTTCGTTGGGGTTAGACGGTAAGTGTCGGTGTTGCCGTCTTTGTTTGAAAAGTCTAAACGATCAATTTCGCGATTGCTGTTAGTACCTACATCTACTGCTGAGTCCTCTGAACGATACAGTCCAGTAAGTCCCACTAAGAAACTTAGATTTAACATACCAAATTGTGGAGGGAATTCTGTTACTTCTGTATGGCTATTTGCCAATACAGTAAGTGATGAGCCTTCTGGATATGCAGTAAACTTTGTACTGTTACCGTCCTTCTCAACCAAAATCTCTTCAAATGTTCCAAGTGAGGCGATGTTTTTTGCTACATCAAGCACGATATCTTTAAGCATGTAATTCCCTTAGTAATATGTAAGTATATAATAATTTAGATCTAATGTCAACGGCAGTCTTACCGTTTATGAAAAAATGTCATTTAAAAACCCCTGATCCTTACTTAGATTTAAATCCCAATTGAGCACTGCAAACAAATTCATAATTTTGCTATCAATGATGGTCTCTTCCATTCGGCCATGATCAAACGGTTGCTGCTTAAACCAATCTGGTAGGTTCATCTCGTCAATTGGATATCCAATGCTTGTAATCTGTAACGGATTATTTCGTAACTTGCATACGATAGTTTTCTGACCGTCGGTTATGTCCATTGACCTATTGTCGCTGTATGCTTTTCGTAACCGATTCCAGTTAATAGCCGCCATAGCATGACCAACACCACACTTACCAGTCTTATCATACACCGCAGTATGATGTGTCAAGTTATTCACACGCTTCGGCGTCCCTTTCTCCCATCCGGGTCGAATCTTAAATTCTTCTCGGAACACTTTTACCCGGGCCATAACTACATTTACAGATTGCCCTTCAAGTGACATGAGCAACACCTCCTCAAGGAATTTCTGCATGAATTCTGGAGTGTCGGCCCGTTTCATATCAAGCCCCATTGCCTTAAGCTCGCCAGTGGATCCATCTTTATCCTTACGCTTTCCTTCCTTATCAAAGATAAGAACTGCATAACGCTTCTTGGCCATGAAGATGCCTTTTGATGCAACCATCTCTCGACCTGCTTTGATAATCTCACCATGCGATTGCGGGCAGTTGAATGCAGTGTTCATAAAGCCCGAGAATGTATCATTTACTTGCTCACCAATAGCATCGTACAGTTCAATAATCTTTTCCTTAGACCAATCCATAGTGCCATTGTCAATCTCTTTCATAAAGATAGGGTATGCAGAGAAATAAACTGAGTCAGTATCTCCAGAAATAATTGCATCGCCATAGTAATCGTTTACGCCAGTCAATAATTCATTTACGCTTGCAGCCATATGTCTTGCAATAAGCCTGCCGCATAGTGTTGTACTTTGTCCCAGTCGTTGATCAAAAAACCGTGAGCCAGGATTAAGCAACGCCCCATACGCAGAGTTCAAGTTAATCTTCTTAACCAGTTGACGCTTATCCCAAAAATCAAATTCCTCGGGAGTAGTTGCTTCCTTTGCTTTCTTCTGCAACACTTTTCGTTCAGCATACCACCGTTCAAGCAGGCCAGGGATAACGCCTTTTGTATCGTACTTAAAAATAGTGCCATTGCCCGACAGCATCAGCGCCTGCCCACTATGGAATACATAGTTGTAAACCTGTGCTGAACTCATGTCAGTACTTGTACCGTCGGTCCAGTCTATAGTTTCACTTTGCCCTACATCACGGTTCATAACTGATTCATATTCAAAGCAAGCAAATTTGCCATCCCAAAAGTCTGCAACCGGAGTTTTAGAGCCCGTGGCCTTTGATGCGTCAATACCCGCTATAGTTCGTGTTTGTCTAACTTGCCCCACAATAGTCTCGGGGCTCATATTCAATGCACGAATAACAGATGGATACAATGAGTTAATATCTAATGAACCAATCCACTCGTGCATACCTACTTTTGGAATAGCAACATACGCACCGGCTGCTTGATTATCTTCACCATCTTTACTACGCGGACGATCAAACACCACTTGTCCAAGACGATGTGCCTCGTTAATAACCGCTTGGTCAGTAACCGCTACTGCACCTAATGTACCCCGCAGCGTAACACTATTAGAGTGAGCAATGAGATTAGTTAGTTCAATAAACTTTAGTTTTGCATCAAGCTTAACCAACAACATAGTATCTTGTTTGTTGTATGCAATAAACTTTTCAAAGTCATTGTTGTATAGTTGGTCTAATGTACCTTCATAATGAATCTTGGTCTCGCCAAGTTCAACCTCGCCCACATAATCCAAACGGTATGATGGAAGTTCGTGGTAGTTGTATTTGCGGTACAGTTCAAGATAGTCAAGGTGAATGCGGCCAATTGGATCGTATGTTTCTAATTCTTTTCCAAACTTCTCAAATTTACGAAGCTTGGGGAATTGATCCCATAAGCACATTCGACGAGTATGTTCCTTGCCCATAACTCGAATAATACGGTTAGTAATGTACGGGATATCAAACCCCTCGCTATTCCATCCAGAGTACACATCAGTATCTCCAATAAGTTCAAGCCACATATCAAGCATCTCATGCTCTGAAGCACATAGGATAGTATCTTCAAACTTAGCAACGATTTCCTCTGCACGATCCTGTGGCATAGCGTCGGGTTTAATAACCAATGTGATATTTCTGCCTAACCAACTTAGGTAGGTAGAGATTGCAGTAATTTTATTAAATGGATCGCTTGGATTTGCAAAGCCTTTTACCTTGTCGTAAGCGACCTCAATGTCTAAGAAAGCTACATTAAGGACTGGACCATCTTGTCCAGTGTATTCCTCTTCCATGGTACGATTGAGGGCTCTATAGTCGCTCTCGCATAGTCGTCGATGACTATGAATTCGTTTTTCCTTTTCAAATGCACCAAGGTTACTTGATACTACCCTTGTAACACGAGTACCATCGATTGCCGTAAATTTACCTTGCTTGTCTGGATAGTACAGCACATACTTCGCTTGGTACTCTTTTAATACCCTTACGCCATTGACCCGCTCGACCGCATGAACGATCTCTTTCTTTTTATCATGCCAAAAATCTATGTAGATAATAATCCCCTTGATGCTATAATATGTATCTGACTTTAGTAGAAATGTTTTGCCAACGCGCTCTTGAGCTCAGAATCTTCGACCTTAATGCCAAGTTCCTTTAGCGTAGATTCAAACACATGAGCAAGATCGTCAAAGCCGTAAATGCTATTATGTAATTCCATATATCCAGCGAGCTGTGCCGGTACATACGCACCGGCATTCCATCCAAATGTATCATACAGGATACCACGGTAAGATCGGTTCTCGTCAAGTTCACCCTTTGCCAATCGTCGTACAATAGCGCAGACTGCCCATAGCTGTTCTTCTGGACTAAGGCCGCTCCAATAGCTTTCGCTCATGTCAGTTTCCTTGTCAAGTACCGTTTGTACTTCTTTGCCACTTTCGTGTAGTGCTGCAAGTGTTGCTTCTTTTGCAGTATCATCCATCATTCGTTCCCCCATGTAAGTTTTAGCATCATCATCATCTCTGCTGTAATATCGAATACATTATATATGTCGCGTGGAGGATCTATATGTTCATACCAATCTTCTCGTTCGATGCCATACTCTCGCAGCCATATAGATACATGCTTGCGGCAAGTTACTGTGTACATGGTACCTGCGTCAACCTTTGCTTCGGCTACCAATTGCCAAGCAGGCTCTAAATCAAGAAACGCATTTGTTGCCGAATTACCTATAATTAAATTTATAGCCTTCCAATCCCATAAACGCTGATACCCGGGCACAATCATTAACTACCCCAAGTGAGTTTGAACATTACTGCATCTTCCTCGTGCTGAAAGCAATAGGTAGAGCTATTTCCATTGAACACATAAGACGACTCGTTTTCTCGTAACCATTCTTTGATCTCAGCGTTGCCAACATGACATCTGACGAACTTGATGCAGAGAGTTGCCCGCTCAAGTGGATCTTTGTCTATCTTTTTAATCTGAAAAGGCCAGTGTTGTTTATTAATTACCCGCATCAAATTTCCTCCACATAGACACGCCGTGCGTGATTTCAGTTAAGGCATCTTCTGTGTAATACATTACAGTCCAGTCTGGTTTGCAGTGTTTAACATTCATAGCAAGCCGCAACCCACGAGCTTCAATTTCTCCTTTATGCGAGTATGCACCCACGAGAGTATCTTGTTCGCGTTCCCAGTCATTGTTCCATATTACTAATTTGTTTAGGAGATGATCGTCGTGTAATGCAAGATCGGCCCATGACATCATCAGGCCCTCTTCATCCCATATTGGGTTTGCCATAAATTCGGGCATTATTTTGACATAGTTCATAGTAGTCCGTATGCAGAGCTAAATTGCCCAGTGATCCTTGTTATCTTATTTCCAAAGCGTAATTTTATTAGTATAGCATCATTTTCGGTATAAGTCAAGATCACCAACGAACTCATTCTGCCCTGTACATACATCCGTTGTTGGCCCATTATATCAATGGGAATAAGTTCAGGTTTCTCGCTTTCAAATTCAATATTATTAACCGTTAGAAATTCAATAGCACTTGCATCCGAGTCCCACAGGAACCAAGATTCTTTAAGGTAAGTAGGATTCATGTATACGCAATCATATTTTTCAGAATAGCCCGTTTACCAAATCGTAACCGCATCATAGCCGTATCATTGGCAGTATTAGTAATTACACTGTATTCATTTATACAGGATGCTGGCGCCCAGCTGGCCGGTGCCCGCCATATAAGACGATGCGTAAACCCTTCTGACACTAAAAACTCAATATCATCAACAGCTAAACTAAACAGCGACCACATCCGTAGTTTGATTGGTTCAGCCTGTTCGGTCGTAGTCGTCATCAGTTTGCTTATTAGAAAGGGTTGCTATCATATCTGCCTGCGCCGCTTCGTGCCATTCTCGCAGCCAAGGAGAGTGATCGCATTCTCGTACATGCTGCATAACACGCTTCCTGCCAGCATTCTCCATAGCCTCACCCATAAAGAAACGAAATACCACTTGCCCATGATGCTTAATCTCAATCATCATGGGCTCATGTTTATCGTTGTTCCATGTAAACTCTTCGTACATTATTCACTCCATTGTAGCAAAGTCGGCAATCTCGCGAGTGCCTTGCAGCACTTCGGTAAATTGGTTCATGCCCACTTCACGAGCCATACCTGGCCAATCTGCTGCAAACATAGAAAAGTCGTAACCAAACTGTTGAATAGAGCAACCATGTTTATCAGATTGAATCATAGAGCCCCCACCGCCCGACCCAGTGTGGCCGCGAACTCGATAACCTTTAAACAGGTCACTGCCTGGATAAAAGTGGCCCCATTCCTTGGGCCACTTGACATTCCAAGATACTCGACCATACCACCCAGGATAGGACCGTGGCCTACCGTCTTTAGCCTCGTGACTACTCCAGCACCGAACACCGTTGTACGGAGCACTGTGGGAGTTGCTCACATTATCATTCCATCGCAGGCTAAACTCATTGAAGTTAAGAAGCTCGGGCATTGGCATACCATTCTTCCCCACACGGTCCCAGGCATGCCTATTTGCCTTTGCTCCTTCGGCCCAAAAACGAATTTGGTTGTCTATGACAAATTGCTTAAATTCATCAACGGTCATTTCTTGCTCATACGCGGCTGCCCACCAGATATCTGCTTCACTTTCAACGACCGTTAGTTTCCGTTGTGCGAGCCGATGCCTTGCAAGCTTCCGCAGGTGGTTGCTGTACTTGACTTGGTCCTCGAACAGTTGGCCCGAGATATCACATTTCCAAACACTAATTTTGCTCATACATTCGTTCTATTCACGCTAACCTTTAATATTAGCCAGTTCGTCTGCCAGCTCTCTAATCTGCTGTGCCGCCATGCTTAACAACATTGACAGTGGGATATTAGTCTGTACCGAAACAGCGGCGATCTTTAGCGTTGCAATCATGTCTTCGTTTGTCATAATATATCCTTACCAAGATTTAAAATCTGTAATATCAACTGTTGTATCAGGGTGTTCGCCATGCTCATCAACTAATGTAAATGTCACCATAACCGTTGGGCCAATACCAGTGTGGTCCAACGATGAGACATCAAATAATTCAGTTTTCTTAAAATCAGAACCCATACGGCCAAGCTGCTTGCATTGCTTGCGGGTAAGTATAATTGTAGTCATTCTGTATCCAATCCCGATAATTGACGCATTCTTCGAGTATTAAAATATGCGTTAGTTTCTGCCAATTTTATCCCTGCTTCTGATAGAACATATTGCCACCGTCTATGCTCTTTACTGTTTTGTTGGAAAAACTGTTCCATTTCTCTTTCATTATTTAACTTTACAAGATTAGTAGGATTGTCTCTATCATATACAGAAATGGTGTTACCTAAATTCAATAGTCTTTTCCATAAATTCAAACCTTGATCAGATAATTGTTCGTCACTCATCAACTGAATTGATTTATGGTTATCTTTTAAAATGACAGTGTACAGGTCCGATGCATGTACAGCACTACCTGCAGGCGATCTGCCTACTCCGTTAACTGTTAATGCCTGCGGACGGGCCGAAAGTTCAGCGGCCATATCCATAGTACCCTCATCATTTTCATGCCAATAGTATGCAACCTGATTACCGAATATCTTTTTATACCCGTTTGCCATTGTTACTGGTTCTCCACCATGTGAAATATATTCATAAATGGAATGCTGTATTGTACCAAAAAAGTCGTTGGACATTTTACCAATACCCGACGGCATTTCAGCTAACCAGGTCTCGTTAAAATCTTGTCTACTAGTCATTCTTTAATTCTAAAATGTTGTTCAATCTTCTCGGCGATGCGATTGGCCTCGCAAGTGGCTAGTTCACTTTTATTTGTTATATCACCACTTTTATTAGCAATATCAACTCATTCCTGAATAATCAACTCGGCAAATTTCACTGCATCGAATTTACCATTGTCAAGGATGAATGTTCCGTACACGCCATCCTTAACTCCATTTTCCAATGCGCCACCTGCTTGCAATGCAAGCTCTTTAATTATGTTATTCATAGTGTTCCAAGATATATAAAAAATTCAACAACTTTAATGCCAGCAAATGCAATACCAAATGCAATAAGAACAGCATCCACTAGCAATGCCATTGCTACAAAAAATCCAACATACGCAGTCTGTTCTCGTGGTCCTTCTGAGCCTAACTCATCTTTAATAAAACGCCATGCGGCAAAGTTTGTAATAATAACAATTATTGCAATGAATGCAATTTGATAGAGGTTCATTTAATAATCAATCGTAGAAAAGTCTGTATCTTTTGGGCACAGTTCCATACTATAATCTGGTCCAGCACCTTCAACATGTTTAACAAATCCTGCATAGATATCTGATGCATAGCTACTCATGCCGTAACTGTTTTTATGGCAACGATACACGCTGCCGCTGGCGCCAGAAAACAGTAGAGAATCGCCATCGACCTCAACAGCGGTAACTCCGCTGTTCAGCTTCCAAGAGTCGCTGCCAGTGTAGCCGCCATACCAACTTCCAAGGACTTTGTATGTAACCTGTCCGTCACGGGTAATCTTCAGCATAACCCATCTGTCAGGATTGTAATTGCTCATTATAGCTCCAAAATTGTAATAACGCTATTATACTTGGCTTTGGGGCAGAAGTCAAGCAGATTCTGCCACCTACCCCCATCGTAATACGAACATAAAATAGTCCTCTTTGTCCCGCAGTAACACTGGTCCAGCTCGATAGGCCTGCCATCTTGACCACGAATCGGGTACAATATCGTGCGGCCCAAACTGCTCTCCAACACCATTCGTCTACACCTTTTTCATGAATCAGGTATGGTACATAATCAGCAATTATAAGGAGAAGACCTGCTTATACAAAAGTCACTATGACCAGCTTAGTTTAAAAAGTATTGCATCATCTTTATTTTCAAAGATAAAAATCCGCCCCCAATTCTGATATCGCTTAATGCAGTTATCATTGCACCACGATTTCATGTTATTGGCTCTATTATTGCCCCGCATGGATTCAAGTATAACCTCTGTCCACCCGTTAAGTGGTGTGAACCTACGCATGTCGTCAAACGCCATGGCCATAGCAGTTTCGGTTGCCCACTGCTCCATGCTTGATGGTGGTACTTGTTCATTTAGTATATCAATGGCGTTCATAACTTACTCGCCGTATTCGTTTTCAGTGTTCCAACGGTTCTCATTTGAATTCCAATGGCGGTGGTCGGGCAATGAGATGCACGCCTGCCATCCAAACAAGTTAATTTCCAAACTTGGGCCAGCATGGTCGCTACCCCGCCAGCGTGTGTCTACATTGATGCCAAGTAGTTCGTATGTGTAGTGGAAGAATCCAATCTCCAGGGTTTTGTTCTTTGCAACAATCCACTCACCTTGATACAGAGATTGCCATGGACTTTTCTTTTCAGAATGGAAGGGATTTTGAATCCCAAGATTAAAATTAATCATTGCAATTTCCTTACATAGTCCTCATCAATTCCGCCTTCAAGCTTCCCTTCGATCATCTCAATCATTGCAGCATCTTCGGGGTCGTCGATGTCAAGCACCCGGCCCTTCTCAAAAATCTCACCGTTAGCGGCCATACGCATAATATCCGCCATCATCTCGTCAAGCTCTTCTTGCGTACCTTCAAAGGCATCAAAACAGCCAGGCGCAAAGATAACCTTCAGTGGTTGGTCCGTATTTTCATTCGTGTCAATTGGTTCGTGCATAGTGTGCCTTTAAGATACTGTATTATATAGTGATTACGCCTACTTGTCAACTGGTTCCAATAATGCATAAGTCAGCACCTGCAATTCTTCGCCACCAATGCTAACATACCAAACATCATTTTTCATAAGGTACATGTACTCGCGACCATAATCCTTTTCCTTTGCGAGCCATTCTGCCTCGGAGTTAAATGTGGACCACTCATGATCATCTTCGTCACGATCGCGCCCGTAAAAATTACAAGTATTATTTGGAGGATTGTCAAAGTCGTGTTTCTCGCCAAGTGATGAGCCTAACGAGCTAATGTTACCAAGGGCAACCAACTGATTGGCTTTGCTGCTGGGATAGTGTGCAGCCAGAATCTTACCAACATGATCCAAGCCGCCATCCCAATGTAGATAAACGGCTTTGATGATGTTGCCATGTGCAACTGCGATGCTTGCATTAGTGCTCATTTTAATTTCCTTTGGTTACAGTAAAAGTTTCAATCCATAATTTAGTGTCGGGATTTGCATAAGTATCTCCCCAGGGAGTATCTTTAAATGCAATTGCAGCTTCCATAGAAGCGAACACAGCCTCGGTTTGTTGTCCGGGGTCTCTCCGGCGAGGATTGTCACAGCGGCTCTGTACTAAATAAACTTCCATTTTACATACTCCAGTAAGTTTCTGACGCGGGGTTGCAGCACCAAGGAGTGTCTGCGGCAATAACAACATCCTTGCCAGTCATCAAGCTTTTCACAGTTTTGTAAGTTGGATCATATTCAAAACGGTAGCCTTTTTTCTTGGGATACAGTGCAAACAGTTCCACGCATTCGCGAGCCATTATCGCAGGAGTGCGACCGGCCCAAACAGTATTAGAAACAATACGCTCGCCGGACTTGGTACGCTTGTCCGCTTTGTAGATCCGCATAGTAAAATCTTGCCGGAAATCTTGCTTAACCATTTCAAACTCCTCTGTTGCTGTTTAAGTATTAATTATACTGCAAAATGGGCCTATTGTCAACCGGTATAATACCCTACAATCTGGCGGGTTATTCGTTATGTTGCTAAAATACAACGAAAATAAGCTCAAAATAGAGCCCAA
>Ga0209702_10007298_pt1 | contig 13595 bp, 16 predicted proteins | sample FRY01_FD_187210 | JGI IMG/M metagenome (GOLD analysis project Ga0209702, IMG submission 187210) | Freshwater microbial communities from Lake Fryxell liftoff mats and glacier meltwater in Antarctica - FRY-01 (SPAdes) (version 2) | ecosystem: Environmental > Aquatic > Freshwater > Ice > Glacier... | reverse complement strand
AGAGCCAGAGCCAGAGCCAGAGCCAGAGCCAGAGCCAGAGCCAGAGCCAGAGCCAGAGCCAGAGCCAGAGCCAGAGCCAGAGCCAGAGCCAGCAAAAATATGACGGTTTTGGCTTTACAGTAAAAAATTAAACACTACAATCAATGGAGTGAAGAGTTTGTAACTCAATTGAGACAAACAAAAGAATTTGACGATCTTTTAAAGTTTGACTGAACTAATTCACACACAAGAACGGATAAAAATGAAAAATTTAGAAGATTCTTTGGGAAATAGAATGAAATCGTATGAAAATAGATATTGTCAAGTAGCCATTCCAATGATCCCTGTAATTTGTAGACTAGATGGTCGTTCATTTCATAAATTTACAAAAGGATTGAAGAAACCATTTGATAAACGACTTTCCAATTTGATGATCAAAACAACAAAATTTTTAGTAGAAGAAACAAATGCGAAATGCGGATATACACAAAGTGACGAAATTACTCTCGTATGGTTATCTGAAAATTGGAAATCAGAAATATTTTTTGACGGCAAAATACAAAAAATGAATTCGATTCTTGCATCAATGACAACAGGGTTTTTTAATAAATTTCTGTCTTCTGTGATTCCAGAAAAGAAAAATGAAATTCCTTTATTTGATTGTAGGGTTTTTCAAGTCCCAAATATAAATGAAGCTGTCAATGTTTTTGTCTGGAGAGAGCAAGACGCTGTTCGAAACTCAATTCAAGGAGCAACAAGAGCACACTACAGTCACAGTGAGTGCATGAACAAAAATGGCTCTGAATTACAGCAAATGCTTTGGGAAAAAAACGTTAATTGGGATGACTACCCTGCGTTTTTCAAACGTGGGACTTATGTGAGAAAAAGAGTAATCGAACGCAAATTAAAAGAAGAGGAATTGTCAAACCTTCCGCCGAAACACGAAGCTATCAAAAATCCAGATGTTGTTACTCGCAGAAGTGTTGTCATGGAAGAAAATTTTCCTAAACTCACACAAATCATTAACAGGAATGAAGTGATCTGTATGGGAGCCGATCCAATAATTGGATAACAACCTTTGATCTAAATTCTCAAAAACAGCCGTTAAATGACGGCTGTTTTTTTTATTGCAAATTTTGGAACAGTAATGTGCTGTTTTGGCTTTACAGTCAAAAGATTGCGACCTACAATCATGTGGCGAGTCAAATTTAAAACTCAAACAAGGACAAAAACATGCAACGGGTAGACTTATTTGTAATTGACGGACAAAACGATTTCTGTTCGTCAGGAAAAGAGCCCGCAAAATGGCCAACCCCAGAAGGCGGACATCGTCCGGGAGCATTAAGCGTTGCAGGAGCCGACTCTGAGGCAGTTCTTGTTGCGGATATGATCAATGAATTGACGACCAGTGGCATTGAGCGTCACCTCATCAGCAAGATTCATGCCACATTGGATAGTCATCACGTCAATGATTGTGCTCACAATACTGTCTGGCGTGATCAAAATGGTCAAATCGCTCCTCCATTTACCATCGTTTCTCATGAAGATGTAAAAAACCACAAATACATTCCGTCATTTGCCATAGGTGTTTGGGAGGGTCGTCCAATTACATCTTACGATTGGGCACTCAAGTACACACAAGCTCTTGCTGACAAGGGTCGAAATCCTTTGTGTTTGTGGCCAGAACACTGTCTCATCCAATCGTGGGGTGCCAGCATTTATCACCCACTGCAAGAAGCTTACAACCGGTGGGAACGTCAAACTGGACGATGGATCGACTTCATCAGTAAAGGACAGTGGCCGTTCACAGAGCACTATTCTGCCATTATAGCAGATGTGCCTGATCCAACAAAACATGAAACCCAGATGAATGCTGTCGTCATCAATGAAGCATCTGGTGCTGATACCATTGTTTGGTGTGGCTGGGCAGGAAGTCACTGTCTGAAATGGACAGCACTAGACGCCATAAATTTTAAAGAGCCGAAAGATTCCAATGGAAATCCAACTGGCGAACCTAATCCCTTCATAGCCAAATCCATCTTCCTTGAAGATGCTTCAGCCCCTGTTCCAAATCCTCCGGGCGGACCTGATTTCGTGCAATGGCGACTTGACTTCCTAGATGAAGTTGTTCGTCGAGGCGGACGTGTAATGAAATGCAAAGACCTGATTCGTGAACTTAAAGCCGCTGTTTAATCCTCTTTTTTTAACCATTACAATTTTTGGAGAACCCCATGACCTCACAAAATCTGCAAAGTTTCATGATACCCGGTGGCGGATACGGCTACACTGGTGCCAACATCGACGATTTGACCAGTTTTGAAAACACCATAGCAACTGGTCTGTTTGATGAAAGCGGCTCAACACGAGTTTACAGTCGTCAAATGGAACTGACTGTTCAGGAGATCATTAGATCTCTTAGACATTGCCCTGTGGCAGATAAGCTGATCTATCGCCATTGTCATTTCGACACAGTTTTCCGTGAAGTTCACGGTTTCAAGCCTCTGTCCGATTGTCATGAAAAAGATTATGACGGCATTTGGGCTGGCGGCGGACAAACTGCTCTTTACAATTCTTGTGATCAGATTTTGGAAGCCACGCTTGATTATGCCGAAAAACAAGCGGCAAAACGATATGTGGTCAATGGAATCGCCTACATCATTACGGATGGGCAAAATTATCTGCTGAATGGCAAAAGTTTGACGCAAGACGATGTGAAGTTTTCGTTAGGAAAAGCCATCGCCAGTGAAGCTTTGGAATCTTTAATGACAATTCTGATTGGCGTCAATGAAGATCCGGGTATCCGTCGTGATCTCGAAGAGTTTCAAAAACACGTCGGATTCTCACTATTCGTGCCGATTGAAAACGCAAATGAAAAGAACTTGGCAAGAGTAGCAAATTTCGTAAGTCAATCTGTTCAAAGCCAGTCTCAAGCATTAAATTCAGGTGGTCCAAGTCAATCTCTTACATTCTAAATTTCCAATAAAGCGGAAGTTGGAGTGTTTTTGAAGCAGCGGAAAATAATTTATGGAAATGTAGATGTCGCTGTGGCGAAGAAAGAATAAAAGGGACACATTTTTTAAAATACAACAAAAGCAAAGGATGTCATCTTTGCCAAAGAAATGAAGAGCATCAATTTTTATTAGAAACATTAATCGGAAATAAAGTTGGCACATGGAAGGTATTATCTTTCGAAGGCAAAACGAAATATGGAAGCCGTCGATGGAAATGTAAGTGCGATTGTGGGAAAGAGAAAACATTCAGTACATCATATCTTACTGGGAATTATAAAAAAAAGGCAACAACATGCAAAGCTTGCGAGATTTCAACGATGGAAAAAGTGAATCGCATCAAAAATCAAATTCCAAATCGTTTTTGGAGTAAATTTCTTTATACTGCTGATAAACGTGGCAAAACAATTGAGATTACTAAAGAGCAAGCCTTTGAAAAGTTTCAAAAACAAAATAACAAATGTGCTCTAACTGGGATATCGCTACACTTTACAAAACTTACTACAAATTATTGGCGTTACACAAACGCATCTATTGATAGAATTGACTCTGACAAGCAATATTCTCTCGATAATATTCAATGGGTCGAGAAGAGAGTTAATATGATGAAACAGAAATACACTCAACAAGAGTTTATCGAATTATGCAAGTTAGTGGCTCAAAACAATTCCTCATTCAAGATTTAATTTCGACTGAAAGCTATGACTATGACTCAACCCTCATCTCAAGACGTATCCACGCCTGCGTCATCTCAAGACGTATCCACGCCTGCGTCATCTCCAAGTTCTAATTCGACCGCCAAGGAATCCGAATCACCGTTTACCTTTGTGGAAACCAAGACAGAGTCGAACGGATTCCACAATACAATGGAATTGTATGCAATCACAGACAAATTCAACCTTGAAGCGTTTCGTCAATTCTGCAAATTGAATAAGTCAAAGGCTAGTGCCGAAGCGTTTACTTATATCGTTTTATTCGACGACGCTCGTAATGCAGCGTTCCCAAATTCGCCATTTACGGCTGTCTACGGTCTTGAAGAGGACAAAATCAAACACATCGTTGCCATTTTTATATACAACCGCATAAATGGATTTTGTGAAATGAGTGTTTACGATCCTAATATGTGGGAAGGCACGGCGAAAACAGAAAAGCTCTAACGAAACCTTGCAAAGGTTCGATTCCCACCGTTTAGGCTCAATGGCAATGGATTAATAGGATTTAATCATGATGAGTGGTTTGTACAACATGTTGTTTGGAACTAATCCAGCAAGCCCACACTTGCTTGCTGCAATTGGTTTTAATTTAGAGAATCAATCTGGCTGGCCTCTTGGCCGATTCAGAGACACATATACAAATGAAGATGGAACTAAAGTCTTCGTTTTCACAAGAAACGGAGGTCTTCCGTTCGAAGATCAAGTCATGATTAACGAAAAATTGAGTCAACATCCAAACTATGTAAAACATTGGCTTGATGAATTTGACTCAACATATTGCACATATGAATTCAAAGTTTCAGAAGAGTTTTTACAAATCACAAAACAACTTGCTGAAATGACGGACACCACACCGCCAATGCAGCGATTCAAAACACTGATAAATGATATGAAAATCGGTAAATCAAATGAGCAAGTTGATCACGCAGTAAATGCTGGCAAGAAAATTCTTGACGCCATACTTTCTACAACAGATCAAACTGTTGAACATGGCGATGGCAGCGTCGAAGTGGTGCATTTTAGTCACAAACCATAATTGGTTTTAGGAGGTTCTGATCAAAACTGTTTTGATCAGATTTTTAGGTGTTGAGATGGAGTTTAATAGTATGAAGAGTTATTGGAGTTTCTGTACATTGGTGGCGATAATCTTTGGGGTCTTTTTGTCGTGTACGCAGGTCGAAGCAGGCGGCAGACGCTATCGATCTTCATTCACGAGCAAATCCAACTACACGTCACGATCAAGTTGTGCGAACGGTCAATGTTCACAAATGACAAGCAGTTCGACTGTTGTGCGATCATCTGTCCGTGGCAATTTGCAAGCATGGGCTGAAGAAGAAGCTCAAATGATGGCAAGTCGTGGAACATGTGGTCACATTCGTCCAGCCCCAATGGGTACATTTGTTGGAGTTGGTTGCGGCACTACATGCCAAGGTAGCGGAGTTCTTGTCGCTGAAGCGACCTACCAAGGCAAAACTGTTCGAGTCTGGCAACGATAAACAAATCGCCCATAATTCCCTGCACCCCTGATGATATCATCAGGGGTGTTTTCTAAAAACAGAATATTTAGAGTTTGTTTCAATCACAAGCCTGACAAATCGATTTTTGTACCTTATAATCTCTTGGCGGAACATGTAACAAAGGCTGGAGAATTGAATATGCCGATCATTCGATCAATGCTTGACAATGATAATTACAAATTTTCGATGCAATCAGCGGTGCTGAAACACTGCCAACATGTGCCGGTTAAGTATGTTTTCAAGAACCGCCGACCAGAAGGCAAGTTCAATGAAAATTTCGTGGCTAGACTAAGCGAAGAATTGGACCATATGTCGAGCATCGCTGCGACAGACAAGGAACTGCAATGGTTTCAGGATACCTGTCCATTTTTGACGGACGAGTACATAGAATATCTGCGAAATTATCGATACAACCCCAGAGAAATTAATGCAAAACTTGTAGACGGAGATCTACAATTGGAAATCAACGGCACTTGGGATCGCACTATTCTCTGGGAAGTTCCTCTTATGAGCGTTATTTCCCAGTTGTATTTCACTCACTGCGAAACAGACTGGGAACATGATGAAATTGCTCAAACTAACGCTTTGATTGAAAAGGGAGATCGACTCAAGGATTGTAACCTAGCTGACTTTGGAACTCGTCGCCGTCGCAGCTATGATATGCAAGACTTGGTGGTCAAAACTCTAAAGAAATTCCCAAAGTTCGTAGGAACTAGCAATGTGCATTTGGCGCACAAATATGGCGTAAAGCCAATTGGAACAATGGCCCATGAATGGTTGATGGGAATCAGTGCTCTTGAAGGTCTTAGATTCGCCAATCGACATGCTTTAGATATTTGGAGCAAAATTTTTCATGGGCGTTTGGGCATAGCTCTGACAGATACTTTCGGCACAAATGTGTTTTTCGAAGATTTTAACGGTTATCTTGCTCGTTTGTTTGACGGCGTAAGACATGATAGTGGAGACGCCTTGGATTTCGCTCACAAAGTGATAAGTCACTATAAGAAATTAGGAATTGATCCAAATACAAAAACAATTGTTTTTAGCGATGGATTAGATGTAGATACAGCTTTAAAAATACAAAAAGAACTTGATGGTCTTGTTCGCATCAGCTTTGGCATTGGAACACATCTGACAAATGACTATGCTGGTTCAAAACCACTAAACATGGTCATCAAATTGTCTGAATGCAATGGAGTTCCAGTTGTGAAATTAAGTGACACGCCAGAAAAGGCGATAGGAGATAGAGATGCCATCCGAGTCGCCAAGTGGACATTTTTACATAAACCGCTTGATGAATTATGATGAGCCGTCAACTTTGCCAAAGTTAAAAAATTGCGATCACGAACCGCCGTTCATAACAACAGGAAACACTCCAAGAAAACCCAAAGAGCTAAATTTATATGGATGTCTTGGTTGTTTGATTGTAATATTGACATTTGGAATTTGGATCATTTTAGGTTTTTTGGTGTGGATAATTTTATGAAAACTTGTTCTGCCTCAAGCAAAACTGGAGAATCTGATGTACGATCATGATCACAAAATTTTTTGCATGATGAACTCTGGAAAGCCTCTGACAAAGATGTTGGCAGACGTTCTCCTTTTCAATGCTTGTGACATGTGGCACGAAGGACGCAAATCTCAACGTGTCAAATCTCGTAAGTATGATGGAGTCATTGAAAGCGACCTTGAAATTGTAGAATATGCAGGATTTCCTGCTGTTCAATTTGAGGCTCTCATCAGTACTGAACAATGGGACGGAAACGCTGTTCGATTCATTGTTCGAGTAGATGACATGGACGGAATCGAACAAGGGGAATGGACACAACTGAATATAGATTCAGTTTCATTTGATGAACTTCCCGAAGAGATCAAAAAACAAATCTTAGAAGGAGGACAGAATTATTCAGACAACTAGCTAAACAATTCTGTCGGCGAACACTAGAATAAAATTGATAATTTTGATTGTCATTGGAACTAACACGAAGGCCATCAATAATGAACGCCAAATTTGGGTTCGCCAGAATTACTGTAGCCAGCACTGTATGTGCTGTAGGTAATCCAAAAAAAAATGCGGAAGCTGTCATTGCTGTTTTGACATCCGTACCAGACAGTGATGTTGTGGTGTTCCCAGAATTAAGTATAACTGGTTATTCATGTGCTGATTTATTTCGACAACAACTGCTTATTGAATACGCAGAAGATGCTGTTGTAAAAATTGCAACACACTTAGATTGGTGTAAAACAAATCAACTCATCTTTGTTGGAGTGCCAATTCAAATCAACAATGAGTTGTACAATTGTGCTGTTGCCATTCAAAATGGACGGTTGATTGGGATCATACCAAAACAACACATTCCAAATGACAATGAATTTTATGAATCTCGTTGGTTTCGTGGAGCAGATGGAAACGAACCAAAAGAAATTTTCTACGCTGGAAAATTTGTACCCTTTGGAGTTGATTTGTTTTTTGAAAATGGAAATGGAATGGTTGTCTATGTTGAAATATGTCAAGACATGTGGATGCCGATCCCTCCAAGTTCATATGCCTCTATCATGGGAGCCAATGTTCTTGTAAATCTTTCGGCATCCAATGAAATCGTGGCAAAGTCCACATATAGAAAAGATTTAATCGCCAATCAATCTGGTCGCTGTGTAGCTGTTTATGCTTACGCATCTGCTGGACCAACAGAAAGCACAACTGATCTTGTCTTCGGCGGACATTGTGTAATCGCAGAAAATGGAAACATTTTAACGGAATCTGCAAGAGTTGGAGATGGCAGCGAACTCATTCGTGAATCCAAATTTACAACTGCCGATGTGGACATTCAAAAATTAATGATAGAACGACGTTCATTGTCCAGCTTTGGAGAATCTCGTCGATTTATTTCAAAAGAATATCGAAGAATCCAAATAGACACATTGAATGTGCGTCAAGAAGGTTTGATGCGGAAGGTGAGTGGAACTCCATTTGTTCCAAAAGATCGCAACACGCTTAATATTCGCTGTGCCGAAATCACAGGAATTCAAGTTGCCGGACTTGCCAAACGCATTGAAAACATCCCGTCTAAGAAATCCTACATTGGTGTTTCTGGTGGCTTGGATTCTACACTCGCATTGCTGGTTGCTATAGAAGCCTATCGTGGACTTGGGTTAACTCCAGATAATATCACAGGGCTCACAATGCCGGGATTCGGCACAACAACAAGAACCAAAAACAACTCAATCAATCTGATGGAAATTTTGGAGATTAAATCAAAAGTTATAGACATTCGTCAGATGTGTTTAGAAGCATTCATTTCGATTGATCATAAGCCATTCGGAATTGACTTAATTGACGAAATCGAATCAGAATTGGCAAAAGAAATAGTTTACTACACTGTTGATCAATTTTCCGATCTTCTTCAACACTTAACTCCAGAACAAATAAAAAATGGCGATCTTGTATTTGAGAACGTACAAGCACGAATCAGGACCATGCTGTTGATGTCGCATGGATTTGTTCTTGGAACAGGCGATCTGAGTGAGTTGGCATTAGGGTGGTGTACCTATAACGGGGACCATATGAGCATGTATAATGTTAACTGTTCAATACCAAAAACACTTGTGCGGTTCATAGTAAACTACTATGCAGAAAATCGCCTGACTCACATCAATCGCATAGAAATGACATTTGAAGACAAAAAAGGATTCATTCCAGATCCTGAAAGAAAATTATACAAAATACTTAAAGATATTGTGGATACGACAATTTCTCCAGAGTTGTTGCCACACTCTGACGATCAGATTGTTCAAAGCACAGAAGATCATATTGGACCATATGAACTTCACGATTTCTTCCTTGTAAATTTTGTAAGGAATGGATTTTCTCCAGATAAAATTTTGCGCTTATCTGACTTTGCTGAATTCACACAAAAATATCCGAGAGAACTTAGGGAAAAAACTTTGAAATTATTCTTGAAGAGGTTTTTCAGCCAACAATTCAAGAGATCTTGTGTGCCAGATGGTCCAAAAGTTGGATCAGTTAGTCTTTCTCCTCGTGGAGATTGGAGAATGCCATCTGATGCAGATGCGGAGATGTGGTTGAAATGAACATAAATTTAATTGAATGCTCTGATCACAAATTAGCTCCATGGTCAGTTGTTTGCATTCATCTCATCATTGGAAAATCCAAAGAATGGGTTCCAATCGAGTCTGAAAACCCAGAAGTAGATTTTGATTGGACTTGTCCAGACTGTGTTCCTGATACACGATCAGAAACAATGAGCATAGAAAATTTTCGTCCAGTGTGCATACACTGTGTGCGTTTTTTAAGAAATAAATTTGATCTAAACTTCGAGAAAGATACAGAATATGATTAGCGATTCATACTTCGAACAAGGAGCAACACACGAAGTTTGTGAAGACTATGCACTTAACGGAAATGAGTACGCCATCATTTCTGACGGATGCTCAAACGGCGGTGGACCACGCATTCATTCAGACTGGGGGGCGAGACTTCTTTGCAAAGCTGCTGAAGAGCTTGTTTACCATACAACTGACAACAACATATTCAGTCATCTGGTTGGTTCCAGAGCAAATATGCTAATGTCGTCTTTGCCGAATCTTGAGCCAAATTGCTTGACAGCAACCTTGATGGTCCTGCGAGTCATAAATGGTAACTTTAACGCCTTCACGATTGGAGATGGAGTCGTCGGCGGCAAAAGAAAAGATGGACGTTGGAAAATTCATTTGATCCAATTCCCAAAAGGCCCATTCTATCTGAAGTACAACATCTTTGGAGAAGAACAAAAATTTTTAGATTCATTCGGCGACAAATATACAGTCGGAACATATTTCGGAAAATTAATGACTCCAGAAATGAATGCTCCAGAACTCCCTGATTATCTCAATAGAGTCGCCGAATGGAATCAGTTTATGGCATACTCAGAGAAAGAATACATCCTCGATACAACGGCCCCATACAACACATTTGAATTTCCCGTGGATGAATATGAATTTGCATTTATTTGTTCAGATGGAATGGAATCGTTCTATCAACCACGAATCGATCCCACAAGAAAACACAATGAACAAATCTGCGTTTTGGATGCCCTTCGAGTTGTTATGGACTTTGTGACAATTAGACCAGCATTCGCCAAGCTTCAAAGACAATGGGTTTTTCGTCAAGATAAAAAAGGAACTTTGATGAGACGAAAGTGGAAGAACGGAGACGATGTTTCCGTAGGGGTGATTCATGCGTAATGTAGCACTTCTCGGTGGCGGTTGTGATCCAATTAGTATTCATCATGAAGCACTCGTTGATGCCGTCGTGGAACACACTGGAATGCCAGTATGGGTTATGCCATGTTACGGACATTTGTTCGACAAGGGGCGCAGGCTTACAGAAGTTGAACACCGTTGGAACATGGTGGTAAAATCAACGGCACAGCAAAATAATGGACTGCTCATTCCTTTCGATTGGGAGATTGAAAATAGCCATACTGGTTCAATGTATGAAACGATCACGCAGTTGAAAATCGAATATCCAGATCGGCTCTTCCATGTCGTGATCGGCATGGACAATGCTAATGTCATTGAATCCAAATGGGATCGTGGAAGTTTATTGATCCAAGAAAACCCATTCATCGTTTTCGAGAGAGAAGGAATTAAGCCAGAAGTATCGTGGTTCATGCAATCGCCGCACCGCATCTATCCAATGAAATGCAACCTGAGTTCAACAGCAATCAGAGACGCCATCAAGAATGGCGATTACAATTTTGCACAAAATCACCTGAACCCAGCCGTCTGGGATTACATCCAAGCAAACAAACTTTATGGCTACAAGGCATAATCATGGCTAAATACACGGTTCGTGGGACTGGAGAAACCGTTAACCTCAATCAAAACAACTTCAAAGCCAAAGGTGGCGAGGGTTCAATTCACATCATCGGCAATACGGTTTACAAAGTTTGTGAGCCGGGCAAGATGATTCCAGATGACAAGTTTAAAGAATTGGCTATCCTCGATCACCCGCACATCATTAAGCCGGATGACATTCTTCTTGAGAAGAAAATACCTGTCGGCTATACGATGCGACTGGTCCCCGGTGACGCAAAACCACTAGCTCAGATCCTCACTAAGGGCTATCGAGAGCGTGAAGGAGTGACTCCTGATCATTCGATAAAACTTGTTCAGCAGATTGCAGACGGAATTCGATTCATCCATAATCATGATGGATATTTGCAAGTAGATGGAAATGAATTCAATTACATGGTCACAAGCAAGCATGACGAAATCTATTTCATTGATGTAAACAGTTTTCAAACTCCAAATTTTGCTGCTACAGCAATCATGTCGTCTATTCGTGATTGGCATGTGGCAAAAGACCAATCAAATTTACATGTCTGGACAAAGCTGTCAGACTGGTACAGTTTTGCCATCATCAGCTTCTATATGTTTACTGCCATCCATCCTTTTAAGGGCAGACATCCATCGTTTACAAATATGAAGACTCTGATGACAGACCAGATGCAAGGATGCAAATCTGTGCTCGATCCGCAGTCTAAATATCCTCTTGGTGCTGTTTATCACCCATTTGAAGACGTAATTCCCGGTGGAAAAGACGGGGCTTTCATGCAATGGTACAGAGCGGTTTTTACTGAAAACAAAAGACTTCCTGCCCCTAAAGATTTTCAGGCTACTTTGTCGTTTGTCGCCAAGGTAAAAGAAATCATTGGCAGCAACAGCTTTGACATTCGAGAGATCAGGGATCTTTATGAAACGATCGTAGGTTACTACGAAAAATTTGGAACAGAAGTAACTGTTACAAAAAATCACATTTATCTTAATGGCAACAAAATTTCTCGACCAACAGAACGGTTTCGTGTCGGATTCTCGCCCAAAAATAATGTGCCTTTTGCTTGTTGGCTAGAAGGTGAACGTGTGCAGATCCAAAATTTGCAAAACAGACAGAAAATCCCTGCTACGATCAGCGGCAGTGATGTTATGTCTTGCGAAGGTCGGATTTATGTACAAAGTTTACAAAACATATTTGAAATTGACTTCATCGAGCAAAACACAATTGTTGCCACAGCAAAATCCGTAGCGACGATCATGCCAAGTGCGACAACCATGTACCAAGGAGTTGTTGTTCAAGACATGTTTGGAACATTGGTGTTTTCTATGTTTCCAAAATCAGGACACCATCGTCAAATAAAAATTCCTGAACTTGACAACTGTAGAATCACTGAAGCAAAATACGAAAACAACGTATTGATGGTCATCGGATTGGACAAGAAAAATGGAAAATACAGTCGTTTTGTGTTCAGATTCTCCAATGACTGGGCAAGTTACGATGTGCGTGTAATTGATGATATCACGCCTACAGGTATAAATTTCACTGTACTTGATAAAGGAATATGTGTTTGTCTTACAGAAGAAGAAAAACTAGAAATATTTTCAAATCAAAAAGGTAGCACGCCGATCAAATCATTTGATGATCCTGCCATTGACGGTGAAATGAAATTTTGTCATGCTGGCGGCCAAGTGCGATTTGCCAGAAGCAATAAGTTGTTCGATATTTCTATCAAAAAGTAAAAGGAGTTTGCATAAGATGCGAATCCGATTTGGTCGCCATTCATGCTGCCAGTCCATTGGTCCAAAAGATTATTGAGTATTGTGAGGGGCGAAGCCATGAATATTCCAACTCTTCTGCCAATTCCGATTGCCCCCTTTGCCGAGGGACGACGCCAGCGTATATCTTCGCAAGATGACAGAATCAAATCCAACGCAAGCTACCTAGCCTGTATCGATGGACGCTGGTATGCTGGCAAATTTATTAAATGCTGGTATGGCTGGAGCTTCTCCAATTGGGGGAATGCTGGAAGACAGCTAGATTCAATCGATGGTCCACTTTTTGAGATCCTTACGGAGGCGAAGCCATGAGTTGGCATTGGCCTATCTCAAGAGCAGATTGGTATCGTGGTAGGAGAAATAGGCGAAGCCTGCTAAAATCACCCATCAGCACAAAAAACCTATGAAAGGTGCGTAAGTTTGGGACAATCATAGCAATGATTGCCGTTCCAGCAAAACACTTGAAAATACAAAAAAAGCCGTTGGAATGATTCCAAAGGCTTTTTTTTCATTCCACAGTTGCTGTTCGTTGATTGATTATTATATCAGAAATTTCGTCAGCAGTTACATATCGAGCGAATGTGAATTGCTTACAATCACAATCACAATGAGATGAACAACAATTTCCTTCGCTCGGCTGTCTCAACAGGGTCTGTCGAATTTTCTTCACAAGACTCCCGTGTTCACTTTTGAAATGACCGCACTGGCACATTTCATTGACTACAAAGTCATCAAGTTGACGAGAGTAAAAAACCTTAAGCATT
>Ga0209702_10007295_pt1 | contig 13597 bp, 10 predicted proteins | sample FRY01_FD_187210 | JGI IMG/M metagenome (GOLD analysis project Ga0209702, IMG submission 187210) | Freshwater microbial communities from Lake Fryxell liftoff mats and glacier meltwater in Antarctica - FRY-01 (SPAdes) (version 2) | ecosystem: Environmental > Aquatic > Freshwater > Ice > Glacier... | reverse complement strand
TCAAAGATGCGTTAGATGGCTTCCCTAGGCTCACAGCGGTGTGGATTATCGTGCCTAACAACGGTGCTGTTATTCCAGAAAGCTTTTTACAGAAATATCCCTTTGCATCTAGCCATAGATATGACAAAAACTCTCCCTATGGTAATGCTGCTAGAAGGCATGGGCTAGAGGTAGTTGCAAATCTTGTTAAAGACAACAAAGAAGCCCTGCCTGAATATGTCTACTTTCAGGATGATGATAACACATTCTCTGTAGATGTAATTAAGGCTACATACGCTACTGAGGCAGAAGTGATTTTAATCAGCCAGCACAACATCTTTAATGAGATAAGGTGTAATGCAAGACTACCTATTGTGCAGGGTCAGATTGACACCGCTATGATTATAGCCAAGGCAAAACCAGCCTTAGAGGTAGGGTGGGAGTCTGATGCGTATGAGGCAGACACAGCCTATGCCAAAGCCCTCACAGAAGGCAACAGAACGGTTTACATAAACAACAGGTTACATTCAACCTACAACAACCTCACCTTTGACAACAACAAGGCAGTTACGGCTGTAATCCCTACCAAGGATAGATACTCAACTACCTTTGCCCTTACCCTACAAGCTGTTATCAACCAATCACTACCACCAAAAGAAATACTTATCTATGATGATAGCGATAGCCCTACTGACATCAGGGAATGGGAGTCATACAAGTTTCTTCTTATCCTAGCAAATCAAAAAGGCATTAAGTGGGAACTAATGTATTCTGCAAGGGTAGGCGTGTGGGCTTCTCACCAAAATAGCATTACCAAGGCAAGCTGTCCTATCATTTGGAGAGTTGATGATGATTGCATTCCAGAGTCAAACGTACTTGAAACCCTATTAAGCCACATGGCTGATGGCGTCAGTGCTGTAGCTGGCAGTGTATTAATGGTTGACAATCAAACATTCAATTGTCCAGACAACTTCACCAATAAGCTAGACACGCTGATAATAGCCCCTAATGCGCAGTGGTTTAAGCGTACAAACATTATTGAAGCCCAACACCTGTATAGTTCTTTCATATACAAAAAGAAAGATGCTATTGACTTTGAGTTCCCTCCCCTTAGCAAAGTATCTTTTAGAGAAGAAACAATGCTTAGTCTGCATTTGAGTAAGAAGGGTAAGCTGCTGCTTGTGCCTGCGATAACATGGCACTCAATGGCATCCAATGGAGTCAGGTCTGCTGGAAACAAAAAGGAGATGTTTGAGGCTGATGAATTGGAGTTTAAGAGATTCCTAAAGTCTAACGGATTTAACCAACCAAATGCTAAGGTGTTCTATGCTGTAAATGGCAAAGGGGATGCTGAGATACTCAGGTCTGTTGTAGATGAATTTGCTTTAACAGGCACTCCGATTATATGTGCAGCCGATAACAACATTGAAGTGTTTGAGGACTATATGGTTCTTGACGCAAATCAAGCATCTTTCATGGGCTTTGGTAATATTGGAGATTTCAATATTTACAATTTCTTGAATGACAGGAAGTGGAGCAAGACATTAAAAGAAGCATACGAAACCTTTTTCATATGACAAGAGTAATAATTCAAACCCAAACAGGTTCTGCTGGGAAGGCTAAGGAATGGCCTTTCTTCGAGGAGTTCATCTCTCTGAATCCAGAGGTAGATTTCATAGAGGTTTTAGTAGAGGGTCAAACCCCAACCAAGGGAGCCTCTGCCATCTATGGAACAAGGAAAGAGATATTACAAGAGTTAAGGAATGCTGATTTGTTTATAAGCATTGACAGTTGGTTACAGCACTTAGCCTCCATGCAGACAGACAAGCTAGGTCTTGTTATCTTCTCTAGGTCTAACCCTGCCATCTTTGGTTATCCTAAATTCAATAATGTCTTTAAAGACTCTAAGTATTTTAAGAGCAACCCTTACGACACATGGCTTCCTTCAGATGTAATCATGGAGTCCTTTGTGAGTGTAGAGAGAGTGCAGGAGTGTTTCTTAGAATGCTTAACCAATGTAGATAATAGAATACTTCAATAGTCTATTATTTTTTACTTATATTTGCAGAATATGGGTGTTGTATATTACAGAACATCCAACGAGAAGCTAACATCTCGGAAACAAAAACTGTGTTGCATAGGATAGGAGGCCGACAGTTCTGGCAATCGCTTTCAAGGAGTGAACCAGAGACCCGAAGTACGATGAAGGCTATTCCTAAACGAATAAAAAGATTCAGACGTTGGCAGCGTTTGAGGGGGGACGGAAGTGTCTATGCAATTGACCACACACGTTAGATAAAAAGGTGTGGTAAACCACGAGGTGGCTCTTCGGGGATATAAGCCTTGTCATGTTCAATCCACAAGGAAACAGCATCAAATTCAAGATTAATAGGCTAGAAATTCACTATCTTCACGTATGGAAGTTAAAAGATTAGTGATTAGATATTCTAACAGACAAGAGGTGTACGACTTCGGTAGTCCGAGGTTAAACAGCGCAATGGGGATAGTAGCCATCTCTCAGATACAAGCCCTACCTCTTGCTAAGGGCTGTGAATACATTCAAGTGAACACAGACTTGGTTCTAACAGAACATTGTGCAGATAGGGTTAAGGAGTTCGCTCATGCAGTGATGGGTGCTGTCATGCAACCCGCAGTGGAGAAACACGTTAAATAACTCAAATACAATATATGCTATTCAGGATAACGGAACAAGATGTATTCGAGGATAACCCTCACCTCAAAGCAATGAAGGAGTTCAAGGGTATTCAAGATGCTCAGTTTAGGTATGTGGCTTTCTACGCAGATTGGCTATCCCCTTACAGAAACCTTAGTGAAGAAGAAAGGAGAATGAGAGCAGAAGAAAGAGCAGGCATGTACATCAGCTTAGAGAGCGTTAAAACGTTTATCTCTGCCTACTATGACATACAGGGTATCAAGCACCTTAGAAACTCGTTAGATGCGCTAGATAAGGCTTGTAGCAAGGCAATGGATAAGTTACAGGACGAGGAGGTTACAGACGCAGACGACTTAAAGAAATATTCATCTACATTGGCAACCCTCACCTCTCAGAAGTTTGAGTTTATGAAGATGATAAATACACACATGAACGTAACAGAGCAAGACATCATCGGAGAAGATGCAATGTCCACGGCAGATGAAATCAACGTATAACTATGAAACAAAGCCTAATAGATTATTTACATAAAGAGGCTTACGACACAGACGAGCAGGTTAAGTTCTACTTAAACAGGATTGAGCATATAGACCGCATGGAATATAAGCCAATTAAGTTTGTCATCCCTCACTTTTCTAATTCAACAGAAAGGCGTACATGGGAGATAGAGCAGCTACGTAGGACAAGACATGGCTTTGAAGGCATCAGCGGGATGATGTATCAATATACATACTTCTGGCACATCCTTTCAAAAGAAATAGGCATAAGGAAGCCTGAGTTCCGCAGGGGAATGCAGGACATGTTTAAAATCATAGAGTCGTGCTACTACGGAGAACACGCAGGTGGGCTATACGGCAGCAACAAAGGTAAAGGGCTTATCCTCATGGGTAGGCGTAGGTGGGGTAAGTCAGCAGGACTAAGCAATGCTTTGTATAACATGGCTCTGCATAGCCCTCACGCACGTATAGGCTTCACCTCAAAAGACGAGGAAACCGTTAACATGTTCTTCAAGGACTCCCTAAAGTTTGGTTATGACAACCTCCCCGCTTTTCTAAGGATGACCACCGCAGCAGCTAACTCCCAAAAGAGAATGCACTTCGCAAAGAAAGTGAAGACAAAAGATGGTGGCTATGACTACATAGGCAAAAACTCCATTATCTTCGGACGTGCGCCTTCGGAGTCAGCCTTCGAGGGAACGGGCGTAAAGTGCTTTGGCTTTGACGAAATAGGCAAGCTAGACCCCGGCCAACTAAGCCAGCTATGGGCATTGACAGAACCCTCCCTTGCAGGAGATGATGGCATCACAAGGGTGGGCGTACCCATCCTCACAGGCACGGCAGGAGACATGGACTCCAACGGAGAAGATGCTAAGAACTTCTGGACAAAAGCAGAAGACTACGGCTTGATAAAGTACGCTGTGTTCGGGTGGAATGGCTACAACGTAGACGAATGTGGGAATGAGAATGTCATCGAAGCATTAAAGTTCATCCTTGACGAAAGAGAGAAAAGAAAGCGTAGGTCTTCAAAGGCATATTACACTTTCGTGGTGCAATATCCACTTGAGGAGGAGGAGTTCTTCGTACAAGCAGGTGACTCTCCCTTTGACATAGAGATAATAAACAATAGGCTTTCTCACCTTATGAAGCACCAGCCACCAATACAGCGTGGGTACTTCAGGAGGAACTTAACGGGCAAGGTGGAGTTTCAGCCAAAGGATGATGGAGACATTCAGATATTAGAGCGTCCGCAGGATGGCATCGTATATGCGGGTGGCTGTGACCCTACCGATGGTTCTGCTAAAGCCAACACAGGCTCAAACCTTTCGTTCTTTATAGCCAAAGGTGTAGCATTAGATGAAGAGGGTATAGACAGAGGTGCGGTGATGCAATATACAGCAAAGCCTCAAGACATCAACGTAGCCTATGAGCAATGCGCTATGGCTTGTGAGTTCTATTCTAACGACATGGGTGTTTGCACGGTGCTTGTGGAGAAGAACAGAGCAAGGATGATTGCGTACTTCGAGTTAATGGAACTGCATAAGTATCTGGCTAAGAAACCAAAGAGGACAGGCAAGAGCGAGTCACGGACAAGGGTTATAGAGTATGGCGTTTACATGGATGAAAGCCTAAGCAACGAGATGATTGGCGAGATAGACAACGATTCTCGTAATAACATAGAGGCATATAACTTCCCTGATTTGCTTTCGGAGATGTGTGTTTACAGCAGCGAGAACAAAAGGAAAAAGGGCGATAGGGTAGATGCGTGGGGCTTAACCTTGCTGAACCTAAGAACCGTTATAAAAAATAGGTTGTTAAGAAAGAAGACAAAAGAAGACCCTTTTGCGACTTTCGGATATGGATTCGACAAGCAGGGCAGGGTGGTAAATTTAAAACAAAAATAATTGGATTCTAACGCTGCTTATCAATACACGTTTCCTAATATGTCCGTTCCTGATAAGGATAAGGGCGAGGAGTACCACAAGAAGGCAATGCTTGCCATATTAGGCAGTTCGGCATACGGAGGTATAGTACCCGACTTATATTTTGAAATGGAGAGGGCTATGCGCTTCTACAATGGCGACTACGACCTTTCGAGTAAATTTGAGTTTACACAGAAAGACGCTTCGGGGAAAGTACTCCCTGCGGTGTGGATGAACTACAACAAAATCCGAAATAAGATAAACCTTCTTGAGGGCGAGTATGCAGTGCAGAGCGTAGAGGTGTCATGCAAAACTATTAACAGAGAAGCAGCCTCACGCAAGATGCGCAAACGTGCAGAGATATTGGCTAACAAGCTAATGTTGCAAGTAGCAGTTGACGTAGACCCCGAAGGAGATATTTTGGGTGATGTTTCTGCGTCTTATGTTCCATATACAGAAGATGAGTTAGATGTGTTCATGCAGTCTTCTTACAAGGAGAACATTGAACGAATAATGGATGGTATCTTGCGTTACGAAGTAGAGCGCACAAGGTATGCAAGCATTAGATTGGCATTGGCGAGGTACATGCTTATCACAGGCAGGGCTATTGCAAGACATGAGTTCAGGAACAACAAGCCTGCCATTCGTGCCATTGACCCTCGTTATGTAATCGTTGACCCAAACTGCTTTGATGATAACTTCACTTCTGCTTCTTATATTGGCGAATGGCGTTACGCTTCTGTTGCGCAAGTTGCGTCTGATTATGGACTCACTCTTGAGCAGATGGCGCAGGCTCGTTCAACGGAGTCGGTTTTAAATTGGGGAGGATATTCCAATCAAGGGCGTGATTTCTTAATGCCGTTTACAACCATCAATAACCAAAACATGTGCTTAGTGTTTTACGCTGAATGGCGTGATGTGAAGCAGATGGCAGCGAAGGTGGTTAAAGACCAATATGGTACAGAACATGTAAAGGTGCTTGGTGCAAAAGATAAGCGCACGTTGTCTGAAAAAGAAAAGGCAGACGGAGCGAAGATTGAAGAGAGGGTTATTGAAACCATTAGAAAGGCTACGCTCATAGGTGGTAACATCATCAAGGAATGGGGAGAGTTAGAGAACATTGTACGCCCATCTGAGGAGTTGTCCACAGCAGAATATACCTATACGATTGTATCTCCGCAGTATGTAAACTTCCGCAGCGTTTCTAAGGTGCAGGAGTTGCAGTCATTGCAGGAGTTCAAGGACTTGCTTATGTACCATGTGCAGTTGCAGGTGGGTAGCGCAGGTAAGAAGGGCTTTGTGTATGACATGCGCTATAAGCCTGATACATTGAAGCTTGATGATGTATTGTACTACCTCAAAACATCAGGTATTGCTTTCTCTGATACAGGCAATGAGGGAATACCAGCAGGAGGAAACCCATTCCCTACAATAGACACCAGCCTATCCGATTCTGTTAACCTCTATTTAAACTTAGTTAGCTATGTGGACTTAGAGATGGACAAGGTGTCGGGTATTAACGATGCACGGCAGGGCTTCCAAAAGGCAGATACATTGGTGGGTACATCGAAGATGGCTGTAACGCAGTCAAGTTTGATTACGCAGCCATTGAATAAAGCCTTCGAGCAATTCGAGAATATATTATGGCACAAGTTCGGAAACTACATAAAGACGATATTCAAATTCATCAGTGACCAATATGAGCCAATAATCTCAGAGATAGGCGTTGACATCCTCAACGTAGATGAGATGGTTCTCTTGCAGACGTATGGCATCTTCGTGCAGGTGAATGGTGACGACATAATGAATGACCGTAACAAGTTTGAGCAGATGGTTATGGCAGCGGTGCAGGCTAACAGCCTACCTATCACCGAAGCTTTGGTTCTACTTTATGACGGAGACACTAAGACAGCCATCAAGAAGTTCTTGGTTCTACAAGAGCGCAAGATGCAACAGCAAGGTCAGCAGCAGCAGCAGCAGATGATGATGGAAGCAGAGATGCAGCAAGGTGCAGAGGCAGCAGATACGGAGAAGCAGGTGGTGGTAGACAGAGAACGTACAGCCAACAAGATGCAACAACAAGACCAGCGTGAGGCGTTAAAGAGAGAGACTATGGTGCTGAAGGGTGAGATTGACTCGGTAAGAGAAGAGCAACGTCAGAACTTCGATGCTATCATGGCAGCAATTCAGAATTCAAAAGGAAATAATTAAAAGGAGACAATATGAGTGAAGGAAGTGAAATTTTTGGTGCTTTAGAAGCAGCAAATAAGGCAAAGCCCGTAGCAGGCAACGAAGACCATTTTGAGGCTATGAACGCATTGAAAGGTGAGCAAGCCCCTGCTGCGCCAGCCACCGAACATGACACCGTACAAGATACCGTACATGAAGAAACGGAAGAGGTGACAGTGGAAGAGGCAGCCGAAGAAACAATAGATAACACAGATGTTGTTATTCAAGAAGATGAGGAAGACGTTCTCATCTTTGATGAGGAAGAAGCACCCGCAGGGAATGCCGAGTCTATTCCTCTTATCTCAGCAGAGATTAGCGACAAGCTAAGGGAGTTGGGTATAGAGGTGAAGTCCGACATTGAGTTAGTAGAATTGGTTAAGTCTTTAAAGAAGAAGTCAGAGGATGCTGAAACGGCATTTGCTTCTGAGGACTTGAAGATTGCTAATGACTTAATGAAAGAGGGCGGGGATTGGCAGGACTACTTAGGTGTAACCTCAAGGGATTGGGATGCTTTCAGTGACGCAGATTTGGTTATATGGAAGCTAACAGAAGAACTCGGCAGCAAAGAAGATGCAGAGTCAGCCTTTGAGGAGATGTCCGAATACGGCAAGAAGCGTGAGGCAGTGAACATCCGCAAGGAAGCGAAAGCCGAGCAAGCACAGCGCAAGGGCATCATCATCGAGAACACAAAACGAATGAAAGAAACGTATGACAATAACTTACGCCAAGCGGTAACAGAACTTGACCAAGTAAGCAAGGTGCGCCTCAATGAGTCGGACAAAGCAAAGCTAGAAAAGTCACTGTTAAGCTATGACACGAAGTTAAAGGCAACGGAGTTTCAGAAGAAATATTTCCTTAACGAAAAAGGAGAACCAGACTTCAAGAAGATGGCGCAAAGCGCAGCGAAGCTTGAGATGTTCGACAAAGTAGTAGAGGTGGCTTCTTCAAAAGCGAAGAATCAGGGTAAGAGTGAGGTTATTGGCAGGATGGCAAATATATCAAATCCTAAGAACAACCAAACCATTCCAGAGGGCAACACTCGCAAACCGCTTACATTACACGAGCAGGACTTAAAGGACATGAAGGAAGGCAAAGCACCTCTTTTCTAAAAAACATTAAAAAACAAAAATGTCATATACAACAGTAAACAACCCATCAGCGAATCCAGCCTATGCCTTTGAAGGCGTACAGGTAGGGAATCCAAACTTACAGCAATCCTATGTGTTTGCTAATCTATCGAAGCCCGATATTAGTGATTACATCACCTATCGCTTCCCACAATATAGCCTCACTTCATTGTTAGGACGTATTGGACGTAAAGACCCCGTAGTTGGGCAAACCTCTTTTAGTTGGTTTGAAAAAGGCAAGTTCCGCCAATCGTATATAGTGGGTGTAGGCTCTAGTGCCTTGACCACCGCTACTGCCACCGTTAAACTCTTAACCAACACTGTTAAAGACTGTGGACTATTGGTTGATGACGTTATCCGTTTTGAGAACGAAGAGTTTGGTCAGGTTACAGCAATCGTACAGAATGCAGGAGCCGTTGACTTAACCGTTATCAAGGCAGGCGCAGGCAACTTCGATTTGGCAGCAGGACAAGCATTTGCTCACCTCTACAATGCTAAGAAGGAGTTCTCAGACTCTCCAAGTGGTCGCACATGGAAAGAAGAGCAGCTTACAGGCAAGGTAGCCATCATGCGTAGGAGCATCATCTGCTCTACTACTGAGGCATCTAGCATCAAGTGGATTAAAGGCCCCAATGGACAAGACAGCTACTACTTCGTCAATGAGATGGAGACAATGGAGCAGTTTGCAATGGACAGAGAGTTGTACATCCTTACGGGTAAGGACTTTGGTACATTATCTACCACTGCTTCTCAATCAGGTGACGGTATTATCCCTCGTGTGTTGGCCGATGGTGTTGTAGGTACATATACCTCTACCATTGATGAAACCGACTTGCAAGAGCAAATCCGTTTGATGTGTGTAAACAACTCAGGCAAGGAGTTCACTGTATTGTGTGGTAGCCGTGCATTTGCTGATATTCAGAATGCTTTGCGCCCGTACATCTTGAATGGTGCTACTCAGGTTGGTTCTATTGCAGGTGGTGATGTGATTAAGTTGGAAATCCAGCAGTATCAATTCATGGGCAAGGTTATCAACTTGCAGCTTTACTACCCTTTCATGGACACCAGCTTGTTCCCTACCCCGTTAATTGCAGGTACAAACTACGACCGTGTAGCTTTGTTCTTGAACATGGGTAATGACAGCAAGGGCAATCCGCTTATCAACTTACGTTACCAGCAAGACCTTTTGGGCAACAGCTTAGAGTTCCGCCGTACTGTGCAGGATGGTATCACCTCCCCTGAAGCAGGCGCAGGAGCGCAGCGTTCAAACGGTAAAGATGGTTTCACTGTTGACTTGTACGCATCCATTGGTGTTCAGCTTCGTGCTGCGAACTCACATGGTATGTTGTTCGCTGCTGCCTAGACGCAGGATAATTATGAGAGAGGCCTCCGAGAAATCGGGGGCTTTTTGCGTTTAGTTAAAAATAGTTTTGGCAGTGTGGATATTTGTTCGTATGTTTGTGGAGATGGATAATTAACCACTTAACCACAAACCAATGGTAACAGCAAAAGTTAAAGCAGAGGAACTTGTCATTAAGTTTGACAAGAAGATAGCCACGCAGGTGTGCGACTACGTGATAGAAGAGATAAGCTTGTATTACAGGCAGGATAGGATTGACTATTGGCTTGACATAAGGAATGAGATACGGAAAGTGGAGATTAGAACGGCAATAGTTTAAACAAGAAGAAATGTCAAAAGAAAACGAAAATGCAGATTTTGCTAAACCTGCGGTAGCAGCCTTGCCTGTAAGAATACAACGAAGCCGACAACACAAACAGGTTTCTCCCAATGGGTTGCCTATTACTTATGTAGGGCGTGGCACTAGGTGGGGGAATCCCTTTAGAGTTGTACAATATTCAGACGGCAAATGGGCTGTAAAAACAGATGGCAGCGAAAGGTGTACGGAAATACTGCTTAAGCATTGCCATGCTGCTTATGACACAAGAGATGGGGCTGCTGCTGATGCCATAAAATGTTACAGCTTTTCGCTACTGCCTCACGAAGAAGCGGGAGGTATGATGGAGTATTATAAGTTAATGGCTCAGATGGATGATGATATTGAAAGCCTAAGAAATAAAAACCTTAGCTGTTGGTGCAAGCTAGATGAAAAATGCCACGCAGACCTGCTGTTAGAATTGGCAAACCCATAAATACAAAACCCCATAAGATGAAGAAGGAAACGATCAAAGATATGGCTACAAAGCCAAAGCCTATGTACGCTGTTCAATACAGCACAGGTAGTTACGAAGACCATGACGTACATCTTGTATTCGTTACGGACAACAAGAGTAAGGCTACTAAGTATGTAACTAAGTTCAATTCCATTCTTAAAAGGTGGAGCAAGCATTACAGCCAATTTGAAGACAACAGAATGGGATTCAAATGGATAAAGGATGAATTTGTAGATAAGCACCATCGCAGGTGGAGCATGCTTAGGAACATAAACCAATGCCATTGGTTTCAGGTGGATTTCCGCTAATCGGGCAACCCTAACAAGGTTGCCCTTGTTATTTCTATATCGTTAAGGACAAATAATGCAACAACCAAAGCAGATAAATAGATTTGTGGCAGGAATGAATAAAGACGTTAATCCGTCTATGCAACCTGAGAACACATATAGAGATGCGCTTAACATGGATATATCGTTGCAGGGCGAACAGCTTGTCTTGAACAGAATGAAAAGCGTATTGGAAGCAACGGGTACGGGTGCTTCTTGGATTACAGGAGATGCAGGCAATGCGTATGACGCACGTATTATAGGAAGAGCCACAGGCATAGGCAACTTTACTGTTGGTAATATAGAGAGAGATTGCGTTGTGTTCTTCGCTTATGGTGCTGGTGCTGATGGGCTAGGCGTAAAGGAGTATTCAAAGATATTCGTACACTACGAGGGTAAAATCCTCACGGTAGGAACAGCTACATTCGATGCAGCCTTTGGTTCGGACTGCGTAGTTGCATTCATTACAAGAGACAGAGGAAGGTCTTTCGTGCATTACACAGATGGGGTTACACCACTCAAAAGATTTGAGTTAAACCAAAATGTATTCTCCACTATTGCCACCGTAGATGAAATAAGCCTCGTCAGACAGTTTGTTTCAGACAACTCCATAGACACAGACATTACAGAAAACGGAAACCTCTCCGCAGGCACATATCAATTTGCGTATAGGTTAAAGCAGTCTACCATTGGTTCATTCACCAAGTGGTCTTTATTCACAAACCCTGTTGCTATATTCCCTAAATCAACTCCGCAGATAGGCGGCACGGTGGGGGATATAACAGACAAGGCTGTAAGTCTTTCTATTACAATTTCAGCAGACGAGAATGCCATCTTTAACTCCCTTGAGTTAGCGGTAATAAAAAACAATACGGGCGATAGGATTACGCAAGACGTAGCTTTTATATCTACGCATACGGTAAGCCCATTAGAGCCTCTTGTAACAATACTGTACGATGGTAACAACCAAGAGTATGAGTTGCCTGTTACGGAGATTACTGTTGATGACGCACCTGTGGAGTCGGCTGTGGCAGGCTACGAAACCAATGGTAGGGCTATCTTCGGGAACATACAATATTTCGATAGAAACCTCACTGCTCTTGAAGGGCAATTAACCACTGCGCAAACCATTACAGAAGAGGTGGACTACACCGTTGCAGCCAACACGGAAGACAAGAAGGGACACTACCGCAATGAGGTATATCGCTTTGGTATTGCCTACCATGATAGGTTCGGTAACTTCTCTCCTGTGAAGCCCTTTGACTTCTCGGAGTTAAAGAGAACGGCTCTTAGTGGCGTTACACGGGATATAACAGCATTAACACAGCCACAAACTTTTAACGCATCAGGCAGCACGGTATATACGAGCAATAGGTTTAACATTGAGATTTCTGAAACGCTTGATGGTGTTTTCTTTGTTGGTGATGTGGTAATGATTAACTTCGGTACATTAGCAGACCCCGACTTACGATATTACGATGTTTACGATGTGCTTTCTGTTGAGGATGGTGTTCTTGTATGTTCTTCATACGAACCTTTACCAACACTATTCCCTACAATAGCAGTTGTTTCAAAGTGCATAGGTAATTCTTATTCTCATTCAGCAGGAACCGATTGGAAGTTTCCAAGCAGAGACAAATTCGGCTACAACGTAAAGGGCGATAATTTCGGCAAGGCGTTAGGGCTTTCGATTACAATAGACGGCACTACGCACCCATCATGGGCTACGGGCTTTGCCATAGTGAGGATGGAGAGGGATAGAAACGTGGTGTATCAAACGCCATTAGTGCCTGCAACCAACAGAGCAGGTGTTATAACTCCTGGCAAAAACACAACTAATAACAAAGACTACGCCCGTGATTCTAACGGCATAGGAGAATTTGACCACTTAGCCCCTAAGATATTCCAGCTAGGAACAGCTAGGAACATTGGCGTAACGGGAGTGCTAGCCAGCAGCTTAAACACAAACAACCCACCTTTGTCTTTCGAGATTCCAGAGTGGGATAGGGTGATAGACAAAACGCAGAAGTGGGATAGTGTATTTGCTCCTGCGGTGGACTTCGTTGCTAACGCAGCAGGCAGACCATTGGTAAGCATTCCTGCGGATGCAGAACTAGACATTAGCATAGTAGACCTTGTTGGGTTAATCCGTGTTACAGAGGAACTTGCTTTAGGCGTTAAGTCTTATGTAGCCAATAACAAAAACTTATATTTCCATAACGGAACCGAGTCTAACTATAAGATTCAGCGTTTTATAACGCCCTCAGCATTCGTATTTCAGCCCATTGCTTATCCACGCATTCAGGATAGCATTGCTTGCTTTGACCAACGCTCTGGTGAAACGGTGTTTAGCATTAATGACTTAGCCACCACTAGCGTCACTCCTGTATTGCAGAGCAGTGAGGCTACGGTGTTGCCTGTAATTGCGAGGAGCAGTGCTAACGGTCTTGCTGTTCGTGTAGGCACGGGTTCGGCATTGGTTACGCAGCAGAGGACAAGCACGACATCTATTGGCGCAGAAGAGTTGCCTTTGTTTGATGGCTTAGTTGATACACAGAGAGGGTTGATTATAGGGCTAAACTTAGGCTTCCTCGACCCTATTGGTGAATTGGCACGGAGGTTTAATTCCACTACGAAGCCAATAGAAATCCCTTGGGCTGCCTATGACAAG
>Ga0209702_10007294_pt1 | contig 13597 bp, 7 predicted proteins | sample FRY01_FD_187210 | JGI IMG/M metagenome (GOLD analysis project Ga0209702, IMG submission 187210) | Freshwater microbial communities from Lake Fryxell liftoff mats and glacier meltwater in Antarctica - FRY-01 (SPAdes) (version 2) | ecosystem: Environmental > Aquatic > Freshwater > Ice > Glacier... | reverse complement strand
TGAGGTGGACCCCGAAATTCGGACCAGCGGTTAAGCTATAAAAAAGCGATGGCATGAAGGAGTGGAAACCCACAACCTGAAAGACCATCAAAAATGAAAGCCAAAAGAAGAAGACACGACGCCACGTTCAAATCCCGGGTGGCGCTGGAAGCGCTGAAGGGAATAAAAACCATCCAGGAAATCGCGAGGGACTATGAGGTCCATCCGGTGCAAGTTTCAGACTGGAAGAAGATCTTGATCGACCGGATACCGGAAGCCTTTGAGAGGAAAAAAGGAGGCCGGGGAGGAGGTGAGGACTTCGAGAGAGAACGCAATGAGCTGCATTCCAAGATTGGAGAACTGACGGTGAAATTGGATTTTGCGGCAAAAAAATGCAGACAGCTTGGCCTATGAAAAGGGCTGAGCTGGTCGAAAAAAATCATCCAAAATTGAGCCTTCGGAAGCAATGCGAGTTCTTGAAAGTCGCGCGATCCACCTTGAACTACCAGCCGGTGGAAATCAGCGAGGAAGACAGGGAGATCATGAGAATCATGGATAAAATTTACATGAAGGATCCCTGTGTGGGGAGCCGGAGATTGGTTCCGCTTCTGGAGAGGGACTGGGGAATCAAGGTGAACCGGAAACGGATCCAGAGACTCCGGCGAGAAATGGGGATCGAGACGATTTGGTGCCGGCCTCGCCGGACAAGTCTCCCGGACAACGGACATCGAAAATATCCGTATCTCCTGGGGGATCGCACTGTGAAGTGGGCCGATGAAGCGTGGTGTGCGGACATTACGTACATTCCGATGCCGCATGGGCATGCCTATCTGTGTGCGGTCATGGACTGGCATTCGCGGTATGTGTTGGGTTGGGCCATTTCGAACACGATGGACTCCCGGCTGACGGAAAGGGCTCTGGGGGCCGCTGTGGCGAAAAGCCTGGGCCTTCCAGAAATTTTTAATACCGATCAAGGGAGCCAATTTACCTCGCCTGAATGGACCGGGAGATTGGAGGGCCTGGGGATCCGGGTGAGCATGGATGGGAAGGGACGGTGGATGGACAACGTGTTCATCGAACGCCTCTGGAGAAGTCTGAAATACGAGGACATTTACCTCAAAGGCTACGCGAACATCGGAGATCTGGAAGTCGGGGTAGAGGAATGGATGGAACGTTACAACACGTGGCGTCCTCATCAAAATCTGGGCAACCAAACCCCGGCGCAAGTCTACGTCAAGGATCGGAGACCCGAGGTCGTCTTGGAGGAGATGAAGGAGGCCGTATGACAACCATCCCCCCCATTTTCGGTCCGATTTTTTGGCTCTTGCGCTCCAGGCCCGCGCAGGCCTCTCCGCTACGCTCCGAGGCCAGCCGGGCCTTGCGCTCCAGAGCCAAAAAATCGGAGGTTGCCCCCATCAAACCCAACCCATAGAATCAAATCACACCCGCATTCCATAGCTTATTTTACGCTCCTGCTGGTCTAAAAATCGGGTCCACCCCAGACTGCAGTTCTTGAAAAGCGGTTTGTAATGCGCTCTGCCAAACAAAGACAAAAGATAATCCGTGCAGATGTCCAGAAGAAGCTTGTTGTGTTCGGTCATGAGTTTTTAGTTTCGGGTAACGGAGACCGCCGATAAAGCAAGCATTCTTCTAAAAATTTATTTTGGTCACCGCAGCAAGCTGCTTTGTTCTCATTGCTTTTTAGATCGTGGGAGTAGACTTTGCCGCACTCCCAGTCCTGATTCTTCTCGACCAGCACGGCAGTCACCAGACGCGGTAAAGAGGCTTCATTGGGAAAAAAGCGTGGCCACGCGTGTGTCGTTTGTAGCCACTTGCTAAATCAAGAACACTAAGGAAATTATGACCATCTTCCCTGCAACAACGCAGCCGTTTCCTGCTGGCAATGAAGATTTTTGAGCGCGGCGAGTTGAGTCCTGGACAGGCCGCGCTCATGTGTGACCTCTCTCGGGTGGGATTTCTTTTCGCAGCGGGAAGGCATGGCGTTCCGGTTGCCGAGTTGTCGGATGACGAATTGGCCGAGCAAAGGGGTCAAGTCCGTGCATGTTGCATTTGCGCAATATGCAAGAACTAACCCGACTTACGCTGTTTTTGGATCTTATTCATGTAAGTCGTTGATTTTTGGCTCATTTTCTCAAAAGGTCTCCACCACAGGCATGGGATTTCGGATTTCGGGCGGCGGCTGTGCGGGTAGGCTAAAACCAAGTTGATCAAGTAGAAGATGGTGCACTTTTTCGGGCTTGGTGTAGCGTTTCAACCGCACTTGACGTCCGTCGGTAGCAGGGATGGTCACATCGAGCATTTGGATTTCGCTCATGCGCTCGAGAACGCTGCGGGAACTCAGGCCGGTGGCTGCCTTCTTGTTGTATTTTTCAAGGGTGACGTGCAGACAGTAGGCTAGGAAGCAGATGAAGATGTGTGCTTCGATCCGACCGTCGAGTTGGTGAAAGATCGGGCGCAAACCGAGATCGCCCTTGAGCGTGCGGAAGCTTTCCTCGATGCGCACGAGATTCATGTAGTTGCGCCAAAGATCGGCGGGGTCATCGCCGGTCAGATTGCTGCGAAGCAGATACTGGCCTTCGTGGCGGCGGGTGGCACTGAGTTTTTTACGGTCCAGCTCGAACCAGAACGTGCTGGGGCTGACAGGCTCTCCGGTGCCGGGAAGGTGGAGGATAACAAGGCGGTGGGCGTTGCGCCCGGATTTTTGCTTAGCGGCTCCGATGGCCAGCAGTAATTCGTCACGGGTGAGCTTGTCACGTTTTTGAAGTTCCTTGAGCCGCCCCCAATAGGCTTTGAGCTTTTTACGCCGCATGGCGCTTTCCTTGCAGCGACGGGGCAGGCTGCGGGCCAGCACATAAAGCTCTCCGTCACGAGGGAGGAGTTTGACTTGGACGTCGTCTTTGACCTCTTGCCAGTCCTTGGTCGCGAGATCTTTTTCCAGTTTGGTGAGACGGCCTTTGGGGGTGCCCACGAGGTAACGCACCGAGGGGTTGGCTTGGCGCATTTGCTCAAGGGTTTCTTCGGTGGGGATCCCGCGATCCATGATCCAGGTGCGACGCTCTTTGCCGTAGCGGTCGGTGATTTTCTTGAGCATCTCACCCAACGTGGTTTTGTCCGAGGTGTTGCCGCGCATGACTTCGTAGCCGATAGGCAGGCCCTCGGGAGTGATGATAAGCGCAATGACGATTTGTACGCAGTCGGGACGCTTATCCCGGCTGTAACCAAAGGCTTTGAGTTTACTGGCTTCGGTGACCGCACCGTTGGCATCGACCTCGAAGTAGGTGCTGGTGAGATCGTAGAGCAAAATGTCATAGCTGGCACCGAAGAGTCCGGCCCAGCGTTCCTTGAGGTGGGTGAAGAGGGCCTCGCGGTGAACCAATAATCGGTCGTGACAGCGGTAGAGGGTGTCGATGGCGGCGAGACGGAAGTCGTCGTGGAGCAGGTCGGCCATGGCGCTGAGATCAAACCAGGAGCGGTGAAGTTTCCATTCGCTGCCAGGATCGAGCAGACGGTAAACGACGAGGGTTTTGAGCACTTTGAGCCAAGGAGTGCCCTTTTGGGAATCGGGCAATACCGGTCGCCAGAAGGCATCAAGATCAAGACGATTCCAGAGTTCCAGAGCGAGCCAGCATCCGCCCCATTGCCGGGGATGGGCCAGTTCGATCTGCCCAAGCCGGAGTTTGATCGTTGGATGTTCGAGCCGAGGATCGGGCGTGCGATCCTCCGGGAAAAGATGAATCTGGCGGGTTTGATCGCGTTCATCGACGGCCTCAATGGCGCGGGTCCAGGCGACTCGGTCGCTGTCGTTGATTTCGCCAAGATAAAGCAGTGTTTTTTGAACCGATCCGCCACCTGTTACGCGGCGGTTTTCCACAACGCTCCAGTAGCGATGTTCCTTGCCGTCCTTGAATCGTTTGTTTGCACGCAAAAACATACTTCGGCGCACAGGATACTGCCGTGCCCAAGAGCGTGTCTATGGGCTAGGTCTCCACCACAGCCACTTTCGGAAGCAGACCCTTGTAAAATAGCGGGTCGCCGGGCATCAGAGGGGCGAAAATAGTTGTTTTTCCGAAAAAACAGCGGAAGTCGGGCTAACCCCTCCGACTCGAAGAGAATACCCCATCTGCTTTCGCCCTCTAAAAATGCAAGAAAATGCACGCTGACCCAGTTGCTCTTGTTGATTTCTCCCAAATCCACACACTCATACGGGAAGACTCTTGTTTCATGGCCTATTTAAAGGCCGCCGCCGAAGAGCGGCTGGTCGCCTTTTTTGTCGTCGCCTTTTTTGTCGTCGCCCTTTTCCGGGGCGGCCGGTGCCGCTTTCGGGGCGTATAGCAAGGCGGGGCGCATGATGCCCCCCGTTCCCAGCTCATTGATCCCGCCATTGTCGACAGCCACCACGAGGACGTTCTTCCCCTGACGCTTCACCTGCTTCGTCACGTCCAGATCTACGGGCGAGAAATACCGGCCGCCCACGGTCTCCACATGTTCCCCATTCAAGTACACATGCGCCTTGTCGTCCACCCCGCCCAACCACAACCGGAGCGTTTCGGCCTGCGCGGCGGTTTTCGGCAATTCAAAATCATGCCGGTACCAGATCAACCCCCGGAAAAATGGAAATCCCTGCTCGTCCAGCGAGACGCCGTGCGTGCGCAGCGTCGTCCACCCCGATACGTCGCGCCCGGGCGCGAACCAGTGATCGCGGATGCCGATTCGGTCCTTGTCCAGCCGTCCCTGCCAAGCGTCGGGAAAGCGCATTAGTACGGTCGCCTCCTCCGCGATCCGTCCTGCGTCTTCAAAAGCCTTGTGGTGCGCGTTACCATAATAGGTCCATGCAGATTTTCCGACGTAGCCGGGATAGGTGGTCTGTCCCAGGTCCCAATTGTTGCTGTAGGCCGTGTTCCAGCGGGCCGCCGCCGCGAGATCGCCCTCGTTCAGTGCCTCGCGCGCACCCAGCCAGCAGTCGAGAGCCTTCAACCCGAACGTGGCGATTTCGACCCGCTGGGCGTAGGGTTTACGCCCTGCCGCGGCTTTGGTGGCCTTGGCCAGGCAGGCGTGCATCGCCTTCACCTTCTCGGCCGGAAAGATCCGGTGCATGCACCACAAGTTGCCCGCATAGGCACCGGTGGTTTCGTAGGCGTCCTCGAGTATTTCGTTGTATGTTTTCATCGCCTCCGCCGCCGGACCGTAAAACAGCGTGTAAAACTCGTCCAGAGCCGGGGCCAAATCCGCGTCCACATCCCACGCCACACGCCCATAAACCCAGCCCGCCGGGATGCTGTTCTGCCAGTTGTCATTCACGCTTTCCACCGTGCTGTACCGCACGCCGAGTTCATGCAGCTTTTTCAAGCTCTTGCGGAAGTAGAGCGTCCGCGAGAACGGCATGGCCGTGTCGGCCAGATTGAAGTTGTAGAGATACGAGCCCATGCGCGGCACCTTAGCCCGCCAGGCTTTGATCACGTCTTCCAGGAACATGGAGGTCGGGACGTTGGGATTGCCAATACTGCCGTACCGGGTGTAGGCAATCGGGGCGATGATCGGGAAAAGCATCCGGTTCGGCTCCTCGCGGACGGGCGGCAGGTTGTGGGTGGAGTAGACATAGAACCCCAGATACGCATCCGGAAACTCCTTTTCCAGTCTCCGCGCGACTCCGTTGGCGAGGTACAGGAACGGATCGGTGATCGATGGCGATTGCAAAAACGGATCCAGTTCGCCGCTCATCAGCAGGCGCGTCTCGGGCCGCTCGTCCTGCAGCAAGCCGTCATCAGGGCCAATGCAGGCGCCGTTCCCTCCCGCCCAGTGAGTGGGTCCTTTCCGGAACACGTTGGCGATGTTGGTCGCGAAGAGTTCGGCCACCGCTTCGCTCGATACGTTGGCCTGCGTTTTTGCCGGCTTGCCGTTGATGATCGGATAATACTCTGGATGCGTCTCGAAATGCTTCCCCCCTTCGAGAAGCGTTCTAAACCCGTGACCCTGGGCCATGGCCGGCCCGCCCATGCGGTTACGGAGCGCCCATCGATTTTCCGCCCAGAGATGGCGGGACTGGAAATGCGGGGCGGCCTCGGTCCGCCCCGTCGGCAGGGAAACCGTTCGGCGCGATGGAACCACCTCACCCCACTCGCCCGGCGCGTACCATCGCACGCCCAGTCGATCCAGCAGCGTCGCGGCGGCATAATACACCGCGCGCCCGGTCTCTCCCTCAAGCGAGATCCGCTCCTTCGAAATGTCAATCGCGTACGCGTCGCCATACTCGCTCGACACGCCCAGTTTCGGCGGGTTTGGAGCGCTTCCCACATAAACGGGAAGAAGCCCGGGAACGGGAGTCGGCCCCATCGACACCTCGGCACCGGTGATCTTCGACAGGTAATTCGCCAGATCCTCCGCCGCCCACCGCACGAGAAGCGAATCGGGTGTTTCTCCCCTGCGGGGTTCGACGGCCACCAACGCCTCTTCCGGTACCACCAGGCAGATTTTCGCAACCCCGTCCGCTACCAGCATGATTTCGGCCTGCGCGGACGAGGCGACGTTCACCGCCAGCACCGCCGTCAACCACAATTCCAAACCCAACCGTATTCTTTTTTTCATTTATGTCCCTTATAGTACAGTCAATCGCTATCCGTTTGTTGAAGGGCTATTCTACCACTGTGAGGCCGTCGGCAGCGGCAATCGCGCGAGGAACGAGCAGCACCCCCGGCGACTTCGCCCAGAAAAGCGGGATTGAATACAGGTAGGGGAATTGAAAGCCGTGGTTGGACAGGGCCGCCACCGTTCCGTCTTCGCCCGCTTCGAGCGCGATCCTATGCGCGCCCGGCTTGCTCACGTCCAGCTTACGCGCCACCTTGGGGTGCGTCGCCGGAAGCCCCTTGAAGAGGGTCAGGGTCATACCGCCGTTCCGGTCCCAGATCTCGAAGTCGAGCGTCCGCGTCCCTTTGGGGATGTAGAAGTAAAAGGGGCTCCGCGCGGCACCGCCGGCCGCGCAGTCGAAGGTAAAGCCTGCCGCCAGCGGTGCGTCCTGGCCGGGAACGGGCTCGTAGCCCAGACTCGAGATGGCACTGCCGTCGCCGCCACGCGTGAAGCCGAAGCGGTAGACACCGGCGCGTGGTGCAGTCAGACGAATCTCGGCCACCTGCACGCGACGCCCCTTTTCATCCGTCGCCTCGACGGATTGCTGCTCGCTCATGGTCGGATCGATCCAGTCTTCCCACTCGCGAGATTCCGGATTCCAGATATCCGCGCCGTAGGGGACCGTCATCGCATGGTATGCAAAGCCCCTGTCAGGCTTAAAAGGCCACTGGAGCTTGAATCCGACCGTATCGCCAGGCCGTTCCGCCCGCACCAGGAAAGAGAGCCCTCGCGGCGAACGGGTGCCGCAGTTGGTCGTGAAGGGGAGCTCGGGCTTGCCGTCCTGAAATTCGGCGACGGCGACGAGATCGTTGAGATCGACATCGCGGGCCATCGATCCATCGGCCAGCTGGCCAGCAGCGAAGCGCGTGACCTCGACGTAAGGCCAGTAATCGAGCACATCGGCCCACCAGACCGCCGTTTCGGCGGACGTGTAGTGCGCGGGTCCCGCGGCCAGTGTCTCGCCGACCGACTTGCCGACGCCCGTTCCGTCGCCACCGAAAATCCCCTTCACGGGTCCATGCATCGCCACGATGTAGGCCATCTGCGCCTTCCAGAGAAAGGTCAACATTTCATCAGGAGTCTCCCGATTCTTTGACCGGCCCGAGGCGAGCAGATAATGGTAGTACCAGAACAGCTTCAGGTCGTCGAGACGCCGGGCGGCGGCGGGCTCGAGCGCGGGATCGAGTTGGCGGGCCGCCACGTCGATCAGGCGGATCGCCTTTGCCCAAAAGTTGGGACCGTTGATGGTGAAGTTGCGAATCAACATGAAGTTGTAGTAGGTCTTCATCTCCTGCCAGACGCTGCCGTAGGCGCGCTGGAACCAGCGGTCGCGCAGGGCGTCCAACTCCGCGTCGGTAAGCGCGGGATTCCAGAGCATCTGGGCGGTCAAATAATAGGCCAGCCCGTACTTGCCGAAGTTGAAATCCATCTCGACCAGAACGCCGCGGTAGCCAGCGGCGTACAGACGCCGGTAATCGGCGGCAATCACTTCGGCGGCGGCATCACTCTTGGCGGGAATTCCTTCGGCGGACTGGTCACGGTAGTAGGCCATGCTAGCGATGCGGTACTCGCCCGACGGCTCGCGTGGCAGCATCCGTTGGAAGGCGCGTGCCAGATCCTCCTGACTGGCAAAAGCCTTCCACTTGCCGCGGCCGCGGTGCTTCGAAAATCCGGCGATCATGACGCGGATACGCGGATCGAGGTTGAAGTTCGGCGGCACGTCATGGTAGTTATAGCAGAAGAAGCTCATGCGGACGCGCTCCGAAAGAGAACGTCCGTCGGCGGTCACGCGCTCCGCCGCAGGAAGTGACTCCGCCCATTTATCAAACTCGCGCAGAAGGTAATTCGCCAGCCCGTAGACGTGGTCGCTGGCCGCCGCATTATCCCAAATTTCACGCGGCTGGTCTAAGCCCTTGTACCCATTCAGGATGTAGGGTTGGCCGAAGGCGACGCCCTCCGCGGCGAGATAGTCGGGATACCAGCGGGGATGGCGTGTTAGGGCGTCCAGCTTAGTGTAGCCGCCACCATCTTCGGGATCCATAGGGAAGATCAGCAGGTCGTCCGGCGGCTCGTCAAAGCCTTGCTGCATGTACGTCGTCATGCGCCCGATCAATCCATTCAGGATGATCCGCCGCACCAGAGGCGAGGAGATGTCGAGTGCGCAGCGGGCTCCGGGTTTCCATTCCTTGCCGTCGGAGGTAAAGGCGATTTCGGCGGGGGCGGCGTTGGTATCGGCGTCGATCCACAGCCAGCCGACGTTGCCCGCATCGGCAGGCGGACGCTCTGAGGCCGCGCCGACGAGGATGGCGGGTGCCAGAAATCCTTCGTCGGCCCGCTGCCGCTGCATCTCCCGCAACACCTCGGTATGATAGGACTGTAGCGCATGACCGGGAAACGGGGGCATAGAGCGTCCTGCCATGCGTGTGCCAATCCGCCAGCGGTTATAGCTGACGCCCACGGGTTCGTCGGCGGGGTCGGTTAGCCCTTTGGTGATCGTGCCGACGCCATAGCCCTGACCGCAGGTCACCCACTGCTTGCGGACGTAGAATCCGGGGCGGTCGGCACGGTTAACAGCAAAGACAAGCGGACGCCCCCGGTAGTCGGGGACGTGTATCCAGTTCGGCCCCATACCGAGGACTTCGTAGTCGACCGATTCCAGTAAGTCCGCCACCGCCGCCAGCAGACCATTCGCCGTGTTGGCCACGAGCAGCAGACGGTTGGTTTCGCTGCGGATAACGAAAGCTTCGTGGGCCGCATAGCCGTCGTCGGGATCGGCAGCGAGTGCGCGTTGAATGGCAGGGTCGTCACGAATATCGGGCGTCGCGTGTTGAACAAGGGTTAGGACGATGCCGCGGGAAAGGTCGTTGGTGCTGATCACGTTCAGTTGCTTGCCGGTCATCCGTTCGATGCCCTCGCGCAGAAAGGTGGTCGCCCGACCGATGATCATCGGCGGTTTATCGGTGATCTTCCGCGGTTTTTCCACCTCCGCCCAGTTGGCACCGCTCTTCGCCTCAGGGTCATATTGCAAAACAATGGATGGGAGCGGGGCGTCCGATGCCGGATCGCAGACGACAAAAGCGGTTGGTGCCACGGCGTCGTCTGGTGCGAGGCTGCCGGAGGCGTTCGGCGTTTGGGCCTTGCATTCCGCGAATGCCAAGATCGTGCATAGGAGCATCCCTGTGAATTCAGATGGTTTCATTCTACTCCTTGGGTTTTTCGTTCCAATCCTAGCGGGGGAATTTTTATTTCCGTTAAATTGTTAGAACTCTGTAGGATGGGCTGACGGGACATTGATCGGGGAGTACTGCGGTGCAACTGCATATTGTCAATTGGATGAAGAGTTGGCTTGATGGATGGACTAAAGATTTCTTTCGGCTATGGTACAATCTTCTCACAGCTCAACCACGTCACTTACGGTTTTATCGTCAAGCCATCCATTTTCGCGAGCGCGCGCGGCACCAGTAAGGCCGACGGCGATTTGGCATACAGCATCGGCAGCGAATAAAGATGAGGGAAATTGAAGCCGTTGGTTTGCAGTTGGGCGATGGAGCCGTCTTCGCCCGGCTCCAGTTGCACCCGATGCGTACCTCGCGCGCTCACGTCCACAATACGCGTCTTCGTCATTCCCTCGGCGGGCAAACCGTTGTGCAAATGTAATTGCTTGCCACCGTTCATATCCCAAATTTCGAGATCGAAGCTTTTTGTACCTTTGGGAATGTAGATGAACACCGGCCCCTGGGTGTGGCCTACGAGGGTGTCGAAGTAGGTATGACCGCGCGCGCGCGAGTAATCTCCGGTTTTCAGGTCGTAGTTGAGTGTTGTTAGCTGCGCACCGTTGCCGCCACGGCCGAGCTCCACCAAATACGTGCCCGGCTGGGGCACCTGGTAACGCGCCCGTACCATCTGATATTCCAGCCCTTCAGCGTTGGTTTCGAGCTGTGATTGAACGGCCGTCATCGTTTTGTCGACTAACTCTTCCCACTCTTTGCGCTGGGGGTTCCAGCGACTAATGCCGTAACTCACTTCGCGACCGACTTGGTGGCGGTGCTCGCCCGACCGCCAGAAAAACTGGAACCCGATCTCTTCGCCGGCCTCCCTCGCAACTGTATAGAAGCTGGCATCTTTACCACTACTGCTATTATAGACGAAAGTCGCATCAACCGTCCTGTGTGCAAATTCCTCGACTTCTACCAGGTCGTTTACATCCAAGGCCCTGCCCTTGCTGCCATCGGCTAAAACGGCGTCCGCAAAGCTATCTACCGGCGTCAGTTGCCAGCGGTCAAGTACTTTGGCCCACCACTGCTGCGTTTCGGCGGCGGTGAAATGGGCCGGCCCCTCGTTGAGCGGCACGCCGACGATGGCCCGCGCATCTTGGCTGTTGAAAAGATTGCTCGTCACCGCGTGCATGGCGTTGATGTAAGACATCTGCCCTTTCCAGACGAGCTCTTTGAGCGCCTGCGAATTCGGCTCATCTTCACGTATTTCCAGAAGATAGTAGAAGTACCAGAACTGTTTCAAGTCATCGAGGCGTCGCTTTGCCATCGGTTCTTTAACCACGTCAATTTTCTTGTCTGCGGCTTCTATCATGCGAATCGCTCGCGCCCAGGTGTTTGGCGCGTTCAGCGTGTAATTCTCCGGTGCCATGTAGTCGTAGTACTCTTTCATCTCCCGCCACCCGTTGCCGAACGAACGCTGCAGCCAGCGGTCGCGAATTGCATCCAATTCGGCCACCGTCAGCTTCGGATTCCACAGCATCTTGGTGTACAAGTAGTACTCAAGCCCCCTCTTGCCGAAATTGAGATCGACCTCCGCCGACAGCGCCCGAATGCCGGCGTCATACTCTTCCTGAGTGCGGCGATGAATCGTCTCGGGCAAACGACTGCCATGAATATTAAGGGAACTTACGTCGCGATACGCGTTGCTTAGAATCCAGTAATTGCCGGATGGTTCGCGCGGCAGCAGAATGCGATACGCCTCGGCCATGTCTAGCTGTGAAGCAAACTTCTTCCATTTGCCGCGACCGCGATGATTGGGAAAACCGGCGATCTGGACGCGAATGCGCGGGTCGAGATTAAAGTTCGGCGGCACATCGTGGAGGTTGTACGAGTAGAGGCTGGTGCGCACCAGTTCTTTCTTGCTTTGGCCGCTCGCGGTAATGCCCCGCTCGGCGGGTAGAGAATCGATATATTTATCGAACTCGCGCAGCAGCCAGTTGTTGAAGCCGAATACCGTGTCGGTAACGGCATCCGGGTCCCACAATTCGCGCGGCTGGTTTAGCTCTTTAAAGCCATGCAAAACATACGGCTCTCCAAACGGTACGCCTGCCTGTCGCAAGTACTCGGGATACCAGTTGCGGTTGTGTAACCGTTTGCCCAGATTTAAATATCCGCCACCATCTTCGGGATCGGTGCCAAAGATCAGCAGTTCGTCCGGGCTTTCGTCGAAATGCGCTTCAGCGCGCTTCTTCAAATCTTCAAGAATGATCTCGCGCACCAGCGGCACGGAAAGGTCGAGGCCGGCTTTGACGGCCAGCGGTTTGTGCTCCGTCCATTTGGCGCCGTCGGAGCTAAACACCTTGCCGGCCTCAGGCGAGCCTTCAGCATCGGTGTTGAACCATAAATGGGCTTTGTTAGCCTCTGACGGCGCTGGCCGTTTGGCATCTGCACCGAAGTGAGTTCCGTCGGTCAGGAAACCGGCAGGATTTTTGGTCGCCAGCATCTTCTCGACAACCGCGGCGCGATAACCCTGCAAGGCGTGTCCGGGGAAATACGGCATGCTCTGGCCCCGCATACGCGTGCCCACACGCCATCGTTCGTAGCTCGCTTCTACAGGTTCATCATCCGGATGCGGCACCGTTTTGGTCAGCGTGCCCACGCCGCGCGCCTGGCCACAGGTGACCCATAATCGCCGAGTGTAAAACCCGGGCCGGTCGCTGCGTTCGAGGTTGAAAATTAGTGGCTTATTTCGGTAGTCCGGCACGTGCGTCCAGTTCGGCCCCACGCCAAGTACTTCGTAACCCACCGATTCCAGCATCTCGTTTACACCAAGCAACAATCCTTCAGCAGTATTGGCAACGATGAGTACTCGACTCGGCTCGCTCCGCACGTAAAAAGCTTCATTGGCGTTGTAGGTGTCTTCGCCGCTTCCGGCCAGGGCCGCAATTACTTTGGGGTCGGTCTGAATTTCCGCGGGAGCGTTTTTCAGCAACGTCAGCGCAATTCCGTGAGAAAGATCATTCGTGCTGACGACAGGCAGTTCGTTTCCCGTCATGCGCTGCACAGCCTCACGCAGATATGGCACCGCCGACAGTAGCGGGCCGCCGGGATGACGGCCTATTTTTTTCGGGGATAGTTTTTGGAGCTCTTCCCAATCGAATCCGTTTCCGGTCGCTGCGTCATATTGCACGACAATCCGCGATAGTTGCGGCGAGACGTTGGCAGCGGCGTTCTGCGCCGGAGCTGGCGTGGCGGACAAAATCGCGCCGCCCAGAGCGGCTGAAACGAGCACCGCCAAAAGTGGTGTTACCTTAAGCATATGAACTTCCTTTCCCTGCGAAAGGGCACATTAACGACTTGAGAGTGATGTGGATTTGTTGCATGAAGAGAAGTGACGCACCTTACGCTGTCAGGATATGATAGTGAGAATTGCGACCAGCATTTTTGATTACTGCAGTTGCCCACGCTCCGGTGAAGAGGCTGCGCTTTTTGGAGCACTTCCTTATGGCCGGGGTTTGTCGGCTTCCACCACTTCCCTGGGCAGCATAAGCTCACTGGCGCTGCGGGCGAGAAACGGTGGCACGGTGAGCAGGCGTGGAGTGATGTAGCCACCCTGAATGGTCCAGAGCTTTCCATCCATGCCGTCCTCCACCGGGAGGTTGAAGTAAGATCCATTATTTGCCGTCACGGTGAAGACTGCTTTCCCGGCAGGATCCAGCACCACGCCGCTGCGCTGGAGAAATCCCGCCACATAGCGCGTT
>Ga0209702_10007291_pt1 | contig 13605 bp, 8 predicted proteins | sample FRY01_FD_187210 | JGI IMG/M metagenome (GOLD analysis project Ga0209702, IMG submission 187210) | Freshwater microbial communities from Lake Fryxell liftoff mats and glacier meltwater in Antarctica - FRY-01 (SPAdes) (version 2) | ecosystem: Environmental > Aquatic > Freshwater > Ice > Glacier... | reverse complement strand
GATGCAACAGGCGCAGCGGATACGCTCGCCCGCGTCACGCCGCCAACGACGAAAGCGGCCAGACCCCGCCCAATACCGCACCGTCGTGAATACGATGGGCTAGCTTCGATGAGCAGGCAATCGACGGGACTGAAAATGGCGGACACAGGCGCGGCGATTATCGAACGGGACGACACCGTCAGACTTCAGGTCGCGGGCGCGCGGCAGGAGGAAAGCGGCCAGGGGTTCGCCCGGATCAGCCGCGACATCATGGTCAAGCTCGGCATCGGCGAGGGCGATATCATCGAGATCGAGGGCAAGCGGCGCACCGCCGCGAGGGCTCTGTTGCCGTATCCGGAGGACGAGGGTCTCCAGCTGATCCGGCTCGACGGGCTCCAGCGCGCCAATGCCGAGGTCGGCTCGGGCGATCATGTCCACCTTCGCAAGCCCGATGCCAAGCCCGCCCAGCGCGTTGTCTTTGCGCCCGCGCAGAAGGAACTACGGCTGCAAGGCCCGGCGCAGGCGCTCAAACGCAATTTCTTCCAGCGCCCGCTGACCGCCGGCGATCTGGTCGCCACCGCCGGTCAGCAGCAGGTGGACCGCAGCGACATGCCGCCGCAGGTCCGCCAGATGCTCAATGTCCCGGCCTTCGCGCTGACCCAGATCCGTCTTTCGGTGGTCTCGACCGTGCCCAAGGGCATCGTGTTCATCGATGAGAATACCGAGATCGAGCTGCGGGCAGAATATCAGGAGCCGCGCGACGGTCGCGCCGAGATCAATTACGACGATCTCGGCGGGATGGGCGAGACCATCCGCCAGTTGCGCGAAATGGTCGAGCTGCCGTTGCGCTATCCCGAACTGTTCACCCGGCTCGGGGTCGATCCACCCAGGGGGGTGCTGCTGCATGGCCCGCCCGGCACTGGCAAGACCCGGCTGGCCAAGGCGGTCGCCAACGAAAGCGAGGCCAGCTTCTTCACGATCAACGGGCCCGAGATCATGGGTTCGGCTTATGGCGAGAGCGAGAAGCGGCTGCGCGAGGTGTTCGAGGAAGCGGCCAAGGCGGCTCCGGCGATCGTGTTTATCGACGAGATTGATTCGATCGCGCCGAAGCGTGACCAGGTCCACGGCGAGGCCGAGAAGCGGCTGGTCGCGCAGTTGCTGACGCTGATGGACGGGATCGCCTCGCGCGCCAGTCTGGTGGTGATTGCCGCGACCAATCGCCCCGATGCGATCGACGAGGCGCTGCGCCGTCCCGGCCGGTTCGACCGCGAGATCGTGATCGGGGTGCCCGACGAGAGCGGGCGGCGCGAAGTGCTCGGCATCCATACCCGCGGCATGCCGCTGGCCGAGGATGTCGATCTGAAGGAACTGGCACGCACCACCCACGGCTTCGTCGGAGCCGACCTTGCGGCGCTGACCCGCGAGGCGGCGATCGAGGCGGTTCGGCGAATTATGCCGCAGCTCGATCTGGAAGCGCAGACGATCCCGCCCGAAGTGCTCGACAGCCTGCGCGTCACCCGCGACGATTTCGTCGAGGCGCTCAAGCGGGTCCAGCCCAGCGCGATGCGCGAAGTCATGGTCCAGGCCCCGACCGTGGGCTGGGACGATATCGGCGGGCTCGACGAGGCGCAGGAGAAGCTGCGCGAGGGGGTCGAGCTGCCGCTCAAACATCCCGAAGCGTTCCACCGGCTCGGCATCCGCCCGGCCAAGGGGTTCCTGCTGTATGGACCGCCCGGCACCGGCAAGACCCTGCTGGCCAAAGCCGTAGCAAAAGAGGCCGAGGCCAACTTCATCGCGATCAAGTCATCCGACCTGCTCAGCAAGTGGTTCGGCGAGAGCGAGCAGCAGATCGCCAGGCTGTTCGCCCGCGCCCGTCAGGTCGCGCCTTGCGTGGTGTTCATTGACGAGATCGACAGTCTGGTCCCGGCACGCGGCTCGGGCGGGGGGAGCGAGCCGCAGGTGACCGCGCGGGTGGTCAACACGATCCTGGCCGAGATGGACGGGTTGGAGGAATTGCAGTCGGTGGTCGTAATCGGCGCGACCAATCGCCCCAACCTGATCGATCCGGCGCTGTTGCGGCCGGGGCGGTTCGACGAGCTGGTTTATGTCGGCACCCCGAGCGAGGCGGGAAGGGTGCGCATTCTCGGCATTCACACCAGTGGGATGCCGCTCGCGAAGGACGTCGATCTGGCGAAGATTGCCAGCGAAACCGAGCGCTTTACCGGGGCAGACCTCGAAGACGTGGTGCGCCGTGCCGGGCTCGCTGCGATTCGCCGCGACGGGGCCAAGGTGACCAAGGTCACCGCCGCCGATTTTGCCGCCGCGCTGGAAGATTCGCGCGCCACGGTGACCGCCGAAATGGAAGCCGATTACGCCAAGATGAAAGGCGAGCTCAAGAAGCGCGCGATGGCGGTTGGCCCAATCGGGTTCATCGCGCCCGGCATGGTCAGCTCAACCCGAGAGGCCAAGCATTCATAGAACGTTCGGATCAATCGCGCTTGCACTTGCGCCGTTCGCCCAGCGGCGGCAGCGTTCGACCGAAGTTGTCGGTGAACGGGCTTCGGCCCATGCCTGCCGAACGGCGCGCGGTGGGAGCCGGAGTGGATGGCTGGGAGTCGGTCTGGTCGTCGGACAAAGCTGCGCCTTTCGTGCGTCATGCAGGAAGTGCGAACCCGTTTTGTCCGGGTTATCCGGCCAGGGTTAAGATGGCGTAACCGGCGACGCCGTTTTCGCGCGCAGTCAAATCGGAAAGGCCAGCTTCACCTCGATCCCCGTGGCGTGGAAATCCCGCTCGAAGGTGCCGTACAGTTGCTGCGCCAAGGTCCTGATCAGCACGCTGCCGAAGCCTTCGCGCGATCCCGCTTCGTTTCTCGACCGGTCCAGCTTCTCCCCGTCCTCGCGCCACACCAGGCTGACGCCGTCCTCGGTCCGCCGCCAGCACACCGAAACCGTCCCGCCGCTGCCACGCCACGCGCCGTACTTGACGGCATTCGTGATGAGTTCGTGCAGCACCAGACCCAGGGGAATCGCCTGCTTGGCCGAAAGCGTCACATCCTCGCCGTCTACCTCGCAAGCCTCACTGTCCGAGCAATAAGGCGCGATCGCGGTCTCGACCAGTTCGCGCAGGTTCACCACCGGACGGTCGAGCGCGCCCTGGGTGACCTCGTGCGCGGTAACCAGCGCATGGATCCGTGCCGAAATCTTGGCGACCACCGGCTTCGCTTCGGGCGAGCCTTTCGCGCTCATCTGGACTATCGCGAGGATCATCGCGAACAGGTTCTTGACCCGATGATTGAGTTCGCGGGCGAGCAGATCGGCGCGGTCGCGCGCATCTGCCAGGCTTTGCGCCTGGCTCGCCGCCACCTCCGCGCGTGCAGTGCGCACCACCTGCCATAGCCCCAGCGCGAGAGCCGCCAGCATGGCGACCAGCAACAGGCCGAGCAGCGGCAAAATCCGCGCTTCCGCAGCCTCGGTCCGACGGCTGGCATCGTCAAGCAGCATCCGCTCGATCGCTTCAAGTTCTCCAAGGGTGCCGCGCAGCCGTACCATCATACGCTGGCCTTCGTCGCTCAGGATGCGAACCTCGGCATCGATCCGTTCGCCACGCTCGACCTGCGCGACGGTGTTCGCCAGTTCGGTCCATTTCTGGCCGGACAGCCGCTTGACCTCGCCCAGCAGTTCGCGCTGGCGCGTGGTCGAGCCGGTCGCCATCAGCGCGTCCAGCCGCGCGAGCGCCGGGCCAACCTGCCCTTCGCCGAGCAGGTAGGGCTCGAGATAGCGCTTGTCGCCGGTGATGAAATAGCCGCGCTGCCCGGTCTCGCCGTTGATCGCGGAGCGGCCGATGTCGCTCAGCGCACGCAGCACCTCGGTGGTACGGGCTACCTGCGCCCGATGGCCGCGCTCATTCTGAATCGTCCCGAAGATCAGCGCAACAGCGGCCAGCAGCGTGATTGCCACCAGCGCGAGCAGCGCCAGACTGGGTATGCGCGGCCCATCGCGCCACCGCGCCGAGCGGCGCCGCGTCGCCGACCCGTCGAGTTCCCCATCCATCAAGTCAGGCTAGGGGCGCGCGAAGTTCGCAGCAAGCGATTGCTTCAGGAGGGTTATCAGTGCGCCGCGCCCCACGAGTGGCCAGTGCCGATGTCGATCCCCAGCGGCACGCTGAGGGTCACGGCGGGCAGCGCCGCATCGGCCATCGTCTGGCGAATGACCGGGGAAGCGGCTTCGACGTCGCCCACGGGAAGTTCGAAAACCAGTTCGTCGTGAACCTGGAGCAGCATGCGGACGTGTCCCAGGCCTGCCGCCTCCAGTGCGGGCATCATCCGTGCCATCGCGCGCTTGATGATGTCGGCCGAGGTGCCCTGGATCGGGGCGTTGATCGCGGCGCGCTCGCTGCCCGAACGCTCGTTGGGATTGCGCGACGAGATGCGCGGGAACCAGGTCTTGCGCCCGAACAGGGTCAGCGAATGACCGTGTTCGCGGACCTCCTCCAGCGTCGCGACGATATAGCGCTGGATGCCGGGAAATCGCTCGAAATAGCGGTCGATCATCGCCTGCGCCTCGTCGGACGAGACCCCCAGCCGCCCGGCCAGTCCCCACCGGGAGATGCCGTAAAGGATCGCGAAGTTGATCGTCTTGGCCCGCCCGCGGGTGTCGCGGTCGACCGTCCCGAACATTTCCAGCGCGGTGCGCGCATGAATGTCCTCGCCGTTCTCGAACGCCTCGCGCAGTGGCGGCACGTCGGCCATGTGCGCAGCGAGGCGCAGCTCGATCTGGCTGTAATCGGCGGCGAGCAGCACGTTGCCGGGTTCGGCCACGAACGCCTCGCGGATCTGGCGGCCGATCTCGGTCCGGATCGGGATGTTCTGGAGGTTGGGGCCGGTCGATGAAAGTCGCCCGGTCTGGGCCCCGACCAGACTGTAACTGGTGTGGACCCGCCCGGTGTCCGGATTGATCGCGGCCTGCAACGCTTCGGTATAGGTCGAGCGCAGCTTGGACAGCTGGCGCCACTCGAGCACTTTGCCGGGAATTTCCGCGCCTCCCTGTTCTTTGGCCAGTTTGTTCGGCTGGGAGGCCAGCCCTTCGAGGATCGCCTGATCGGTCGAATAGAGCCCGCTCTTGCCCTTGCGGCCACCCTTGTAGCCCATCCGGTCGAACAGCACTTCGCCCAGCTGCTTGGGGCTGCCGATGGAGAACGGGCCACCCGCCAGCCCATGGATTTCGCCTTCCAGCGCGGCGATGGCCTCGGCAAATTCGCCCGACAACTGCGCCAGCCGGTCGCGATCGACCTTGATCCCGTGGCGCTCCATCTGCGCTACCACGGCGATCAGCGGGCGATCGACCGTCTGATAGACCCGCGTCGCGGCCTCTTCGGCGAGCCGCGGCTTCAGCAGGCGGTGCAGCCGCCAGGTGACGTCGGCATCCTCGCCGGCATATTGCGTCGCGCGGTCGAGCGGGACTTCGCCGAACGGGATCGCCTTCTTGCCGGTGCCGCAAATGTCCTTGTAGGTCATCGTGGCGTGGCCGAGGTGGCGAGTGGCCAGTTCGTCCATCCCGTGTCCGCCACCGATGCCGTCCTGGCTGCGCCCGGCGTCAAGATCGAAGCTCATCACCATCGTGTCGTCGATCGGGGTGACCGCGACCCCGTGCCTGGCGAGGATCGTCAGATCGTATTTGATGTTCTGGCCGATCTTCAGCACCGCATCGCTCTCCATCAGCGGCTTGAGCAGCGCCAGCGCCTCGGCGCGGTCGATCTGGACGGGCTTCTCGGCAAACATGTCGCTGCCGCCGTGTTTCAGCGGAATGTAGCAGGCATCGTTCGGACCAAGCGCGAGGCTGACCCCGACGAGTTCTGCGCGCATCGGATCGAGCGCGCTGGTCTCGGTATCGATCGCGATGGCGCGCGCGGCAAAGCCCCGCGCGACCCACATGGCGAGCCGTTCGGCGGTCTGGACGCATTCGTAAGCGGCCAGATCGACTGGCGGCAGGGCGGGCAGGGGTTGGCGGTTGCCGCCGGGCGAGGCGGCCGCTCCGGGCGTCATCGGCTTGGCCGGGTTGAGCTGGGTCTTTGGTCCGGGGGCGGTGCCGCTACCATCCAGCCGCTTCAGCAAGCTGGTGAAGCCATGTTCGGTCAGAAAGGCGGCGAGCGGTGCGGGCGGGATCGCCTGCAATGCAAAGTCCTCCAGCGCAATCGGCAGGTCGCAGTCTTCCTTGAGCTGGACCAGCACGCGGCTGAGGCGCGCCATTTCTGCCTGATCGATCAGACTCTGCTGCATTTTCGATGGCTTCATCGCCGGCGCCGCAGCAAGTGCCGATTCGAGATTGCCGTAGTCCTGGATCAATTTGGTAGCCGTCTTTGGCCCGATCCCCCGAATACCGGGGACGTTATCGACCGCGTCGCCCATCAGCGCGAGCACATCGCCGACCAACTCGGGCTGCACGCCGAACTTCTCGACCACTTCGGGAATGCCGATCCGCAGGTTCTTCATCGTGTCGAGCATGTCGATGCAGCCCCCCCCGGTACCGCCTGGGCCTTCTGCACACTTGCCGACCAGTTGCATCAGATCCTTGTCAGAGCTGACGATGGTCACATCCCAGCCCCGGAGCGTGGCGGCGCGGGCATAGCTGGCGATCAGGTCGTCGGCCTCGAGATCGTCCTCCTCGATGCAGGCCAGGCTGAACGCGCGGGTTGCATCGCGAATCAGCGGGAACTGCGGTATCAAATCTTCGGGCGGGGGCGGGCGGTTGGCCTTGTACTGGTCATACAGCTTGTTGCGGAAACTGGTCGAACCTTTGTCGAGAATCACCGCGAGGTGAGTCGGCCCGTCGGCCTTGTTGAGGTCTTCGGCCAGCCGCCACAGCATCGTGGTGTAGCCATAAACCGCGCCGACCGGCACGCCGTGCGGATTGGTCAGTGGCGGAAGCCGATGATAGGCGCGGAAGATGTAGGCCGATCCATCGACCAGATACAGATGCTGGCGGGTGTTCATGAACCGGGCCTAGCAGCGGTCCACCGGCGCGTCACCCGCTTGCCAACAGCGCGATTGCGGCGCGAAATCGACACGCTCCGTCGCAGTGGTCATGGCGCTGCCACATTCTGCGATTACCGCCTCGTTCGATCAGTTGCGGCGAGCCGTTGCGCTCGGCGCTTGCGCGCGCCTGTGCAAGGCCCTAATGGGCGCGTGAGGTCTTCTGATTTGGTAGACTTTACGCCCGAGACCGCCGACCGGTCCGCAAGCGTGGTTCATTCCCACAGTTCAAGGAACTCACCCATGCGCAAAATGATTCTGGCCGCGATCGTCGGCACCTCGTTCGCTCTCGCCGGTTGCTCGGAAAAGACCGAAGACGCCGCTGCCGAAACCGCCGATGCTGCGGCCGCCGATACGGCTGCCAACGTTGACGCCGCCGGTGCCGCCGTCGAAGGCGCCGCCGATGACGTAGCCAATGCCGCTCAGGAAGCCGGCAAGGCGACCGAGAACCTCGACGATGCCGCTGCCGATGCCGCTGCCGGCACCGAAGCCGCCGTTCAGGGCGAGACCAAGGCCGAAGCCAAGGTCGACTGATTCGACTTTCGGTTCAGAACGACAAGGGAAAGGGCGCGGCCGATGGTCGCGCCCTTTTTCTATTGTCGATTGCAGCCGTGGACTGTGCCGCCGGGCAAACAGGCGATCGCCGCGCTGCTAGCGCCGCGCGACCTGGCTGGCTTCGTAGGATCCGCTGTTGAAATTGTCGTAGACCGCACGCGCGATCGCGGCGATCTGGCGGTTGTGCGCGGCGTGGCTTTCGGGGCCGGCGATGAACACCGCCAGCGCCACGCTGCGACCGTCGGGCAGGCGAATAATCCCGACATCGCTCGTTTGGCTGAACAGCGTTCCGGTCTTGTGCGCGATGAGCGTTCCGACCGGGAGCAGCCCGGGGATGCGGGTCTTGCCGGTCTGGCAGCGGCTCATCGCGCCGAGCAGCACCGCACGGCTCTGTGCGCTCAGCACATCGCCGCGGTGCAGCACGCCGAGTAGCTGGGCCATCGCGGCCGGCGTGCTCGAATCGCGCTTGTCGATCCCCAGTGACGGGTCGTTCTTTGCCAGATCGTCGCGCAGCAAGGTGGCGATATCGCGATCGACCCGCTGGCCCATGATCCCCGCAGAAGCCAGCCAGCGGTTGACCGCCGCCGGTCCGCCGACCGCCTGGAGCAGCGCGTCGGTCGCCTGATTGTCGCTTTTGGTGATCATCAGCTCGATCAGGCTCTGCGCGGTCAGGCTCATCCCCGGGCGGGTGACGATCCGCCCGTCGGGCCCGGTTACGCCGGTTCCGATCCGCAGCGGGTACTCGCTGTCAAGCGCCAGACGCCGTTCGTCGACCCCTTGCAGATAGGCGGCGGCGACCGCGATTTTCATCGTGCTGGCCATCGGAAAGGCGTGATCGCGGTTAAGCGCAACCTGGCGTGCGCCGTCGATCTCGGCGGCGTAGATCCCGACTTTGCCCGAAGTTGCGGAAGCGATCATCGCGAGCTGGCGTTCGAGTTCGCGATCGAGCGACGATGGAGTGAAGCTGGCAGAGGCTAATTCGTAGCTGTCCCGGGCAGAAGCGGAGGGCGCGGCCACCAGCGCCAGCGCGGCCAGACCGATGCTCAATGACGTGCGCGCGAAGGCTCCACTCATAACTGCCACTCCCCAATCAAACACAAATCATTCAACCCTTCACAAATAAACGAGTTTAACGCGTCCTTGGCAAGCCGCCGGTTCCACGGATCATCGGAATGCAGGCTCGACTGGGCTGGATAATATGCGCGACACGGCTAACGAAGGATGAATGGGCGAGGCGAATCGGCAGTTGGAGGACGTCCTCAAAGGGGGGCTCAGGACGGCTCTGGCGCGCGCCGGGATCGTCGGTGAAGTCGCGCAGCTCGAACGGCTGAGCGGCGGCGCCAACATGGAAAGCTGGGCCTTTGCCTGCAGCGGAGAGGCATTCGTCCTGCGCCGGGCACCCTCGGCGGAAATGATGGCGGGGCGCAGTCTCGATCACGCGGGCGAGGCCGCCGCTATCCGCGCTGCGCGTGCGGCCGGCGTTCCAGCTCCCGAAGTGGTCGCCGAACTTGGGCCTGACGATGCAATTGGCTCGGGTTTCGTGATGCGCCGGCTTACCGGGAGCGCTGTGCCTGCCAGCCTGCTCGATACGGGTGGGGCAGAGCTGCTGGGCGATCTCGGCGCGGCGCTGGCAGCGATCCATCGGGTCGAACCGGATAAGGTCGCGCACCTGCCACGGCTCGATGCAGCCGCTGGGGTCGAGGGGCTTGCCGCGCAGTTCGATTCTTATGGTGGCGACCGGCCCATCATCGCGCTGGGGCTCGCCTGGCTGCGGGCCAACGCGCCTGCTCCCATCGAACCGCGCCTGATCCACGGCGATTTTCGGATCGGCAACCTGATGGCGCGGGCAGAAGGCGGGGGCATCCGGCTGACCGGGGTGCTCGACTGGGAGTTAGCCCATCTCGGCGATTTCCACGAGGATCTGGCCTTCGGCTGCATGGCGGTGTGGCGGTTCGGGCGGCTCGACCGGCCGGGTTTCGGACTGGGATCGCTGGACGAGCTGTTTCGCGCCTATCGGGAGGCCGGAGGCGCGCCGGTGGACCCTGCGCGGTTCCGCTTCTGGCTGGTCTATCGTACCGTCTGGTGGGCGCTGGGCTGTCTGCAGATGGGGGCCTATTGGCGTTCGGGCGCGGATCGCAGCATCGAGCGCGTGGTCGTCGCGCGGCGCGCTGCCGAGCAGGAACTCGACCTGCTGCTGCTGCTTGAGGACGAGGCTCCGCTGGCCGAGCGAGAGCGCGCCTTGCCGCCTTCGCCGGCCAGACTTCCAGCGCCCACCGGCGAGCCCGACACCGGCGAACTGCTGGAAGCTGTTTCCGAGTGGCTGGCCAATATCAAGGAGCGCTTCTCCGGGCGGGAACGCTTCGACCTCGCCGTCGCGCGCAATGCGCTGGGGATCGCGGCGCGCGAGCTTGCGCTGCGTCCCGATCCGCACGACCGGATACTCGCCGACACGCTGCTCGCCGGCGAAACGACGCTCGGTGAGCCCGGCATGCTCGCGCGGCTGCGGCGCATGGCGCTGGACAAGCTTGTTGCCGATCAGCCTAAATACCCTTCGCTCGCGCTCGCGCGTGATCGATGGCCTGCCTGAAACATGGAGCTTTGTGATGGATTTCGATCTGCCCGCCGATCTCGTGGCCTATCTCGCCGAACTCGATACGTTCATCGCCGACGAGATCGCGCCGCTCGAAGCCGCCGACGACAATATGCGGTTCTTTGACCATCGCCGAGAATGGGCGCGCACCGATTTCGAGGATCAGGGCCTGCCGCGCCCCGAATGGGAGGCGCTGCTGCGCGAAGCGACGGCCCGCGCCGACAAGGCCGGGCACTGGCGTTTCTCCGCGCCGAAGCAGTATGGCGGCAAGGACGGCGCGAACCTGTGGATGGCGGTCATCCGCGACCGCTTCGCCGCCAAAGGTCTCGGCCTCCACAACGATCTCCAGAACGAGCATTCGATCGTCGGCAACTTTCCGTTCGTGGCGATGTTCGACCAGTTCGGAACCGAGGCGCAGAAACAGGAATTCATCCTTGGCGGGTTCGCGCGCGAGCGGCGGGTCGCCTTCGGGCTGACCGAACCCGATCACGGCTCCGACGCCACTCACATGGAAACGCGCGGCGTGCCCGAAGTGCGCGATGGTGTCTCCGGCTGGCGGATCGACGGGTCGAAAATGTGGATCACGGGCATGCACATCGCCAGCCATGTCGCGCTGTTCGCGCGCACCGGCGGCGCGGCGGGTGATGCCAGGGGGATCACCTGCTTCCTCGTCCCCAACCCGACGCCGGGGCTGAAAATCGACGAATACCTGTGGACATTCAACATGCCGACCGACCACGCGCGGTTCTTCCTCAACGACGTGTGGGTGCCCGATTCTGCAATACTCGGCGAGGAGGGCCGGGGCCTCAGCCTCGCGCAGAGCTTCGTCCACCAGAACCGCATCCGTCAGGCCGCCAGCTCATTGGGCGCGGCGACGTTCTGCGTCGAGGAAAGCGTAAAATATGCCCGCGAGCGCAAGCCGTTCGGGGCGGAGCTGGCGCGCAATCAGGCGATTCAGTTCCCGCTGGTCGAGCTGGCCACCCAGTGCGAGATGCTGCGCCTGCTGATCTACAAGACCGCGTGGGAAATGGACCGGATGCCGCACAAGGAGCTTGAGCACCGCCTCTCGGACAAGATTTCGATGTGCAACTATTGGGCCAACCGGCTGGTCTGCGAGGCTGCCGACCGGGCGATGCAGGTCCACGGCGGAATCGGCTATTCTCGCCACAAGCCGTTCGAACACATCTTCCGCCACCACCGCCGTTATCGGATCACAGAGGGCGCGGAGGAGATTCAGATGCGCAAAGTCGGGGCCTACCTGTTCGGATATCTCGGGCCGAGGAAGGCGGAGTTCAGCCCGGCTTCCTGAAGCGCAGCGCGAACTGATCGGTCTTGCCGCGGATCGCCGGGTCGAACACGTTTGCGCTGCGCGGGTCGGCAGGGTGGGCGTAGAGCGGGCTTTCGGCCTCCAGCTCGAAGCCTGCGCCGGTCAGCGCCGAGATTACCGCTGCCTTGTCGATCCGGTGAAGCGCATCGGCCAGGGTTGTGCCGGTGCCGGAAGCAGCGCTGTGATCGACCACCACCAGCGCCCCGCCGGGCTTGAGCGCCGCGAAGAGTGAGGCGACAGCCTTGGGCCCGGTGTCGGCGGGGAACGGCTTGAGATACAGGTCGTGAAAGTTCTGGATCGTCACGATGGTGTCGAGCTTGACCGGAAAGGCAGGTGCCGCGAACGGCCCGGCGACCGCATCGACGTTGGCATAGGCTGCATCGACTGCCTTCTGGTCCACGCCGTACTGCGCCCTGAACGCGATGAACTCGCCCGGCTGGAAGGCATAGACGTGGCCCTTTGAGCCGACCGCAGCGGCGAGCACGCGGGTGAAATAGCCGCCCCCCATGACCCAGTCGCCAACGCTCTCGCCAGCGTCGATCTGGGCGAAGGCGAGCAGTTCGGCGGGCAGCCGCACTGCGTCGCGCTCGCGGTCGGCGGCGGGGCGGGCGGGGTCGGCCAGTGCTGCGGCATAGTGCGCGGCGGGCGTCTGGTTCATCGCGCTGTGCGATTTCGGGTGCGCTTTAGGGCCCTTGGCCAGCGCGGGAGTGGCGAGCGAGGCAGCTGCAAATATCGCTAGCGAAACGAGGCGGGCGGAACGGATCATCGTAAGCACTCCAAGCTGAACGACGCACACCTTAGACCCTTGACCACAGCCGCCAAGGGTCGCTCGGCGGTCGTGGCCGCGCCCTTGTCGATTGCGTCCTTTCCAGACCGGAAAAGACGAAGGGCCGGAAGATCGCTCTCCCGGCCCCTATCTGTAGCGAAGGTTGGTCGGACCCTAGAAGTCCATTCCGCCCATGCCGCCCATTCCGCCGCCGCCCATGCCGCCCATCGCCGGCTTGTCGTCAGCGCGCTCGCTGATCGCCGCTTCGGTGGTGATCAGCAGGCCTGCAACCGAAGCTGCATCCTGCAGCGCGATGCGCACGACTTTGGTCGGATCGATAACGCCGGCCGCGGTCAGGTTTTCATAGACGTCGGTCGCAGCGTTGAAACCGATCGCTTCGTCGCCTTCGCGCAGCAGATTTCCCGAAATCACCGCGCCATCATGACCGGCGTTCTCGGCGATCTGACGCAGCGGGGTGAGGATCGCCTTGCGGACGATGTCGATCCCGCGGGTCTGGTCGTCGTTGGCGCCCTTGAGGCCTTCGAGCGCCTTGGTCGCATAGAGCAATGCGATACCGCCGCCGGGGACGATGCCTTCCTCGACCGCCGCACGGGTCGCATGAAGCGCGTCGTCGACACGGTCCTTGCGCTCCTTGACCTCGATTTCCGAGGCCCCGCCGACCTTGATCACCGCAACGCCGCCGGCCAGCTTGGCCAGACGTTCCTGCAGCTTTTCCTTGTCGTAATCGCTGGTGGTGGTCTCGATCTGGGCGCGGATCTGTTCGACCCGGGCCTTGATGTCGTCCGCCGAACCGGCACCGTCGACGATCGTGGTATTGTCCTTGTCGATCGAGACGCGCTTGGCCTGGCCGAGCATGCCGACAGTGACGTTCTCGAGCTTGATCCCGAGGTCTTCGGAGATCATCTCGCCCAGCGTCAGCGTGGCGATGTCGCCCAGCATCGCCTTGCGGCGATCGCCGAAGCCGGGAGCCTTGACCGCAGCGACCTTGAGGCCGCCGCGCAGCTTGTTGACCACCAGCGTGGCAAGCGCCTCGCCTTCGATGTCCTCGGCAATGATCAGCAGCGGACGACCCGACTGCACCACGGCCTCGAGGATCGGCAGCATCGCCTGGAGCGACGACAGCTTCTTCTCGTGGATCAGGATGTAGGGGTTTTCCAGCTCGACAGTCATCTTGTCGGGGTTGGTGATGAAGTAGGGGCTGAGGTAGCCGCGATCGAACTGCATGCCCTCGACCACATCGAGCTCGAACTCGAGACCCTTGGCTTCCTCGACGGTGATGACGCCTTCCTTGCCGACCTTGTCCATCGCCTCGGCAATTTTCTCGCCGACTTCGACGTCG
>Ga0209702_10007290_pt1 | contig 13606 bp, 12 predicted proteins | sample FRY01_FD_187210 | JGI IMG/M metagenome (GOLD analysis project Ga0209702, IMG submission 187210) | Freshwater microbial communities from Lake Fryxell liftoff mats and glacier meltwater in Antarctica - FRY-01 (SPAdes) (version 2) | ecosystem: Environmental > Aquatic > Freshwater > Ice > Glacier... | reverse complement strand
TCATGGCCCTGAATGACCACAGCCTTGACAGCAGTGTCATTTTCAGCCGCAGCCAGCGCGTCGGCCATGGCAGCGTACATGACGGCGGTGATGGCATTTTTCTTGTCAACGCGGTTGATGGTCAGCGTCAACACACCTGCATCGAGATGAGTGAGGATTTCGGGAATGGAAGATGTGGTCATGGTTATTTTTCAATTTTTTCAGTTTCAAACGCGCTCAAAAATACCCGCTGCGCCCTGGCCCATGCCCACACACATGGTGACCATGCCGTACTTGAGCTGGTGGCGCTGCAGCGCATGGATGACGGTGGCCGCGCGGATGGCACCGGTTGCCCCCAGCGGGTGGCCGAGCGCAATGGCACCGCCCATCGGGTTGACCTTGGCCGTGTTCAAGCCCAGAGTGTTGATAACAGCCAACGACTGCGCGGCAAACGCTTCGTTCAGTTCAAACCAGTCAATGTCGTCCTGCTTCAAGCCAGCATAACGCAGTGCGGCAGGGATCGCCTCAATCGGGCCAATGCCCATGATCTGCGGCGGCACGCCCCTGGCGGCATAGCTGACAAATCGCGCCAACGGCTTGAGGCCGAATTGCCTGACGGCCTTTTCACTCGCCAAAATCAACGCACCGGCGCCGTCAGAGGTTTGCGAGCTGTTGCCCGCCGTGACCGAGCCGCGTGCAGCAAAAACAGTTTTCAGTTTCGCCAGACCTTCAACGGTGGTGTCGGGCCGTGCGCCTTCGTCCAGGCTGACGGTACGGGTGCTGGCGATGACTTCGCCGGTTTCCAGATTCGCGCTGCGGTCAGTCACTTCAACGGGCGTGATCTCGCTGCTAAATTCGCCCGCCTGCTGCGCTTTAAGCGCTTTCATGTGGGACGCATAGGCAAACTCGTCTTGTGCTGCGCGTGAGACTTTCCATTGCTGGGCCACCTTCTCGGCTGTCAAACCCATGCCGTAAGCGATGCCGATGTTTTCGTCGTTCGCAAACATGGCGGGCGACAATGAAGGCGAGTTGCCAGACATGGGCAGCATGCTCATCGACTCCACACCGGCTGCCATCATGACCTCTGCCTCGCCCACGCGAATGCGGTCAGCCGCCATCTGCACCGCAGACAGACCTGACGCACAAAAACGGTTGACGGTAATGCCGCCGACGCTGGTTGGCAAACCAGCCAGCACCGCACCAATACGGGCAATGTTCAAGCCCTGCGGGCCTTCAGGAATGGCGCAGCCGCAAATGATGTCTTCAATCGCCTTCGGGTCCAGTGTGGGCACTTGCGCCAGCGCGGCGCGCAATACGCTGACCAGCAAATCATCAGGCCGGGTATTGCGAAAAAAACCGCGGTGCGAACGACCGATAGGCGTGCGTGTGGCGGCAACAATGTAGGCTTCCTGGATTTGTTTGGCCATGATATTTCCTTCAATTCTTCAGTTATTGCTTTAACTCTTGCGTGAGCCGGACGGTATCCAGGCCCAGACAAATTCACATTCAACCGGGTGCACGCCGGCCTCGTCGGTGACAAGCACCGAGACGTTGACTTCACCCTTGTCGCTGGCCTGCATCAACGCACGCTGCTCGTCGCTCAGGGTTGCTACTGCACGCATGTCGCCCGTGGCTCGCTTCTTGAAAGCCATCCTCAGCTCTTTGGCCAGTGGAATGCAGTCGTCGCGCACATTCATGCCGACCACCATACCGGTAGCTGTTTCAGCCAGCAAATTCATGGCCGAAGCGTGTATGCCTTCGATATGGTTCTGGACTTTCTTTCTATTCCTGATGCCGATTTCAACCAAGCCAGGAGTCATCTGCAAAAAGTCGAGCCCCGCCGTTCCCGTAAAGGGCACGGCGCGACGCATAACCACGCTGCGAAACCAGGGACGTGCAAAAGCGGGCACTTCATTGAGCCTGTCTAACTGGCGCTCCAGGCGATTGGGTGGGTGTAAAACAGCCATCAGTTGCGAACAGGTTTACCTGTGGACATCATGCCCATGATGCGTTCTTGCGTTTTGGCGTTTTCAAGCAGTGAGCAAAACGCCTGGCGCTCCAGTGCCATCAAATATTCTTCTGTCACCAGCGTGCCGTTGTCGACATCACCACCGCAAACCACGTTGGCAATCAGGCTGGCGATATGAAAGTCGTGTGCGCTGATAAAGCCGCCATCACGCATGTTGACGAGCTGGCCCTTGATGGTAGCCAGACCGTTGCGGCCCACGACTGGAAAGCTGCGCTTGTGTGGTGCGCGGTAGCCCGAGTCAAACATGGCGCGCGCTTCGTTGCTGGCGACAAACAGCAGCTCATTGACGTTCGGCACGATGACATCGCTGTCAAGCAGATAGCCAAGCTTGCGGCTTTCGATCGCGCTGGTACCTACTGTGGCCATGGCTGCTGCGGTGAAGCCTTCAATCAGAAAGGGCAGCATGTCCTTGTTGGTTGATTTGGCCGCGTTCTCAGCCGCGCGACGCGCAATGTAGGCCAGACCGCCTGCGCCCGGCACCAGGCCGACACCGACTTCAACCAGGCCGATATAGCTTTCCATCGCCGCGACGCGCCTGGCGGAGTACACCGCCATTTCGCAACCGCCGCCCAGCGCCAGGCCGCGAATGGCTGACACCACAGGCACGGCTGCGTAGCGCATCTTGAGCATCACGTTTTGCAGTTCGGCTTCAGCGCCCTCCACAGCCGCCGCGCCGCCCATTATGAAGGCGGGCAGCATGGCTTGCAGGTCTGCCCCGGCCGAGAACATGGCGTCGTTTGACCAGATCACCATGCCTTTGTAGCCATTACGACTGTCTTCGGCCATGTCAATGCCCAAAGCCAGGCCTTCAGCCACGTCCGGGCTGATGGCGTGCATTTTGGTTTTGATACTGGCGATGACGATTTCATCGTCCAGCGTCCACAACCGGATGGCGTCATCTTCATGCAGCGTGGTACCTGCGGTGGTGAAAGAGGCTGCGTTCGATCCCAGCACGTCTTCAGGAAAATGCTGACGCGCATAGACCGGCAGTTTCCGTTTCGGGATGAATTTTTTGGCCGAGGCAGACCATGAGCCTTCAGCGGTGTGTACACCTCCCGCCCCATGGTTCGATTCAGCCACCGGGCCTTTGAACACCCAATCTGGCAGCGGTGCGCTGGATATCGCTTTGCCCGCGTCAATGTCTTCCTTGATCATGGTGGCCACTTGCAGCCAGCCGGCTTGTTGCCACAACTCGAAAGGGCCTTGTTTGGCGCCAAAGCCCCAGCGCATCGCCAGGTCAATGTCACGCGCTGTTTCGGCAATGGTTTCCAGGTGTACCGCAGCGTAATGAAACTGGTCACGCAGGATAGCCCACAAAAAGCGCGCTTCTGCGCCTTCAGCATTGCGCAGCAGCGCCAGGCGTTCACCTGCTGGCTTTTTCAGCATGCGGCCCACCACGTCGTTCGACTTGGCACCACCAGCGACGTAGTCCATGCTTTCAGGATCCAGCCGCAGGATGTCACGGCCGACTTTTTTGTAAAAGCCAGCACCGGTTTTTTGGCCCAGGCTTTTTGCCTCCAACAGCCTGGCCAGCACCGGCGGCGTGCCATACATGCCGACGAAGGGGTCTGGCGTTTTACCCTCATCGTCGCCCAGGTTGTCCTGTAGCGTTTTGATGACGTGCGCCATGGTGTCCAGGCCGACCACGTCCGCCGTGCGAAAAGTACCCGAGCTGGCGCGGCCCAATTTTTTACCCGTCAGATCATCAACCACGTCATAGGTCAAACCGAAGGCTTCGGTTTGCCTGATGATGGCCAGCATGCCGGCAATGCCGACGCGGTTGGCGATGAAGTTGGGCGTGTCATGCGCGCGAATCACGCTCTTGCCCAAAGCGCTGGTGACGAAGGCTTCCAGGTTGTCGAGCACGGCCGCGCCAGTGGTTGGCGTGTTGATCAGCTCGACCAGCGTCATGTAGCGCGGTGGGTTGAAAAAGTGAATACCGCAAAACCGCGGCTTGATGGACTCCGGCAAGGCTTCGCTGAGTTTGGTGATTGACAGGCCCGAGGTGTTGCTGGCAACAATCGCGCCTTCAGCGATGAAAGGCGCTATCTTGTGGTACAGCTCGGTCTTCCAGTCCATGCGTTCGGCAATCGCTTCGATGATCAGGTCGCACTCCTTGAGCTGCTCCATGTTTTCTTCGTAATTGGCCTGCTGAATCAGCGCTGCGTCTTCAGGCACACCGAGCGGCGCGGGCTTGAGCTTTTTGAGGCCGTCAATCGCCTTGATAACGATGCCATTTTTCGGCCCTACTTTCGAGGGCAAGTCGAACAAGACGACCGGGATTTTGCAATTGACCAGATGCGCCGCAATTTGCGCACCCATCACGCCTGCGCCCAGAACAGCGACTTTTTTAACGGTGAATTTTTGCATGGTAATTTCCAGCACGTTCAAGCCAGCGCTTCATCAGTTTCCATCAGCGACCTGGCGCCGCTGCGCGCGGTGCGCATCAGCGTGGCAGTCTCAGGCAGCAGCTTGGCAAAGTAAAAGCGTGCGGTTTGCAACTTGGCGATGTAAAACTTGTCAGTGTTACCAGCAGCGATTTCTCGCAGCGCGACTTGCGCCATGCGTGCCCAGAAGTAGCCAAACACCAAGTGGCCAGCCACACGCAAATAATCAACTGCCGCAGCGCCTACTTCGTCGGCGTTTTGAAAGCCCTTGAAACCCAGCTCGGTGGTGAACTTGGTCATCTGCTCGGCCAGCACGGCCAGCGGGTTGATGAACTCGGCCATCTTCTCGTTCACGCCTTCTTCCTGTACCAATGCAGCAATGAGCTTGCCAAATTTTTTGAGCGTCGCACCGTTGTTGCTCAAAATTTTTCGGCCCAGCAAGTCCAGCGACTGGATGGTGTTGGTGCCTTCGTAAATCATGTTGATGCGGTTGTCACGCACAAACTGCTCCATGCCCCACTCTTTAACGTAGCCGTGGCCGCCAAACACTTGCAGGCAGGCGTTGGTAGCGATATGGCCGTTGTCGGTAATGAAGGCTTTCACAATCGGTGTCAGTAGCGACAACATTTCGCCGCTTTCCTTGCGCACGGCTTCATCCGGATGATGATGCTCTTTGTCGAGCAGTACGGCACAGTAAGTGGCCAGCGCCCGGCCACCCTCGGCGTAGGCCTTGGCGGTCAGCAGCATCTTGCGCACATCGGGGTGAACAATGATCGGGTCGGCGGCCTGATCTTTTGCTTTGACGCCAGACAGCGAACGCATTTGAATGCGGTCTTTGGCATAGGCCAGCGCATTTTGGTAAGCCACTTCGGTCAGGCCCAGCGACTGGTTGCCCACGCCCAGGCGGGCGGCATTCATCATCACAAACATGCCGTTCATGCCTTTGTTGGGCGCACCGACCATGGTGCCGATGGCGCCGTCTAAAACGATTTGCGCGGTGGCGTTGCCGTGGATGCCCATTTTGTGCTCCAGGCCGCCGCAATATATGCCGTTCCGCGCGCCCAGCGTGCCGTCTTTGTTGACCATGAACTTGGGCACGATAAACAGGCTCACGCCCTTGATACCTGGAGGCGCATCAGCCAGGCGAGCCAGCACCAGGTGAATGATGTTGCCCGCCAAATCGTGTTCACCAGCACTGATGAAAATTTTGTTGCCGGTAATTTTGTAGGTGCCATCTGGCAGCGCTTCGGCCTTGGTGCGCATCAGGCCCAGGTCGGTGCCGCAATGGGGCTCGGTCAGGCACATGGTGCCGGTCCATTCGCCGCTGGTCATTTTGTGCAGGTAGGTTTGCTTTTGTTCTTCGGTGCCGTGGGTGTGCAGGGCAGCGTAGCCACCGTGTGTGAGGCCGGGGTACATCGTCCAGGCCTGGTTGGTGCTGTTGAGCATCTCGTAAAAACACTGGTTAATGACCAATGGCAAGCCTTGTCCGCCGTAGGCCGGGTCGCAACTCAGCGCAGCCCAGCCGCCTTCAACATACTTGGCGTAGGCCTCTTTAAAGCCTTTGGGCGTAGTCACGGCATGGGTCGTGATGTCGAGCTTACAGCCCTCTTCGTCGCCGCTGATGTTGAGTGGCAAAAGGACGTCAGTGGCAAATTTAGCCCCCTCCTCCAGCACGGCATTGATGGTGTCGATGTCGGCATCGGCGTACTTAGCAATCGGTTTAAGCTCTTCGGTCACGTTGAGCACTTCGTGCATCACAAATTGCATGTCGCGCAGCGGGGCGTTATAGATGGGCATGGGATGACTCCTTTAGAAAAAAATTAAATGACAGGCGCGCTGCCGTAGCGCACCAAAATATTGGCAAACCCGGTGTGCGCTCTGGCAACCGAGCCTGGGGTTTTTAAAAATCGGGCTTCATAGTGCAGCGCAAGAATGAGACCGTGGATCTCAAACGCCATCTGGTGCTCGTCCAGATCAGCGCGTAAATGCCCCTCTTGTTTGGTTTGCACCACGGCACGGTTCATGGCGGCCAGCCAGGTTTTGACCGAGCCCGCCAGCGCGTCACGCACAGGGCCCGGGCGGTCGTCAAACTCAACCGCACCGCTGATAAACAGGCAGCCCGAATCAATTTCGACCGAGGTGCGATTCATCCAGTTTCGAAACAGCGCTTTAAGCCGCGGCATGCCCCTGGGTTGCTGTAGCGCCGGGTAAAACACCTCTTCTTCAAAGCGGGTGTAGTACTCACGAATCACCGATATTTGCAGCTCTTCACGCGAGCCAAAATGTGCAAACACACCGGACTTGCTCATGCGCATGACTTCGGCCAGCGCCCCAATGCTCAAGCCTTCCAGGCCAATTTGTGTGGCCAGACCCAAGGCGGCATCCACAATGGCCGCTTTGGTTTGCTGGCCCTTGTGGATGACAGCGCCAGTCGCATGAAAGGGCGCAGCGCGGGCAGCTTTGCCAGAAAGTTCAACAACGGCCATGGTGTGCAAATTGAGTTAATGAAAACAAAACAAAATAAAACGAACGGTCGTTCTATTTTGCAGCAATTTACAGACTGGCAAGTCGTTTTTGGACGAAATACCGCTTTATAGATGCGGCTGTCTAGGCAAACGAAGGGTAAACCCTAGTCTGCCTATTCTTTATTTTCTATTTTTTAAAGGCTACGACGACCTGTCGCTGCTCACCCAAACCTTCAATCCACAAAGTCATCACATCGCCTTTTTTGACATACAGCGGCGGCTTCATGCCCAGGCCGACGCCGGGCGGTGTGCCTGTGGTGATAACGTCACCGGGCTCAAGCGTCATAAACTGGCTGACATAGCTGACGATTTTGGCAACGCTGAAAATCATGGTTTTTGTATTGCCGGTTTGCACACGCTTGCCATTCAAGTCCAGCCACATGGCAAGTTTCTGCGGGTTAGGTACCTCGTCGCGCGTCACCAGCCAGGGGCCAATGGGGCCGAAAGTGTCGCAACCCTTGCCCTTGTCCCAGGTGCCGCCGCGCTCGATCTGAAACTCACGCTCGCTCACATCATTGATGGTGCAGTAACCCGCGACATGGTTGAGCGCGTCTTTTTGCGCAACATAGCGGGCCCGCGTGCCAATGACCACACCCAGCTCAACCTCCCAGTCAGTTTTGACGGAGCCCTTGGGCAGCATGACCGGGTCGTTCGGGCCCTGAATGCAACTGGTGGCTTTCATGAAAACAATCGGCTCTTTGGGAATCGGCATGCCAGACTCAGCTGCGTGGTCAGCATAGTTCAAGCCGATAGCGATGAACTTGGGCGTGCCCGTCAGCGGGCAACCCATGCGCGGTGAGCCTTTGACGAGCGGCAGACTGGCGGTTTTGATATTGCGCAGTTTGGCCAGAGCCGCATCGCTGAGCTGCGCCGGGCCAATGTCGTCAATGTGTTTGCTCAGGTCACGCAGTTTGCCTTCAGCGTCTATCAGACCCGGCTTTTCTTTGCCAGGGTTGCCATAGCGAACGAGTTTCATGAAGCTTCCTTTTTAAGTTTAGAAAAAAACCGGGCATTTCTAGAAATTCAGATTTTCAGGATGAAGTGCTAGGCGCACGGAGCGCAGCAACCGGAACGTACTTCAGGTACGTGAGGATTGCGAGCACCGCGCAACGACGCAATTCGCCCGAAAAATGAATTTATAGAGATGCCCATCAGTAGGTGGCACGGCCGCCCGACAGGTCAAACACCGCAGCCGTGGAGAACGAACATTCTTCAGTGCAAAGCCACGCCACCATGGCGGCTATTTCTTCCGGCTCGCCAAAGCGGTTCATCGGGATTTTGGACAGCATGAACGCAATATGCGCTGGGCTCATCTGGTCAAAAATAGCGGTTTTAACTGCTGCTGGTGTCACGCAGTTCACGCGCACGCCGGTATCAGCCAGCTCTTTGCCGAGTGATTTGGTCAGCGCGATCACGCCGGCTTTGCTGGCGCTGTAAGCGCTGGCGTTGGGGTTGCCTTCCTTGCCGGCAACGGACGCGATATTGACGATGCGTCCGTAGTTTTGCGCGCGCATCAGCGGCACGACTTCACGGCAGCAATAAAAAACACCATTCAAGTTGACCTGCATGACTTGCTGCCATGCCTCTGGCGGGTAGTCCCAGAGCTTGACATTAGGCCCGGTGATACCGGCGCAATTGACCAAAATATCCACCACCGGATGTGCCAGCTGGGTTTGACGCACAGCGGCAGCTACACTGGCCGGGTCACTGACATCGACCACCACAGTGCTCACTTTTTCACCCAGTTGCGCCCTGGCATGATCCAGCGCAGCGGCATTCACATCCCACAACGTCACCGCGGCATGCGATGCCAAAAGTCGCTGCGTGATGGCAAAACCAAGACCGGTTGCGCCGCCAGTCACAACCGCATGCCGATGCGCCAGGTCGAGCTGGTTCATATCGTCATTCCGCCGTCGATGCTGTAGGCCTGACCCGTGACAAAGGCCGATTCATCGCTGGCCAAAAACACAACCAGCGGGGCAATTTCATGCGCCTGCGCCAGTCTGCCCATGGGTTGGCGGGCAATAAAGCTTTTACGTGCCTCAACCGGGTCTTCATAGACATTGATGCGGTCGGCCAGCGACGGTGTATCCACCGTCCCGGGGCAAAGGGCGTTGCAGCGAATACCCTGGGTCACAAAATCAGCCGCCACGCTTTTGGTCAAGCCAATCACCGCGGCTTTAGACGCGCCATAGACGAAACGATTCGGCAAACCCTTGATGCTGACCACACTGGCCATATTGATGATGCTGCCTTTTTTGTTGGCTAGCATCTGCGGCAGCGCAGCCTGAATCGTCCAGAACTGCGAACGCACGTTCAAATCAAAGGCAAAGTCCCATTGCTCATCCGTCGCGTCAAGTGCCGTGCCCGCATGGACAAAACCAGCGCAGTTAAACAGCACATCAATGGCTGGCATGCCGGAGATCATTTTTTGCAGCGCTGACTTGTCCATCACGTCCAGTGCTGCGGTGTGAATATTAGGGACACCCGCATAGCTGGCCAGCAAAGCTTCGTTCACGTCAGTCGCCCAGACCGTCGCCCCTTCCGCCGCCATGGCCAGTGCGCTGGCTTTGCCTATGCCCTGACCCGCTGCGGTCACCAGTGCTGTTTTTCCATTCAGTCGCATATTGAGTCTTTCAGGATTCTTTAGGGTTTAGCCGGATGTTGCCCACAACGTTTTGTGTGATTATGAACTGGCCTGACCACTTGTCCAATTCTGACTAACCCTTAACCAGCCTTGACCACAGTTCACCATCGCCTGCTGACAACCGCCTGCACCATGCCCTTGCAACCGCTTGAACCCAAACGCCTGTACCGGCAAATTGCCGAGCAGCTGCGTACGCTGATGGAGGCGGGGGAATTTGCCATCGGCAAGCGCCTGCCCGCTGAGCGTGACCTGGCCGTGCAGCTGGGCGTGAGCCGTCCATCGGTAAGGGAAGCGCTGATTGCCATGGAAGTCGAAGGCTGGGTAGAAGTGCGCGGCGGTTCCGGCGTGTACGTGCTCAAAAACAAGGCCCCGCCGATAGCAGATTCGGAACCTGCCTATGACGAATGGGGGCCGCTGGAGCTGATCACAGCGCGCGGCCTGATTGAAGGCGAAGTCGCAGCCATGGCCGCCCAGCAAGCCAGCAAAGAGCAAATAGCCCGCATGGCCGACGCGCTGGCGCAAATGAAGCTGGCACTTCGGCAAGGCCAGGACCCGCTGGCTGGCGACGAGCTGTTTCATCGGGTTATTGCGCAGGCTTGTGGCAACGAAGTGCTGCGCGACACCATTAGCCGCTACTGGCAAGCGCGCCGCAGCCCGCTGTACCTGCGGCTGGCCGACTACTTTGAACGGCCCGCTTCATGGCGTGCAGTATTCGCTGAGCATAGCGCCGTGCTCAAGGCGATTAAAAACCGCAATCCCGGCGCTGCCCGGGAGGCCATGCAAGGCCACATGACCAAAGCACTGGCACGCTTCAGTGCCGGCTGGCATTTGGCCAACCCGCCTGCGCCAATATCAGTCGAGGTAACAGCCAGGCTAATCGCCAAGGTCAAAGCATCGTCCGCGAAAGTTTCAGTCGCGAACGTCGAGGTAGTCAGAGCAAGTTCAAAACCAACCAGGAGACATCATGCAAAGCAAATCATCAAAACTTAAATTCACTCTCAAATTAATAGCCGCTTGCGCGCTTATAGCGGGGGCTACAGGCCAATTTAGCACTGCGGCAGCACAAACCAAGCTGAAGTGGGCGCACGTCTATGAAACCAGTGAGCCGTACCACAAATGGTCAGTCTGGGCAGCTGATGAGTTTAAAAAACGCACCAACGGCAAGTTTGAGATTCAGGTCTTCCCGGCCTCCAGCCTGGGTAAGGAAAGCGACATCAATCAGGGTCTGCAGCTGGGCACGGTCGATATTATTTTGACTGGCGCATCGTTTGCCTCCAACTCGTTCCCGCGCCTGGGTGTCAGCTACTACCCATTTACCTTCCGTGATGCCAACCATGTCATCAACTACGGTAAAAGCGATATTTTTAAAGAGCTGACCGACGGTTATAAAAAGGCCACCGGCAACACCGTCACCGCGTTGACCTACTACGGCGCACGCCACGCCACCAGCAATAAGCTGTTTAAAAACTGCGACGAAATGAAGGGCCTCAAAATGCGGGTGCCTGACTCACCCGTCTATACCGCGCTGCCACGCGCTTGCGGCGCCAACCCAACACCGATTGCCTTTGCCGAGGTTTACCTGGCGCTGCAAAACGGTACCGTTGATGCGCAAGAAAACCCGCTGCCAACCATTGAGGCGAAAAAGTTTTTTGAAGTTCAGAAAAACATCATCTTGACGGGGCATATCGCAGACGCACTGCTGACTGTTATCTCGCCCAGCACCATGGGCAAGATGAATGCGGCCGAGCAAAAGCTGCTGTCTGACATCACGCAGGAAGCCGCCGTGAACGCTACCAACGACATTCGCAAACGCGAGGGCGAGTTGGTTGAAGAGTTCAAGAAAAAGGGCATCAATGTGGTGACAGTGGACCGCAATGACTTTCAACAGCGCGTCCTCAGAACAATTACCTTTGAATCCATGAAGATGGATAAAAAGGATTGGGATCGCATCGTGGCGATCAAATAAAAACCAGCCGTGTCCAGCATTGACGACATAGCCCCCGTCATGGGGGATGACGGGGAGTTCCACGCGCAAGACGAAGCGGTGGATTTGTCTGCCACGCCGTTTGAAGCCTGGGTCGCGCTGGGCTTTTTCTGGGTGCTGGGCATCACGGTTTTTTACCAGTTTTTCACCCGCTATGTGCTGAACGATTCTGCCGCCTGGACGGAAGAAATTGCACGCTACCTGCTGATCGCGACGGTGTTCACGGGTGCTGTGATCGGGGTGGTGAAGAACAACCATATTCAGGTTGATTTTTTCTACCGCTTCATGCCAAAAAAAGTGGCGCGTGCATCGGCCAGCCTGGTCGACTTGATGCGGATTGGCTTTTTTGCAGCGGCCACGGTGCTGTGCGCCATGATGATGCTCAGGCTGGGCAGCACGTCGCGCATGACGATGGTGGACTTGCCCATGAACTGGGTTTATGGCATTTGCATGCTGAGCTTCGCGGCGATGGCGTGGCGCTCTGTGCAGGTAGCCTTGCTGCACAGGCGGCGTGGTTACAGCGTGCTGGAAAAACCTGAATCGACGATGGATGACCGATAAAAAAAACCCATGCTGAAAATTATTTTTTTGGTCCTGTTGAGCGGCGGTATTCCCGTAGCCATTGCCATGGCAGGCTCGGCACTGATCTACATCTGGTGGACCGGCGGGCTGCCGGCTTTTGTGGTGATTCACCGGATGGTCAGCGGCATTGACAGCTTTCCGTTGCTCGCTGTACCGTTTTTTATTCTGGCTGGCAATTTGATGAACAACGCAGGTATCACCAACCGCATTTACAACTATGCGTTGGCACTGGTTGGCTGGATGAAGGGCGGCCTGGGCCATGTGAATGTGGTCGGCTCGGTGATTTTTGCGGGCATGAGTGGCACCGCCATTGCCGATGCGGCCGGGCTGGGCACGATTGAAATCAAAGCCATGAAGGACCACGGCTACAGCACAGAATTTGCCGTTGGCGTGACAGCCGCATCGGCTACGGTGGGTCCGATCATTCCACCCAGTTTGCCGTTTGTTATTTACGGCATGATGGCCAACGTCAGTGTCGGCTCGCTCTTTTTAGCCGGTATTTTGCCGGGCCTGCTGATGGCGATTTTGATGATGTGCACTGTGGCCTACTTTGCGCATAAAAACGGTTGGGGCGCAGATGTCAAGTTTGAATGGCCACGGGTCATCAAGGCCCTGGGCGAAACGGCGGTAGTGATTGCCTGGCCAGTTGCGCTTTGGCTGCTGATTGTCAAAGCCGGACTACCCGCGCAAATCACGGTGTTTGTCGGTTTGATTGTGCTGTTTGCCATGGACAAAGCGTTCAAGTTTCAAGCTGCGTTGCCGATCATGACGCCGGTGCTCCTGATTGGCGGCATGACGACAGGAATCTTCACGCCCACTGAAGGCGCGATTGCTGCCTGCTTGTGGGCCATGGTGCTGGGTTTTGGCTGGTACAAAACATTGAACTTCAAAATGTTCGTCAAGGTTTGCCTCGACACGGTAGAAACAACCGCGACGGTACTCTTCATCGTGGCAGCAGCCAGTATTTTTGGCTGGATGTTAACCGCTACAGGCGTGACGGCTGCCATCAGTCAGTGGGTGCTGGGCTTTACCCAAAACCCGTATGTGTTTTTGCTGTTGGCCAATTTGCTGATGCTGTTTGTCGGCTGCTTTTTGGAGCCCACTGCCGCGATCACTATTCTGGTGCCGATCCTGGTACCTATTTGTCAACTGCTGGGCATTGACCTGGTTCACTTTGGGCTGGTGATGGTGCTCAATTTGATGATTGGCCTGCTGCATCCGCCCATGGGCATGGTGCTGTTTGTGCTGGCGCGAGTGGCCAATTTGTCGGTCGAGCGCACCACGATTGCCATCTTGCCGTGGCTGGTGCCACTGCTGGGGTCGCTGGTCATCATCACTTACTTTCCCCAATTGGTGCTGTGGTTGCCAAAGATGTTCTATTGAAAGATTGTGGGAAAGACCAAAGTACCTGTAGCAAAGCGAAAGGCTTTGCTCTGTCCCCAACTGATTAAACGGGGTAAAAGTTGCGCTCCA
>Ga0209702_10007288_pt1 | contig 13614 bp, 10 predicted proteins | sample FRY01_FD_187210 | JGI IMG/M metagenome (GOLD analysis project Ga0209702, IMG submission 187210) | Freshwater microbial communities from Lake Fryxell liftoff mats and glacier meltwater in Antarctica - FRY-01 (SPAdes) (version 2) | ecosystem: Environmental > Aquatic > Freshwater > Ice > Glacier... | reverse complement strand
GGATAATAAACCTGTCGTTCACTTCCTGCTAGTGTATTCCTGTGAATATCTAAACATTTTTGGGAGAACTCTGAATTGCAATCTTTGTAATCTGGGTTCTCCTGTTTCCATTCTGCTAACTTTCCCATACTTCTATAGGAAACTGTTTGTATTGCTCGTTGTAACTTATCATCGTCAGATTGCTTCGTCCATACGTTCTCGTCTTTGATATATATGGTTTCCCGTTTCACATCAGTACAATGAATAGGGCGGTCATATACATCCAGTTGTTTCAAATTGTCTAAAAATATCTTCGAAATACCGTTTACAAAGCCTAATTGTATATTGTTCTCCAAGTCTTCATAAGACACTTGAATATTCTTTATAAAATCAGAGAAGTTAATTGCATCCTTACATGTTTCATTGAGAAATACATTGATATTGAATCTATTGTTATTTGTGGTTTGATTGATAGTTGGTTTACATGTTTCGACTAATTTATTGAGTGTTTCTGTATTTTTTTTAATAATATCGTTTATATTTGCTATATGTTGTTTGGATTGTTCCAATATAAAATTTCGTAATTCTTTATTTTCTTCATTTACATGTAATGCAGACGTTTCTTCAATATTTACTTGAAACTCTTGATTATGTAATTTACATTTTTTTTTATGAGACCATAAACTTGAATAACATGAATAGTTTTTGTTACATATTTTGCAAGTATATCCAGATAAGAAGATTTCAGACGATAATTTCTTATGTTTTTCAGTAAGGATATGCTTAGACCATAGTGATTTTCTATTACATGTATAGTGACAATCAGAACAGGCGTAATCTGCGGAAACTTTTGCACCAAAATCATCTGAAATCACGTGTTTTTTATGCTTTGCTGTCGTTAAATGACGATTCCAATCACTTATTTTACAGCATATTACATTACATTTTACGCAACTATAATTTGGCGTAAAAAATGGAAACTTTTCATCGGACATTCTCTGAAATATCTAAAGATAAAAAGTTTCCATTTTTTACGCCAATATAAATATTATGCTAATAAAATATTTATGATACATATAGTTTTCACAGCATTATGATCTAAATTGGATTTTTATGATATTTTCTTGCCTTGCTTTTACTTTTCGGACATTCTGAAAATGTCCGAAAAATATTACAACCTATTAATAATGATTCGTCTCCCAACACTTATAAGACTTATTGATTTTCCTACTTAAAGAACTATAAATATTATTTTTCTATTATGGTGTTTTTTCCGTTCTATAATGTTCTATAATTATGTTTGCCAGTCATACTGGTTCGGGTTATTTATATAAACAATATCATATTACATAACATTGTTTTTATGTTTTAAGTGTGGTGTTTTTCTGTGTTTTTTTGTTCTAAATATATAGAACAAAAAAACACACGATATTAATAATAATAAAAAACTATGCTAACAACATAATTAGGATCTCTATAGTTTTCACAGCATTATAGTACGAAACGTATTTTTTATGATATTTTCTTGCCATGCTTTTACTTTTCGGACATTCTGAAAATGTCCGTCATCACCATATGAGCAATTACGTTTGCGGTCGGGTTGAGAAGGGGGTGCTACACCTCTAGAACCTGACATTTGTTATATTTATAGTTCGAAAAGTAATGATTCTGAGTGTTTTTATTTTCATTTTAGTTAAACAATATAAAAAAAAGTAAATAAATTATATACTATATAACTGAAATGGGTAAATATAGTTGTGAAAGATTGATTGAACTAAACAAAAAATTGATTCCAAATAATAAAATAAACAATATTGCAATTAACATTACCGAACCAATTGATATATCAAAAATGAGCAAATTAGAATTATTGGAGAAGTGCAAAGAATTGGGTATTTCAAAGTGCAGTTCAAAAAATAAATCACAATTATTGGAACTTATTAATTATGAGATGATTAAATCGCAAGATGTCATTGTCGAAGAACCTATAATTATGTTATCAAATGAAATAATACCACAAGACAATAAATCTATTACTACAAATACATTAAATGTGATTGATCTATTTTGTGGTTGCGGTGGTATGTCAAAAGGTTTAACAGATGCAGGATTGAATGTAATTGCAGGCATAGACATTTGGGATAAAGCGGTTGAAAGTTATAATAAAAATTACGAACACAAAGCATATTGCGAAGACTTAACCAAGTTGCCACCCGAAAAGTTCAACGAATTATACAACAAAGAAAACAAAAATATTGATATTCTAGTTGGAGGACCCCCATGTCAAAGTTTTAGTATTGCTGGAAAAAGAGATAAAAATGACCCAAGAAATGCTCTGTTTATGGAATATGTAAAATATCTTGATTATTTTAAACCAAAAGCGTTTATTATGGAAAATGTAATAGGTATGTTGTCAAAAAAAACAGCAAATGGTGAAAAGGTAATTGATATCATAATGGAACAATTAAACCGAGATTATAATTGCATTATCAATAAGTTATACGCAAGTGATTTTGAAGTTCCGCAAAATAGAAGACGTACCATAATTATAGGAATTAGAAAAGATTTAAATATTTTACCAAAAGAACCCGAACCAGTAATAAAAACAACACAAGATAGAATTCCAGTTAAATCTATATTAATGCCGAGAGAAGAGGTTGATAAAAAATATTATTTAAGTGAAAAAGCATTAGCAGGAATAGCAAATAAAAAAACAGTAAATAAAGAAAAAGGTTTTGGATTTGGAGCACAAATGTTAGACTTCGATAAGCCATCATATACGATTCCTGCAAGATACTGGAAAGATGGATATGATGCGTTAGTTAAATATAACGAAACCGAAATAAGACGACTAACAATCACAGAAATGAAAAGAATACAAAGTTTCCCAGATAATTATATTATAGATGGTTCGAATAAAGATATTATAATGCAAATAGGAAATGCTGTTGCTTGTAAGTTTGCATATTATCTAGGTAAGTATATAATTAATACTCTTCGATAATTAACTCGTTCCAAAAGCACGACCCTCTAAACTGCGAATAGTTGCGAGTATTCCCATCATACATTCCACTATCAAATATGATTTTTTTATTTTTTACACATTCTATGAAATACTCAAAATTAAATGCTCTACCAAAACATATTTTTTCATATGTATTGCCTATTTTTTTACATATAAAGAACCCTTTTTTATTAAATTTATTATCAATATGTGGTTTCATTTTTTCTGATTTCCATAAAGCAATTACAATAATGTTATCATTTTGTAAGAACAATGGAAAATCAATCTTTATACTTCTATTATCATCTGAAAACGAATAATAAATAATTATATCATTGTGTTCATTTATTGTTAATATTTGTCCGTTAGAGTTGTAAATATTATATACGGGAACACATTTTCCCGACCATGAATGCCGGTTGTTCTTAGTTGGATTTGGATTTCCGAATGTCTTAATGAAATCACTTCTACTTAATTTTATTTCGTCATTCCAATTATTTAGATTGTTAATGTTATTTCTTTTATTTTTTCCCGAAAACGCATATTCACTTGCACTAAAATCTCCCAATGTGGTTTTGCTTGAAGATTTTTTCATTTCATAGCCATTTATGTCAGGTTCATTTTTCGCATTATGTTTTATACCCATTTTTGTTTCTAACCAATGACCTTCTTTTCCACAGTGGTTTATATTTTTCCCTTCTAAACATATTTCAACTCCCTTGACATTATTATTAAATAATGTTATTATTTCTTGTTTATCACTATCAATTTCACTTGTTTTTTGTAAAGGTTCGGTCATTTGTGTATAATAATATAATGCTTATTTTTATTGTATTTAATTCAATTTTATTGTATAAATACTGTTCGAACCTCAATACAAAAAATGATAAATGGTGAAAATGGCAAAAAAACACCTATAAATTGTCCTACTTAAAGAAAGTTAAATATTATTTTTCTATTATAGTTTCTCTAGCTAGAGCATGGATTACCTTAGGGTAGTATACTTGTCGGTCATTTCCTGCTAGTGTATTCCTATGAATATCTAAACATTTTTGGGAGAACTCCGAATTGCAATCTTTATAGTCTGGGTTCTCCTGTTTCCATTCTGCCAACTTTCCCATACTTCTATAGGAAACTGTTTGAATCGCTCGTTGTAACTTATCATCGTCTGGTTGTTTCGTCCATACGTTTTCATCTTTGATATACATGGTTTCTCGTTTCACATCAGTACAATGAATAGGACGATCGTATACATCCAGTTGTTTCAAATTGTCTAAAAATATCTTGGAAATACCGTTTACGAAGCCTAATTGTATATTGTTCTCCAAGTCTTCGTATGACACTTGAATATTCTTGATAAAATCAGAGAAGTTAATTGCATCTTTACATGTTTCATTGAGAAATACATTGATATTGAATCTATTATTATTTGTGGTTTGATTGATTGTTGTAGTATTATTATTTGACTTACATAAATTTGACATGAGTTCTGAATTATGATTTACTACTTTTTCGATTAGTTTCGTTTGTTCGCATATGAGATTCATTAGATCATCATTAGAATGTATAGAACATTTAGTTTCATGGTTTTTAAGATTACTTTGTGATGTATACTGTTTATTACACTTTTTACATGCAAATATCTGTTTTTTATCTGATAAATTATTTACTTGTAAGTGCTTACGTGTTGCAATATGTATATTCCACTTTGATAGCTTGTAACATGTTATATTACACTTTTCACATACAAAATGTTGGCGCTTTTTCAGGGGACAAACCATGGTTTTTCCTAAATGCTTACTTGTTGCAATATGTCTGTTCCAATCTGAAAATTTACCAGACCTAAACGGGCACGATTCGCATATAAAAATCTCGGCGTTTTTTTCGGTCTTTTCTATATTATTAAAAGTCATTCTTTACTTAGGTCCCGAAAAAAACGCCGAGCAAAATACGCAAAAACTATGCTAACAACATAATTATGATACATACGGGTTTCACAGCATTATGGTGCGAAACGTATTTTTATGATATTTTCTTGCCTTGCTTTTACTTTTCGGACATTCTGAAAATGTCCAAAAAATATTACAACCTATTAATAATGATTAGTTTCCCAAGACTTATAAGACTTATTGGTTTTCCTACTTAAAGAAAGACATCAAAACAAGATATAATATAAAATAACGAGATTTATGCTATGTATAACTATAAACGGTTTAAAGAAAAATCATAATAATTTGTATAATGCCGTCAGAAAAAGATACTATAATTGGAATTGATTTGGGAACAACTAACTCGTGTGTTGCTGTTATGCGCGATGGTCACATAGAGATTATTGCAAACGGTCAAGGAAACCGTACTACTCCTTCATGGGTTGCATTTGCGGATGGAGAACGTTTGGTAGGAGAGGCAGCGAAGAATCAGGTAACTAGTAATCTAAAAAATACGATTTTCGACGTTAAGCGTTTGATCGGACGTAAATACGATGATCCAGATGTTCAGAAGGAGTTATCGAATTTGTCATATCAGGTGGTTCGCGGTAAGAACAACTCACCAGAGATTGTAATAGATGGTCTGAATTATACCCCAGAACAAATAAGTGCCTTAATCTTGACAACGATGAAAGAAACAGCCGAAGCATTTCTAGGATACAAGGTAACCCGTGCAGTGGTTACGGTGCCAGCATATTTCAACGACGCGCAACGTCAATCGACGAAAGATGCCGGTGTTATCGCAGGATTGAAAATCGAACGTATTATCAATGAACCGACTGCAGCTGCCTTGGCATATGGTCTAGATATTAAAACGTCTGGAGAAAAGAACGTCTTGATATTTGATTGTGGAGGAGGAACGCACGATGTTAGTTTGTTGCAGATTGATGAAGGTGTATTTGAGGTTAAAGCGACTGCAGGAGACACTCATCTAGGAGGAGAGGATATAGATATTATGATTGTAGACTATTTAGCGACGGAGTTTAAGAAGAAACATAAACGTGACATTACAAATCCGAAGGCGATTCGTAGATTGAGAACTGCGGCAGAACGTGCTAAGCGAACATTGAGTACAGCAAATACGGCAACAATTGAGATTGATTCAATTATGGACTCAATTGATTTTAACATTGTCCTTTCTCGGGCTAAATTAGACGATATTTGCGCGGGGTTTTATAAAAAGGCAATGGAACCAGTAATTCGCGTTTTAGCCGACGCTAAGGTAAGCAAGGCTGACATACACGAAATTGTTCTAGTAGGTGGAACCACTCGCATTCCGAAATTACAAGAAGAACTAAGTAAGTTTTTCAATGGTAAGGAATTATGTCGTTCGGTCAATCCAGATGAATGTGTTGCGTATGGTGCAGCGGTCCAAGGAGATGCATTATGCGGAGGGACAACCAAACAAACACAACAAATATTATTATTGGATGTTAGTCCATTGAGTTTAGGTATTGAAACGGCTGGAAATGTCATGACAGTTTTGATAAAACGTAATACTACAATTCCTTGTAAGAAAGAGCAGGTATTCTCAACTTACATTGACAATCAACCGGGAGCCAATATTTGTGTATACGAAGGCGAGCGTCAATTCACAAAGGATAATAATAAATTGGGTGAATTTGTTTTGGATGGAATTCCTCCAGCTCCAAGAGGAGGTCCGCAAATCAAGGTTACATATGATGTGGACGCAAATGGGATCCTGACAGTGACTGCTAATGTAGGAGAAGGTGAAGGCAAGTCTCTCACTATCAAGAATGATAAGGGTCGCTTAAGTGACAAAGACATTGAACGAATGTGTGCGGAAGCGGAGAAGTATAAGGAGGAGGATACAAAGCGAAGAGAACAAATAGATGCTAAGAATCAATATGAGAATACAATCTATAGTGCGAAGAATAATATGGATAGTAATGCAAATCCAGATGTTAAGAGTTTTCTAGATGAAGAATTCGCGTGGTTAGAAAATCAAAATGTTGATACTAATGTAGATACATTCAATAAGCGAACTGAAGCTTTTAATCTTAAGATGACTGAATTAAAAGAAATTACGAACATTGATAAAAATGATATAGCAGATGTTGATTGAATAGACGAATCCAAATTAAATAAATAAAAAAAGGTTATTTTTATTTATTCGGTAATTGGTAAGATAGTATTACTTTTTTGTATCAACTGTAACTAGTTGTGATAAATAACTCCCATTGTACCTCTCAATACCAATATGTGTTAGATTAATTGAAATATCCACCCAAATATCTCCACCCATTTTCGTCCATCTACTACAAAACATCCAATCTTCAGAATAATAATGATTGTCTTCCACTCCACAATCAAATAGCGCATATGCAAATTTATTTTCTTCAGGTTTCAAAAATGAAATATCATCTGTATATTTTGTTGATGGAAACGCAGTAAACATTTTTTCTAGTGTATTACGTTGTATCATCATAAACCCAGTAGCAATATGCCGGACACGACCAATATTATTGTTAATTTGCAAACCTTCGGGTAATAGATTTAAATTGTAATTCAATAACTTATTTTGTATAATACCCTCGTCTGATATTTGGTCTTTTAAAATTGAGTTATTCTTAGCATCTATCCAATTCTGTGACATATTTGGTTGGGTTAATCTATCCCAGAAATAACTTTTCAATGGATAGATCCCTCCAATAACTGCCTTATCAGCAACCAGTAATTTTAATATAGAAATCGGTTCCCAAATGATATCGTTATCAATAAACAATACATGTGTAATTTTAGGGTCATTTAATGCTTTTGCTACGAGGTTATTACGCGCCCTAGATACCAAACTATCATTACGACAAAATTCAATTTTAATACCAATCCCCATTTCGCGGAACATGTTCATCGTATTCATTAGTGAAGTTACATACTCAACGCATGCGACCCCACCATAGCAAGGTGTCAATATACACACGAATGGTTTAAAGGTCTTTAAATATTCAGTGAGTTTATTTTCAAAATTAAATGTGGATTCGCTTTTACCATCAACATCGCTCTTACTATCAACCGTTGTCATATTCATATTCATAATTACAACACTTAGTATCTAAATAGGTTTATTATATGTATATTATGTTACTTCATTCAAGCAGTACACTAGAAATAATTTATATATATTTTTTATAGTAATAATAATAATATATAAATTATTATAATTGTTTTGTGATATACACCTTCGGACATTTAAAATGGGACAAAATCCGCATAAAAAAGAGGTTCAAAGTTTAGGTCTTTTCATACCTTGTGTATATTTTGTTTGTAGCAATTCGTTAAAACTGCTTGATTACTTTTTATTTCTCTACATAGATAACTCGGTCTTTCCAATTTATGTATTGCTTGGTATGCTATCTTGTAGATATTAGACGAACCATTGCGGTCCCTGTTCCACAACCCACAACCGCTCTTACAGCGTAGTAGTCCGTGAACCAACCGCATATCATCTTTATTTGGTCTTGGATTTTTCCTTACCATAAACTTCTCACATACTCCTCCATCACATTTGGAACATTTACAACTGGTTCTAAACTCATCTACCAAATACACTTTGTATTTGTTTTTACGAAGCAACCCTCTCATTCCCTTTCCTAATGTTGGTTCTTTGTATTTCATTTGTTTTCGCTGTTCCCAGTCTCCTATACAAATAACAACTTCTTCTGGATTACCATACATTTTCCTAAAATCACGAATCATCTTTTGTTCGTTGCGTTTGATATTGATATGTCTTCCAAACTTCAACTTACGAAACAACTGCTTCGCATAAAAATCAAAAAGTAAATGATTTATTCGGTTCTTTTCATTTATGTATGCCTTGAACTTATCCATACAAAGTGTTTTACGATTATACAAAGACAACTCTGTTTCATAATCAATCACACTTTTTCCTTGTATTTTCTTGGTTTTCATACCTAAAATAATATTGTTGTATTTTTTCATTTTAGTTTCTTTTCTTCGTTGGTCTTGTGAATACCGAAATACATTCGCATCTTTTGAAGCGTCGTCAACACAATAAATCAAATCAGATTTTCCAGGGTCAATCCCAACAATCTTCTTATTTTGTAAAGTAGAATAATCATTCAGTTCATCAATATACAATTCTTTTGATACACCTTTTTTCGCACTTGGTAATCGCTTTCCTACCAAATCATCACGAATAAATAATATAGAAACTCCCACTCCATCGGTAGAAATCATATGATGGAATGAAAAATCTGTCTTACGAAACACTTTCTTTTCTGTGCGGAAAAAGAACTTCCATATCTTATCTTCGTGCTTCTTGGTATTGCCTTGATTACTAAAATCACTTTTCTTTCCTTGTTCTTTTCGCAAAAGCAAATACACTAATGTAATCGTATCTAACCGAATATAACCAGGAGCAATACTACTACGCAAAGGAAAAACATTACTGATTGTTTCCAACTCATTTTCCACGAGGTTCATCATCGCAATCATACATGGGAAATAATCCATCGGTTTACATTTCAAATCATAATAGATACTTTGTTTTTGGAACTTCTCTTTGTTTGGTAGAATATGTTTCTTTTGTTGAGTAATCCATTTATGATAATAGGAATGTGATGTATAAGCAATACTACTATCCACATTCAACAAATCATTCTTTATTTTTCGTAGTTCCTTTTCCAATTGCCGAACTCGTGCTTCTCGTTCTTTTTTGGTAGGAAACATTTTTCGTATCTTTTCAACAAGCATCTTCTTCCTCCAAACAACATTTACAAAGCGTTCCACATAATCTACATAATGTAATTGTATGTTGTTTTCATACATCGTCATAATGTCTTCACATAAGTAAGAAAGCACATTACTCATATATTCATAATCCAGTTGCTCTGGTTGTGTATATGGTTTGTAATGTTCCGTATAAAATGCTGTAAGTTTTTCCTTAAGTTCAATCGTTTCTTTCTTGGGTTTAACTCCTCGCATTTCTGTTTTCTCACCACAAACAACCTTCATAATATTCAAAATCAATACCTTATCAATAATAGGTATGGTATGAGAGTATGTTTGGTAATGATGAAGAGTATACATTTTTAGAAATTGTAAAGTATGAATAACGATTTTATGTGCCTTGATGACTACATCGTTAATTTTCGTTGTGTTTATTTCAGGGTGTTTCAGTATGCTTTTTAGCGAAGTTTTGGTGGATTTGAAAAACTCAGGAGGTTTTTCTTTTGGATTTTCCATTCTATATATTAGATAAAGAAAATAATTATATATAGTTTTATTTATAAATAAAACTATATAACTTCCTAAATGTTTTCAGTATTTTGATTTTCTTCTATTTCTTTTTTGAGTTTTTCCTTTTTTTTCAAATAGGCGGTTCTCGCATATATCTTTTTTTGTTCTGGTGTAGCTTCATAATTACTCTTGTAATTTATTTTTTTTTGATATTCTTTAACTCGTTGTTTTTGTTCTTCTTTGTGTTTCTCGTAATATACTTTACTACTTGCTGGTGCTGTGTATTTTTTAAGATGCTCTTTTGTTGATTGTAGTTCTGTTTCTAAATTGGAAATCTGTTCTTCCATTTCCTTTATTTTTTCATCTTTATCCATTACGATACTATATATAATAAAAAATATTTATATAATTTTTATTATATAAATATGTAGGGATTTTGTCCCATTTTAAATGTCCGAAGGTGTAAATAGTGTTTTATTAAGCAGATGCAGCAGCAACAACTTCTGGTTTGATGAAGTGATGTTTCATGTAACGTTGTAAATTGAAATAAGTAAGTTCGTCTGCGGCAGTGAGGGCAAGGAGCTTTGCTAAACTAGCATCAGGATGAATTCTACGTCCATTCTGTTTGTCTTGAAGACCCTTTTCACGAATGTATGCATTGATCTCCTTTGAAACCTCGGTTCTAGCCATTTCAGTTCCAACGGTCTTTCCTAAAAAGTTAGCAAGTTCATCACTAATACGAGTAGGCTTGACAAATCCAGAAGGAGCTCTGTTTCCAGATGACTTTCTCTTCTTAGAGTTTTTTTGAGCGATCTTAAGTTCACGAGAGAATACCTTTTCAAGTGTCTTAAAATCGGTCTTCATTGAAGCAAAAAGAGATGCCATTTGTTGGAGTTTGGTTCCGAATTCATGGACCTTAACTGTTGCTGAAGATTCAACCGCAACTGTCTCTAGAACAACAGGGGTTACAGGAACAACATCAAGTGTTACTGGAACAACAACTACAGGTGCAACAGTTTCCTTTTTAGAAGCACGAGACTTGACAACAGGAGCTGTTTCAACTGCGGCTTGAGCGACTGGGGAGGCTTGGGTGACTTCGGTTTGCTTACTTGTTCTTACCATCTGGGGATTATACATTATATTACAGTTATTGTTTAAGTAGTTTAGACCGTTAAATATATTTACGATATTATATTTACACCAAATATGGATGTAAGATATAAATTAATTGTTCGATAAAACGAATTTTGATTTTATAGAATATTACAAACTATATAAATATACGAACGAATCATGTAACCATGGCATTGTATTTCTCGCGGCTATTGATACTGTTGTAAGCGCTGACAATATATGAGCTATTATAATGTTTTTGGATACATCATCACGCCCTGTGTATATTAGATTTTCGATAGCAATAACACAAATTTTACGACATTCAACTATAGTTAGATTTCGTTCTCTAGGAGTATGCATATATGTAGAATAACGACTCAATCGAAATTGGAATGGGTCGAAATATGGACATATTGCTTGTTTGATATCATCTTGTAACATGGCACGGTAATTCCATAATTCTTGTATACGTTTGAATAGATTTAAATAGTTATCTTTGGATAATTGAGAGAACCAGCTACTCACCGTATAATTTCCAATACGATCAATTTCATAAAAAATATCAGTGATTCGAGTTTCCATTAGTTTGTTTTTAAGTTCAATCATACGATCGAATGTTTCCATTTCATTGTCATCCGCAGTTCTACTTTTAGGTTTACCTAAAAGTCTCTTAATAGATAATAAGATAGGACCTGTGAATATATATCTATTATACGGATTCATAATGGAACCTTGTGAATCATACATCAATTTCAATGATTTTATATCAAATCCGTACACAAACCCTTTATTATCTTGATAACTAAAGAAATCATCGGGACATATTTCAGATATTGGTTCCAGTGTATAAAAATCAGTTTCATTTATACATAATTTTCGTTTATTTTGCAGTAACCCTGGACCTCTCAATTTTAATTGAAACATCACTAAATTCCGTCTTATACATGATTGTAAATAAACAACTTGTTTAATTCGCACGAAATGTTTGTGTATACGTTCTATTAATAATGGTTTTGTTCCTGACACAAAAAGTCCGTTTTCTCGCGACATTCGTTTTAATTCAGGCACAGTCCGTTTTCTGAGATTAACATTGTCTTTGAAATATTGTATGTAGTCTATCGTGGGGTCGTGTTTTGTGTCAGAGTCTACTAACTTTGATTGAACCTGCATATTATGATGTATATTATATTATATTTTTATATGTTTTTTATTATTTTTTATTATTTTTTTATGATTTCTTGTTTTTTTGTCGAAAATAGCCCAAAATAGGGTGTTTTTGTATTTTATACTACGGAAAATTGATTTAAAGATTTACATCTCTATATATCATCAATCAATCAGTTAATAGTTTATACAATGTCACAATCTAAACCAGTAGTTCTTTCCGTTTCCGATTGGAATATCAATGCAATGAAATATATGCCTCCAAAGGTCAATGATAAAGGAGGTAAATCAATCAATGTTATCAGCAAACAGACCAATAGGTCTCTTCATATATCTACACCTCTCATGATGACATGGGGAATATCAGATTTTATCGATGAAAAAGGAGAATCCGATGGTAAATATAGTATTTCGCTCAATTTTCCGAACGATGAATATCAAACCGCACCAACCACCGCATTCTTAGATAAATTAAAGGCGTTTGAAAATCAGATATTAGATGATGCGGTTGCAAATTCTGAACTTTGGTGGGGTGAACCAATGTCACGCGAATTATGCAAACATACATTCTTCCCATTCATAAAATACAATAAAAATAAAGAAACCAAGAAATTCGATTATACTAAACCACCTAGCATTCGTGCCAAAGTTCCTTGTTATGCAGGTAAATGGGCTGTCGAACTATATGATACGAGTTCCAATTTGATATTCCCATCGGATGACCCTACACAAACACCACCAGATTTCGTTCCTAAGTTGAGCAATATTGCATGTGTTCTTCAATGCGGCGGCATCTGGATCGGTGGAAAGGGATGGGGTCTAACATGGAAAATGGTACAGGGAGTCGTTAAGCCGAGAATAAGTGATAGTGTTTATGGAAAATGTCATATCACTTTATCCAGTGAGGATAAAGATGTTATTAATACTCAACCTGCTCAAGAGGATGAAACGGTTGCTGTCGTAGAACCAGTTTCTACAGAGGCAGAGGATACTGATGACGAACAAGTTGATACGCCTCCTCCAGTTCCAGTAAAAAAGGTTGTTGTTAAAAAGGCTGAGCCTATTGAAGAAACAATTGAATTTGCAGAACCTGTTGAAAAACCTGTAAAAAAAATGGTTGTTAAAAAAGTTGAAGAACCAGTG
>Ga0209702_10007286_pt1 | contig 13615 bp, 15 predicted proteins | sample FRY01_FD_187210 | JGI IMG/M metagenome (GOLD analysis project Ga0209702, IMG submission 187210) | Freshwater microbial communities from Lake Fryxell liftoff mats and glacier meltwater in Antarctica - FRY-01 (SPAdes) (version 2) | ecosystem: Environmental > Aquatic > Freshwater > Ice > Glacier... | reverse complement strand
AATAAAAACGGCTGAATCAAACGGGGTCACTGTTGATCAACAACGACAAATCAACATGTTGCAAAACCTTCCTCAGCATGTGATTCCTTACGTGGCTCAAATCCTCGGCATCGCAAAGCCAGCCACGCAACCAACAATCCCGCAACCACAGGGAGCGGAAACTAATGGCTAAGCATTCGATCATCGGAATGTCGGCACCGGTCACAATTGCAGCAGCAGAAGGCGCACAAGCGGACGGACCGAAATCATTTAGCTCAACGTTTTACACAGGTGGCTTGCTATCCGTTGCAGGGTACGACAATCCGGTTGTTGTGGATCTTGCAGGTCTGAAGGCTGGCAATGTACTCGTGGCAAATCTTGACCACGACGCGTCCAAGCGAGTCGGCAATTTCGACGTTGTCAACGATGGCAAATCACTCATTGCAAACGGCAAAGCAACGGCAGCGACTGCCGCTCGTGATGAGGTCGTCAACTCCGCACAAGCAGGCTACCAATGGCAAGCCAGTCTTGAAGTCAATCCAACAAAGGTTGAGATGCTCGCAAAGGGCAAGACGGCAATTGTCAACGGTCAGGAAATCACAGGCCCAGCGTACATCACACGCACGGGCACTCTGAAAGGGTTTGGATTCGTTTCGCACGGTGCGGACGATAACACTAGCGCTACGATCGCGGCATCTGCCGCTTCATCCAAAAAGGATAACGAAATGGAACCGAAACTGAAATCTTGGATCGAAGCGATGGGCTTCGACGTTGACACTCTCACCGCCGATCAATTGGTTGGTTTACAAGCCAACTACTCTGGGCAGAATGCAAAGAAGCCAGTCCTTGACATCACGGCAGGATTCGAGGCAGTCAAAGCCGAAAACAAGCGAGTCGAAGCGATCACCGCCTACGCATTGGACAAGTGCGAAAGCCAGCCACGAAACACCGACGCTATCAAGGTCATCGCTGAGCAAGCAATTGACGCAAAGTGGCCGCTTGATAAGTTCCGATTGGAATTGCTCGAAGCAACGGCTCCACAAGGCCACAGCCCAATGTTGCTGGGTAATCGTGACGAGCGAATGAGCAACCGAATGCTAGAGGCTGCCGTTTGCCAAGCCGCAAATCTTGGCGGACACGAAAAGATGTTCGATGACCAAACGCTTCAGGCCGCACACGACCGTTTTAAGGGTTCGATCGGATTGAATCAGTTGATGTTTTGTGCAGCCGAAGCTAACGGCTACCGCGTTCACGGCGGTTCGCAAATGAGCGTCGAGGCTCAGCGTTACGCATTCGCAGGAACGCAACCTGGAATGATTAAGGCATCTGGTTTTTCGACCATCAGCATTAGTACGATTTTGTCAAACGTGGCGAACAAGTTCCTTCGTGCTGGTTTCGACTCGGTCGATATGACGCCGATGCAAATTGCCGCCGTCCGCAACGTTCGCGACTTCAAGACGATCACGACTACCTCGTTGATTGCCGATACTGAATTCGAGAAGGTTGGCCCAGACGGTGAGCTAAAGCATGGCACGCTGAGCGAATTGACCTACAGCAACAAAGCCGACACATATGGCCGGATGCTGGCGATCACTCGCACTGATTATGTCAACGACGACTTGGGTGCAATCACCAGCGTTCCGACCAAGCTAGGTCGAGGCGGCGGGCTGAAATTGAATAGTATCTTCTGGAAGAAGTTCCTGGACAATTCAGCATTCTTTACTGCCGGTCGAGGGAACGTCAACACTGGCGTTGCCGACATGACAGTCGGTGGACTGAGTGCAACCGAAACGATCTTCATGAATCAGACTGATCCAAACGGAGATCCGCTCGGCATTCAACCGTCAATGATTCTTGTTCCGACGGCGCTCAAGACTTCGGCAAACACGCTGATGAGATCGGAAAAGGTTGTCAGCGGTGCAGGTGCAGCTATTGGCGAAGCAAATCCGTTTAACGGACGATTTGAAGTAGTCAGTTCGCCGTACATGAGCAACACCAACTACACAGGAAACTCTGCAATCGCATGGTACATGCTTGCCGATCCTGCGATTTTGCCAGTAATTGAAATCGTCGCTCTTAATGGTCGCGTTGAACCGACCGTTGAATCCGCAGACGCCGAATTTAACACGCTGGGCGTCCAGATGCGTGGCTACTGTGACATCGGCGTCGAGCTGCAAGAGTACCGCGGCGGCGTCCGTGCTGACGGCAACGCTTCGTAATCCAACAGGAGAATACGATGAAAATCACAATGCTTCGCAACCCATCCGATAGTTTTGGTTGCGAATTAAAGGAAGGCGAAACTGGCGACGTTAGGAAGGATTTAGCCGAAAGGTTGATCGCTCAAGGCATCGCAGTAGCCGTGCAGGAAGAAGTTAAGGCAGTCGCAGAAAAGCCTTCCATTGCAGACGCAAAGGCTCCAAGCGTTAAAGAATCCAAACACCGAAAAACAAGGAACTAAAAAATGGCACAAATCGGCCAAGCAGATTTTGTACACGGCGATCCCGTGATGGTTGACTACACGCCTTCCGGGGCTGCGGCTGCCGGGGCTGTGGTAGTTGTGGGCGTCATACCGTTTGTGGTCCACGTAGCAATCGCAGCTGGAAAGCTCGGCGCTGCTGCTTGTGGCGGAGGCGTCTATAGCGGTGTTACCGACGGTTCTCTTGATACAGGCGGTGCCCTGGTTTATTGGGCTGCCGGTGCAGCCAAGTTTGTAGCCTCATCGAGTGGCAACACTCACTTTGGATACACGCTCCCGAGTCAAGCTGCAACTGTCGACTTGGATATTATTCGAGTCATCCACTCACCAAACCGAGCAGGAACTTAATCACCGATGCCTGAATTCGTACCGCCTGAGACTGTCGCTGAAGCTATCGAGCAGGCGGCTATCAATGGCGTCAAGAAAAGCAAGGAAGGCGATCGGGAACAGGAAAACTTTCCAATCAAAGACATGATCGAAGCTGATCAATACTTGATTGGAAAGCGGGCCGCGGCAAAGTCGCACTTTGGGCTACGGATGACTAAGTGCATTCCTCCCGGAGGTGGTTGATGCCTTCGATGTTTGAGCGGCGATTCAACAATCAGTCGGTTCCGATGCTTGCTCGAACGTTTGGCGTGGAAGTCACGCTGTCGCGAGGTGCATCGGTATCAGCTGCGATTACAGCAAGGCGAAGCGAAAAGATTCACACTTCAATGGGTGCCAAGTATGGAATCGAAATTGAAGCGGTAATGCGTAACTTCATCATGCCCGTTGCATCAGTCGTCATCGATGGCGTTGAAGCGAAGCCGAAGCGGCTTGATGTTATTCACGAAACCGAAACCGGAGAATCGTTTGAAGTTCAATCGCCGGACGACAAGACGCCAGCGGTAGAGCTGATCGCCGGAGGATATGAGTGGCTGGTTCATACAAAGAAAATCAAAGTAGGATTCTAGTATGTCACGAGCTACTTCCGTCCGCGATGCGATGGTTACAGCGATCAAAGAAAACTTGGCCGGTAATCAAAACGTCGAGCCATTTTCGCTGCTGCTTTACGAACGAGACGAACTAATAGAGAAGCCATTGGTTTTGATTCGGGTAGCGGGACGCGAGTTTGTAGCCGAACAAGGCCCAGACGAGCAGATGGTGAAAATCGACGTGATTATTTGTGCGGCGATACCAGAAAAAACGAGCGGAACTTATTCGACATATCGACATGAATTGGTGGCGAACTACGACATATTCGATTCGCTGTTTGAAAGCCTCATTTCTTTGTGGGTTCCAAATGGAATCTTTTCGAGACGGGCAATGGCCGATCACCGATTTGTATCGATTGAGGAAATCGTCGGTTTCGAGATGGACGAACTTTTCAGCGACGGGGTGTACCTGTCGTGGATTCAACTGAAGTATCAAGACTGCCTCGATGAAGGCGAATAAGGAACCTAGAAAATGGCAAGTGACCTAGCACGCGGAGCCTATAGCGGCAAAGAAACTTTCTTCTACTACAACTCGGCAACTTATGCGTCACCGACGTTTGTGGAGATGAAGCGAGTTCGGAACATTCAAACGAACCGCGGACCAAACCTCGGCGACGTTGAGTTTCACGGAGCCGCTGAAACTGGTGCGATTCCTGGCTACAAGAAGTTCAGCGGATCGTTTGAGTACGTACGCCGCAAAGGTGCTGATACCGTATACGACTTTCTGGTAGATGCTCGCGACTCGGGAGAGATCTTGGACATTGCACACCTAAACGGCACGATTATTTTGACCGCTTCGGTTGGTTGGCGATGTCCCATCCTGCTTGGTGAGTTTAGCGAATCGGCAAACGGAAATGATGGCGTTGTTGTCACGATTCCATTCAGCAAGGCAGACTGTTACACCACTGCCGGGGATGAAGTCAATTACGCATCGTTTACCGGAACCACGCCTCCATGATCACTCCCATAAGTCGACACGAATTGGCGGAACTGGCTTCGAAGCTTGCTGATCCCGAGCTTAAAAGTTGGTGCGATGGATCTGGGATCTTAGATTCCGGTGAGATCGTTTATGCAGATACCGAAATGCTCTCTCGGTGCTTTGCGTCCGCCGGTTCGTTTTCCCAGGAGAGCAAACCTAAAAGCAAACGAAAAAAAGAGAGCAAGCGTGAAGACATTCAAAGACAACGAGGGCCAAAGCTGGACCCTATCGCTGACGTTGGGCAAGGTTCGCAAGATGAGAGAATCACTCGGTCTTGATCTTCTCAATCCTCAGCACTACTTTCAAATTCTAGCTAGTCTTACTGATCGATTGGCCTTTTGTTTTTTGCTTGTTGAAACAGAAGCAAAAGTCATTGGTGTAAACGCCGACGAGTTTGAAGAACGTCTTTATGGCGAAGGAATTGCAGATCAAGCAAGTGTTGCATTTCTGGAGGAAACCGAGCTTTTTTTCCAAAAGCTAGGCCAGTCAGGAATGGCGAACCTAGCAAAAGTTTCGATGGAGACAATGAAACTGGGGCAAGCGAAGATGAACGAGTTGATCGAAAATGGAGTGATCGATTCTGCCATTGCCCAAGCGACAATGCAGATGGCGGAACTGTCAGTTCCGCGCGTTGGCAGTGGGTTATTGAGCTAGCGTCTGTTGCAGGAGTCGACCCGTGGCCGTTGTCTTTGCGGGAGATTATCGGCGCGGCAAAGGCAAGGCAGCGTTACGACTGGGACCATACGGCAGACATGCTTTCCATGATGGCTAACCTGCACGCGAAGGGAAGATATAGCCGCGAAGACTTTCATCCAACGCGCAAAAGAACTGTACCGACTCATCGAGTCGATGATCCTGGTGCCGAGCACGAAAGGCTTAAGAAGGAAGAAAATGCTAGAGCCAACGTTTGACATCAAAACAGCTTTTTTTAACTCTCAAGCGGTAAGGGATGCAGTAGACGAAGGAACCCGCCGGGCAATGACTAAATCGCTTGCCCTTTATCGAAGAAGGTTGATCTCGCTCTACCGTCGAGGCAAGGGGCCAAGCAGCCCTGGCAATGTCCCGCACGTCCATAGCAAGAACCGATACGCTAACCTGCGAAACGTTCTGTTCGGATATGACCATCGCACAAAGTCAGGAGTTGCGGGACCGATACGACTACAACAATCAAAAAATGCAGTCCCTGGGATTCTCGAAGCTGGTGGAACGGTCAACTACCCAGCCATGACCACCAATGCCGGGAATGCCATCAAGGCACGATCTATCAGGATTCAAGCGAGGCCGTCTGTTTCTGTGGCACTCAAGGCGTCCATTCGATCGGGTGAAATTGTCTCGCCTTTCTCAAATGTGATAACCGGCAAGTAGTATGTCATCATCAAAAGTAAAGGCAGGTGAAGCCTATGTTGAGATCGGCATACGCAACCGCATCGCAGCCGGAGCAAAAGGCGTTCAGGCAGACCTAGACAAGCTTGGCCGTAAAATCACGTCGATAGGTAGCGTCATCGGGGCGATTGGCTTATCGATGGGTGCCCCATTTGCTTTTGCTGCGAGCAAACTGGCAAGCTTCGACGATGCTATGCGAGCCACCGGGGCAGTGAGCAGGTCAACTGCTGCCGAACTTTCTTCCATGACCAATGTCGCAAAAGAGCTTGGCCGAACGACAAGTTTTACTGCGGTCGAAGTTGGCATGTTGATGACAGAGCTTGGCCGTGCTGGATTTGCTCCAAAACAAATCGAGGACATGACTGGAGCGGTTTTGGATCTTGCCAGAGCCACCGGCACCGACGCCGTGCTTGCTTCTGGCATCATGGCGGCAACGATCCGTCAATTTGGCCTCGCTGCATCCGATGCGGCTCGCGTTGCGGACGTTCTGACCGCCGCAGCAAACGGATCGTTCAACACCGTTGAGCAGCTAGGTGAGGCATTGAGCTACGCAGGTCCGGTCGCCGCCGACTTTAACATGTCGATCGAGGAAACCACTGCAATCCTTGGTACTCTTGGCAATGTTGGCATCCAGGCATCATCGGCCGGTACGGCGCTTCGAAGGCTACTCACAATTACCGGGGCGGAAGCCGAACGATTGCAGGGTATTTTCGGTGTGTCGTTTGTCGACTCCGCTGGCAATGCAAGGCCGTTAATTGACACGCTAGGAGAAGTCGCAACCGCAACCAATGGGCTAGGAACCGCTGCACGATCAGCGAAGTTCAACGAGGCATTCGGGTTACTTGGCATCACCGGTGCATCCGCAATTGGCAAGGTCACTACGGAGACAAAGGCACTTCATGAGGCGTTACTAGGTGCCGAAGGGCAGGCGGCAAAAACTGCGATTGCAATGGATGCAGGACTTGGTGGATCGTTCAGGAAAATAGCATCTGCGGTTGAAGGCGTGGTGATCGCGATTGGCGAGTCATTCGGTTCATCGCTCCAAGGGGTCACAGACTCACTTACGGCATCGCTTGGCGGGGTCACATCATGGATCGAAAAGAATAAAGAACTTGTTTCAGCCGTGGCGGCAACGTCAGCCGCGTTAATTGGAGTTGGGGCGGTATTGGTCACTGCTGGAGTTGCGTCGCAAGTCGCTGCCGCTGGCATCGGCACTCTTTTGTCTATCACGAGTGCCGCTAGTGCGGTGTTTGCAATTGGACAAGCAATGGTTGCGGCTTATGGTGCGGCAACGCTCGCAACGGCTGCTGTACTCGCTGCGGCTTCCGGTTCAGCGAGTGGTGCCGCAATTGGCTTTGCGTTGCTAAATGGAGCTTACGCACTTTCACCAGCCATTGCCGGTGCCGCTATAGCCGCGTGGGGTTTCTTGGGCGCTACTCTAGCAGGGCTAAATGCAGTGACGCTTGCAACAGCCGCCGTATTTACCGCGGCTTCCGGTTCAGCGAGTGGAACGACAGCGGCTGTTCTGTTGCTAAATGGAGCTTACGCACTTTCTCCCGTTGTTGCCGGTGCCGTTGTGGCAGCCTGGGGTTTCGTAGGTGCTACTCTCGCCGCGCTTGCTGCGCCAACTACGCTTTCCGCTTCGATGGCCGGTTTGTTGTCCGCTACATGGACAGCAACCGCAGGAGTCGTCGCGTCAGCGTGGGCCGTCATCGCTGGGCCGCTTGTGCCATTTATTGCAGCGGGAGCGGCTATTGTGGGAATCCTTGGGCTGCTGGGCGGTGCGGCCGCACTGGGAGCCGTTGCCGGATCTGACTTTGGCAAAGCTTGGCAGATTGTCACCACGACCTTTGGTAAGTCGATGGGAATTGTAAAAGACACTTTCGGAGCCATAAAAGAAGCATTGTCTTCGGGTGATTACCAAACTGCCGCACAAGCTTTATGGCTTGGGCTTCAGGCGACTTTTTGGACCGGAGTCCAGGCAGTTATCGATACATTCAAATGGATGTGGAACGAAGCATGGGGGATCACAAAAAGATTCTTTGGCAATTTGATTGGATACACATGGAAAGCAATGAAGGGAATCGCCAGTGCGATACTAAACCCATTCACAGCAGTAGAATCGATCAAGCAGACGATTGCTGATCTTGCTGGCTCAGCGATGAGTTTTGACGTTACTGCGAGGGCTGACGGTGCGACGCTTGCGTTGAAGGCACTTCGTGCTCAGTTGATCGCGACTCGTGAGCAAAACGACGCAGACAAGGAAGCGAATCGAATTCGCGATGAAGGCAAGAGCGCCCAGCAAAAGCGAGACGAAGAAAAAGCCAAGGTTGATAATCTTGCTTCCGCTGGCGGACTGACTCCAGAGGAAGCGACGGCCGCGAAAGCGAAGATCGACGCCGGCGCAAGTGACTCGGATAAATTTGCAGCGAACAAGAAGCAACGCATTGAAGATGTAAACGCTGCCATAGAATCCGGCGAGATTACTCCAGGCGACGGACACAAGCAAATCGCAGCAATTCAAGGGGAAACCGAAGCTTACGCCGAAAAAGTCAAAGCGATCGAAATGGAGATCCTAGCATTGGAAAAAGGCGAAGACGCAGCCGAAAACGCCAGGCTGAAAAACGAGGGATTAACTGAGACTGAAATTGCATCCATTCAGGTCTTGAAAGATAAAAAGAAAGCACTCGAAGAACTCAAAGACGCACAGGATAAGACTCAAGGAAAAAGAGTCGATGGCATCTTTGGCAAAGCCGACAAGCTTGGTGAGCAAGGCATTTCCCCTGCCGACATTTTTAAGCGAGTCATGGCCCAGATTAACTCCGACGAGAAGGCTGGAAGTCTAAACAAAGAGGCTGCTTCCGGCGCCAGGGACCGCGCTCGCGATGACATGGATACGCGGATAGGTGATCTCAATCAACAGGGAAAAGAACTTGCCAATTCCTTGCGATCGCCATTTGAAGTGATGCAAGACGAAATCAAGGGATTCAAAACCCTTCGGAATGCTAATGCGATTGACGATACTACGCTGCAGAAAGCGACTGAGAAAGTAAAAGCCGACTTCGCTGAAACAAACGGACGAGGTCAAGGTGTTGACAACGCTATCTCTGATTCAAAAGCCAATGGTCCCACTGCAACTTTCTCAGCCTTTGGTGCTGGAGTCATTGGAATGGGCCAAGCCAAGGACAAAAAAGAGTTAATCGAGATCGCCAAGAGCACTCGCGAAATGGCGAAAGCAATGCGAAAAGAACGAAAGGCAAAGTTTGAATAATGCCAACCGATTTACTTAGGCCAGAAGACCTCGCCGACCTTACCGTAGGCACGCTGCACGTCGACGGAGGAATCGCCATTCGCGAACTGCGAGGACGCGACGGGACTGATACGCTCGAAGGTGGGGACGCAAGCCGAACATTTCTCGTCAGTGGTTCAAGCGACCCGCTTGTTTGCAGGACGGCGTTTCTGCTTTATCCAGGAATCCGAATTTACGATGGGCAAAACATCGTAAGCGTAGAGCGAGAGAACTTTGGGCCGACCGACTGGACTTTCACCGCAAATTATTCGCGAACGGCTCCGTCGGTATCTGTCGCTGGCGGATCGCCGGGGTATACGATTTCAATCGACACATCTGGCGCGTCGATTTTACAAACTGTTTCCTACGCTCAAACTAGATACGCAATCTCAGGTAAGGTTGCTCCCGACTACAAGCAAGCCATCGACGTTCAGGACGGAATCGCCCAAGGTATTGAACGGATTATTCCAGCACTGAAGATTACCGTTCGAGCTAAAATCGCAACCGAGTACATTATCAGCCCAGTAAAATATGCCAGGGTACTTTCGGAGCTTACCGGCACCACGAACAGCGGCACTATGTTTGGCGAGTTTGCCGCGGGCGAGTTATTGTTTGCCGGGGCTTCAGGTGACATCGTTTCCGAAGAACCGACCATGTCTTTTACGTTCTTGGCATCAAAAAACGTAACCGGATTGGCGGTTGGAGGCGTTACCGGAATCGCCAAGAAAGGACACGAGTACCTTTGGTGTTTATTCGACACTGCCAAGGATGCGACTACTGGATTGCTAGTACGCCAACCGCGTGCCGTTTATGTCGATCAGGTTTACGGATCGGCTAACCACGGCCTTCTGTCCATTGGACTCGCTCCGACATGAGTAACATAAAAGTAAAAAAAGGCGAAGCAATTACCGCCAATGCGATCAATCGCATTATCGACTTAATTCCCGGCATCGAAAGCGGAAACGGAAACAAGAGAAGCCAAATCTGCGCCGTCTTTAAGACGCCAAGCGGAGGCATTCCCGGGAGGTCTGGAACAACGCTCGGAGAAGCAGAGTGCCTAAGAGTTGGGTTCGACGGAACGACGATAATTGATTCGACTGGAGGAAGTGAATGGGTTCGCAACCTCGGCACCGACTCGGTGGCACCATTGATTTACATTCAAGTTCTTTGGATCGATGGCACTTGGCTTGCAAACTGGGAGCAATGCTAAGTGGCCATAAAAAACCGGGCGGGTTCGTGTGGTTGTTGCGGGTGTGACCTGTTTGACGTTTCCAATCTGCTGGCATTGAAACCAGGCACGCTCACGACTCGCACCGATGATACGATTGGCGTGCTCACAATGGCCAGCGGACACGGAGTCCAAACTGGCGACACGATCGATATTAGGTGGGTCGGCGGTTCGAGAAGCGGCGTTGTCGTTGGGACCGTTGCAACGAATTCGGTGCCTATCAGTCTGGGCGATGGCGGTGTCCTGCCAGTCGTTAATACACGCATTACGGTGCTGCGCCGGCACAGCGGCACATTGCAGGTTCAAACTGGTGCTTCAACTGGCGTGCTGTCTTTGCAAGACGGACACGAGCTAAGTCCGGCAGATAGAGTGACGATGGAATGGACTGGAGGATCACGAAGCGATATTCTGCTTACCAGATCCGCACCCTCTGGCACGCTCACGACCAGGACTAGCGACAGCGTTGGAACGCTAACCATGTCGTCAGGACACAATATCGTCACTGGCGAAATACTTCATTTGTTTTGGGCGTCTGATAGCAAAATCAGGATAAGCGTCATAGCTGGGACCGTTGCAACGAATTCGGTACCTATCAGTCTGGGATTTGGCGACGTGTTGCCAGCCACTTCGACGACTATCAACGCCGAAAGGAAGAACGCTTTCACGATTAGCGAAGGATCAGGTGGAAACGTTCCACTTTCTGGAACTTCGGTAATTTGCTCGCAACCTCAGTCACACACAGTTTCTGGCATTGATGGTTTCGTTGCCTACGATAAAAGTCTTGAGGTGCCTGGGCTTTGGCAGCTAATACTGATTCCAAAGTTTACAGGCGACCTTAACACGACTCCTGCGCCGAAGACAACATTCCGTCTACTAAAAGAGGACAATTCTGTTTTTGCTGAGTGGTTCTATAGCAATCAAATCGTATCGCGATCACCTGCAAAAGATAGTGTTTTTGCATCGGAAGTGACGTGGAACGGCGTGGCGGTTGTTAATGATACTATACACATTCGCCGAGTTTTAGCTTTCTCAACCACAAGGATCAATGCGTTGTTTCGTACTCATTCCATTGTGATGAGAAATGCTTATGCATCTATTCAAAACACAGCAACATCTGGCACGTTTGATGTTGCAATAGATACAATTGAGGGGTTCTTTATCGATGCGCCTTGGACTGCGTGGCTAGATGAAGATGAAGATGCGCAAAATAACCTTTACAAAGCAGGTGCATCGCTTCCATTCTCCGACGCACTGGCAACTTCAACAGGCCCGCTACGACTTGCTGTTAAGTCTGAACCAGGTACAGACAATAGCTTTGCACTACGAGCCAAGGCGGGGAAAATAAGACAAGAGGAAATAATTTGCGACGCCACTTATTACGAAGCTGCCGAGACTGTGCAGGTAGAAGAGAATACCGATTGCATACTACCATTTATTTGCCGAGTTACTCACCCTCACTACATGACGCCAATGTGGGAAGTTGTTAGTGCGACTTCTGATGTTTCATTAGCGTCTACTGAAATTTCAACTATAATCAGTGCCAATTGCGTTACGCAAAACCGACATGGAGCAATCGTAACACTTGCCAACATCGTTCCTGCAAATGGGCTTTATAGTTATGTAGATCAGCTTAACTACAATTCCGCTGACATCGGGTTGAGGTTTGTCTTTGGAGCTTCCACATCGCTTATCTACACTTCACTGGTTTGCTGGGAATATGACGGGGTAGGGGATGAATTGCTTGCGGCTAGTTACACAAACGGCACAGGACCGACATTTAGAACCAGTAACTTCCCGTTTATTGTTGATACTGTCATTATCGCTACGGACAATCCTTGCTCGCTAAAAGTACAAAGCACGTTTTCGATAGAGTCTTGGCATCCTAACCCACAATCGGCAACGATGCACGCCAGCGGACTAAAGACGAGAAATGGGCTTTTTAAGTATCCACCAAATCCGCAAACGTTTGATCTAGACGCAGGGACAGAATCAACGGTCAACTATAGGTACAACGCCACCGCAATAGCGGTTTTTGAAAGAATAGTGCCGTCATGGTTACACGAACCACCAACGATAAACTTTACGTCGGCGGACATGGTTAGCGTTCCCGTGGTTTGGAAGATCATGACTGGGTTTAGCAGTTCGACGCTGTTTGATGCAAACCCTGTGCGATATGAAGGTGTTTTTTCTCTTGTTGATCTTGACACAGAATCCATAGCGTTCACGTTGCGATCACGAACTTCGCCACGTGTTCCACATCCATGACGCCAACATTTACCTGTATCGCTTGCGGCCGCGAAGTCTCATCAGGGAGCGGCAAGTGTCCGGTTTGTAAGCCGATCCGCACCTACGCTAAACAGTGCCACCGCGTTTGCGAATCCAATAAATGCGGCCACCACGGCACGCGAGACGGCTGCAACGGCTGTCTCCTGCTGCTCCGACCATCGCGGATATGGAATCGATTGCTTGCGGGCGGCGGATGCGTAGCTGCAAAACCTCTCTTCAATAGCTTTGAGCATTCGAGTGAGCTGCACTTACATCCTATTGACCTCTCCACATTTGTAGCCACCCGCTTCAATCGCCTAAATGAAGTATCACTTGTCGCGTTCCATTTCAACCCGTCGAAATTCAAACGACTTCGCGAAACCTATTACGAATGGCTGCCGTCGCTTGGGCCTCTAGCGTCGCGGCTGCGATGTTACGAACTCGTCTACGATGATGACATCCCGGAGATAGAAGGCTCAATCGTTGTTCGCGGTACCAGATCGAAGAATGTAATGTGGCAGAAGGAAGCAATTATGAATCTCGCGTTGCGCGAGACGCCTCCAGCCGTCAAATACTTTGGATGGCTTGATCACGACCTCGTGCTGTCCAATAACAATTGGCTATCCGATGCCGTCGCTAAGATTGACAGTGGAAGCGTTGCCGTGCAGCTATTTTCGCTTGTCAATCGCCTGTCGCTGGCAAAGCATTCGTCCGCAACGCGAGCGGGTTCGATCGCAGGCAAAGGAATGGGGGCACCGGGCGGGGCGTGGATCGCTGATCGGGATTACCTCGACACGGTGGGAGGATTCGAACTGTCGAATATCTTCGGCGGCGGTGATCAATCGTTCGATGACGCGATGCGTGGGAAAGTGGGATCGCACGTAACGCTTTACCCTAAGGCGATGGCGGACGAAGTCGCACGATGGGCCGTCGAAGCTTCCCGCATTCGAGGCATTCGACCAGCAAGCTACGTCGAAAGTGTCGCCTATCATCTTTGGCATGGCGAGCACGTGAACCGCCAATATGGGACCCGTCACCGGCT